>TARA_B110000008_G_scaffold96062_1_pt1 | contig 29345 bp, 24 predicted proteins | sample TARA_B110000008 | Tara Oceans TARA_B110000008 (sample SAMEA4396496) | marine metagenome | biome: Westerlies Biome; feature: [DCM] deep chlorophyll maximum layer (ENVO:01000326); material: water (ENVO:00002006), including particulate matter (ENVO:01000060) such as... | depth 40 m
GAGGGCTTGCCACAAACGTTATCGCTAACGGTTAATATTGATAATGAGGATGTCTTTCTTGAGTTAGCAAAGCATTCCGTACGCTCTCCCAATTTCCAGTTATTAACCTTTGATGCTCGCCGCTTTCAGCAATTTCAGGCCATTTCTCCGATGCCAGAAATCAGAACTTATCGTGGTTATGTTTCGAATAATCCTTATCAAGTTGTGACCGGTGTTGTTGATGAAGCGGGTACGATTTACCTTTCAGGTTGGGGGGGAGACAGTCAACAGTGGAGCTCTACTCTCGATATCAGTGATCAAATTAATACGGATGCGTTAGGAAATAGCGAGCATTCAACAAGAGAAATGATGATCGATTTTTATATTCCTGCGTCTATAGATAATCGTTTGTATTTGCCACAACCGGGGCGTGATTTTCATAATAATCTCGCGCGTGTTTCGTTCTTACATGAGAATAGTCAGTTTAAAGATGAAGCGGGTGGCAATATTATTAATGCCATCGCGCAGATGGAAGGGCACATTAATGAGTTGGATTATGTCTGGGCGCAAAAGACGGGCTTACGTTGGGACATTGGCCGTTCATTAATTGAAGTGAATGGCGTGATTTCTGAAGCGACTCAAGAGCGACCTGTCGCAACCGATAGCACAAACTTCCGTATGGATTTTCAAGATCCTCATGGTGTTGGCTATTGTTGGGGGGGCGGTGATTGGTTAGGTTGTGTTGCTAACTATACGATGAATTGGGGTTTTATTCATGAAGTTGGCCATAACTTTGATTTAGGCCATGGTGAACAAACCGATAATAACAATCATATTCAACAACCATCAACGCAGATGGGAAATATGCAGGCGTGGAAAACAACAAAACGTTTACAAGAGGGATCTAAGTTCAAACCGGCAGAGGCCTTGAGCAATCCGATGTTACCGGCGACGTTTAAAGATTATTTAACCGTTTACCAAGATCAGTCTGCTTCGATTGATCCGTTAGCAAATGATTATGATGCGAATGGTGATGTATTAACCATTGAAAGTTTTGATGCTACAACGCTAGAAAATGGCCGTGTCAGACAAAACCGAGATGGCAGTTTGCACTATACCCCTGCCGTTGGTTTTGTTGGAGTTGATCAGTTCGCGTATGTGGCAACGGATGGGCGTTATAAAACGCGGGGCCCTGTGCAAATTCAAGTTTTGACCAATGGCTTAACCGGTCATTGGGATATGGATACGCTGAATGAGGATGTAGTGACCGATTTATCTGGGCAAGGTAATGATTTGTCGGCACCCGATTTGGCTCGTCTTACCCCAGCATCGCATCTTGCTGATGTGCAGGTACTAGGGCCTAATAATCAAAGCAATCAAGCGTTATCAATTCCGTTAATAGCTTCTGATGAAGAAGCCGATGATGGTATTGGTCATAGCTTGCTGCCTCATAAACTTGATCCGGGGCATAACAGTTTTACGGCGGCCTTATGGTTTAAGTATTCTGCTATCGAAGGTAAGAAGCTATTGATGGGCAAATCATCTGCTGTTCCTAATAACATGCAATATGGTGGCTGGGAAATTCGTACTGATGGTAGCAGCTTAGAAATGCAGGCCAGTTATCGTGATCGCTTAATGAAGAATAATGTAGCTCAGATTGCTCAAGAAAATGCCTTAGTGGATGGTAGTTGGCATCATGCCGTGATGGTGATTGATCGCGAAAATAATCAATTGCGTGGCTATCTTGATGGTATTGCTCTACCAACTCAAGCAGACCTTCCGATAGGAAGTGGTCCGATTATGGCCGCCATGAATAGCACAAGCTACGGAGGTGGTTCGCCATTTCGTATCGGTGGTCATGCAGGATTAGCGTGTGTTAATGCCGCTGTGGAGGGAGATCCTCAGGTATGCAGCATGAGAGATGGCCAAGCCTTTGATAATGTAAAACTTTATCACAAGGCACTGACAGCTCAGGAAGTAACAGCGCTGTTTGCAGAATAATGTCTTTCTAAATACGGCTTAGAATTCTTTTAGCATCCTTCAATATTAACGGGCACCCATACTTTGGTGTCCGTTCTTCTTTTCAGCATTCAAATCTACATACACGATAAGCTGGTATGACTTATAATTGTTCAACAATTATTGGTTGGGTATGTGTCATTATTAATATTGAGATTAAAGATATAGCGAAGGATGAGGTTAGCTGTTCAAACTGTAAAGCTTGCTGTTGTCGCTTAGAAGTTATGATTATCACTGATACGGGCGTTCCCGAGGAATACATTGCTATTGATCAATGGGGCGGTGAAACGATGTTACGTTTAGATGACGGCTGGTGTGCAGCAGTAGATCGTGAAACGTTAATGTGTACTATTTATGAAAATCGCCCTTGGATCTGCCGTGAATTTGAAGAAGGCTCTTACGAATGCCTTGATGAAAGAGCGGTATAGGTGAATCGAAATTAGATCACTTTTGAGCGCTCTAATTTTTGCTTGAACGGGTTTCCTCTACCATACTGAGTTATTAAACATGGCTTTTTAACGGCTAGGATTACTCGTGATTACCCCTTTCCAAACGATACAACAGATGAAAAGTGACAATGAAAAGCGTTTAGAGCTGGTCATTGAAGCCGCGGCGGTGGGGATCTGGGATTGGCAGGTCCAAACGGGTGAAATAACGTTTAATCAGCGCTGGGCTGAAATTATTGGCTATTCGGTTGAAGAGCTTATGCCAATGGCGTTTGATACCTGGAGTAGCAAGGTACATCCTGATGATTTAACGTTGGCAACCGAGGTCCTTGAAAAACATCTGCGTGACGAACTGGATCTTTACTCCGTTGAAATTCGTATGCTCCATAAAAATGGGCAGTACATTTGGATACTGGCATCAGGGAGGGTGGTTGAGTGGGAATCGGACGGCTTACCAAAGCGAATGTTAGGCACTCATCAAGATATCTCAGAGCGCAAAGCCAATGAACTAGACTTCATGATCACCCGTCAATTATTAGAAGAGTCACAATCCATTGCCCACGTTGGTGGCTGGGAGCTTAATTTAGAAACAGGCCATTTATATTGGACCGCTGAAACCTATCGTCTTCACGATACGTCACCTGATAAATTTGACCCCTCGGTTGATGCGGGAGTAAGTTATTTTTTACCCGATTCCCGCGAGGTGATCTCGCTTGCCATCGATCAAGCCATTAATAATGGTATAGACTACGATTTAGAACTTGAGTCTTTAACAATCAAAGGCCGAAAAATTGATGTGCGCACAACCTGTCACGTGACCCAAGTCAATGGGAAATCTGTTCGTTTAACCGGTATATTTCAAGACATTAGTGAGCAGAAAGCCATTCAGCGTAAGCTTGAATTAACGAATGAAAATCTTGAAAAAGCCAATGCCGCGTTATTGTTATCCGCGCATTATGATGAACTAACAGGCCTCCCTAATCGAATTTTGCTCTCTGATCGAATGCAACAAGCCATGACCAAAAGCTCGCGCAATAATAAATTGATTGCCGTCGCGTTTATCGATCTGGATGGGTTTAAAGGAATAAACGATAGTTATGGGCATAATGTAGGGGATCAGTTTTTGCGCATGATTACCCAAAAGCTTCAAATGTCATTAAGAGGAGGTGATACCTTAGCTCGTATCGGTGGTGATGAATTTGTAGCCGTTATTGATGAACTGAATAAGCCTGAAGATAGTCATCCGGCCTTATGGCGTTTGCTTGCCGCGGCCGCGAATGAAGTGGATGTTGATGGCTATCGTTTAAAGACCACTGCCAGTATTGGTGTTACCTTTTATCCACAAATTAATTGCAGTCCCGATCAACTCTTAAGGCAGGCTGATCAGGCAATGTATAAAGCCAAGCAGCTAGGAAAAAATTGCTGGCATGTTTTTGATATTGAGCAAGATTCTGCGTTTAAGCATAAATTAGAGGAACTTGATAGAATCAGACTCGCACTGCATAACGAAGAGTTTGTTCTGTTTTATCAGCCGAAAATTGACTTACGCAGCAAGCAGCTTATTGGTATGGAAGCACTGATTCGTTGGAATCATCCCGAGCGCGGAATTTTACCGCCGGTGGCCTTTTTACCCATTTTAGAATTTGATGCATTAAGTATCGAACTGGGTGAGTGGGTTATAAAAACAGCACTTACACAATTAGAAGAATGGCATGGCACACAGATGGATGTGCCTATTAGTGTCAATATTAGCCCAATGCAATTACAGCATCCTGATTTTATTGTGCGACTGCAGGAAATGTTAGTTAAGTTTCCGAAACGAAATTTGAAAAATCTTGAATTTGAAATTTTAGAGAGCAGCGCGATTGAAGATATTGATCTTGCATCCGGTGTCATTAAGCAATGTAAAAAGCTGGGTATTTCTTTTTCAATTGATGATTTTGGAACGGGTTACTCTTCCTTATCGTATTTAAAACAAATATCGGCAGAGTATTTGAAAATTGATCAATCCTTTGTCAGAGATATGCTGGTGGATGCGGATGATCGTACCATTATAAAAGGGATTATCGAACTATCGAAAGCTTTCAATTTGAAAGTCATTGCTGAAGGTGTTGAAACCCCCGCGCATGGTGAAGAACTTATGGCACTAGGATGTTTTTTAGCACAAGGATACGGCATCGCAAGACCTATGCCCGCAAGTGATTTGCCTAACTGGGTTAAACGTTGGCAAGAAAACCCTGTGCTGGTTGATGATTCTTTTTAAACAGCGTGTTATTTTAAATAATAGTATTATTTAAAAGCGAATAATTATTTCAATTTTGCACTTAATTTGAACGACTTCTGTAAGGAAGACCGATGATTTTTGATGTTACTGAACTAGAAAGTCAAGAAAAGTATCGACTCTTAACGGGCGGCATTACCCCACGGCCGATTGCTTGGATTAGTACTCGCTCGGCAGAGGGGGTTGATAATCTAGCCCCTTATTCATTTTTTACAGTCGCTAGCTGTAATCCTCCTGTATTGCTTTATACGCAAGTGACTCAACGAAGTGGTATTGATAAAGATACATTGCAAAATTTATTAGCGACTAAGCAATGTGTGGTTAATATTGTCAGCGCTGATCTGATCGAAAAAATGAACCAGACCAGCGCTAGTCTTGCTCATGATGAAAGTGAATTTGATTTTGCTGGAATTGAAAGTTGTGCGAGTCATCTTGTATCACCTCGCTCAGTACAAGATTCTTTGATTCGTTACGAATGTACTTTACGTGAAACACTCTCTATTAATCATACGTCTATGAACGGCTTGCCTGCTGGTGATGCTCCTATTAATGCAATGGGCGGGACAGTTATTATGCTAGATGTAAAGAGCATATATGTTCGAGATGACCTTTATGATAATGGCATTATAAATCAGCATCTCGTGAATTCAGTGGGCAAAATGGGCAGTGACTTTTTTAGTTTAACATCTGAGATGTTAGAGCTTCAGCGCCCGTGATGGCTAATAAAAAATGAATTGTAATTGTTGATATAGAACATTGGGTTTTTATTGATAATACTCTATATTATAAACCGATTAAACATCGTTACTGAACGTTTGCTCTGCAGAAAAGGAATGGGGTCTATCAATGGATTTGGGATTTACTCGTTACCAAGGCATCGCTAGTATTATCGGAGATATTGTTAATCTTCGTATTGGCGATACCCAAAAAATGCAAATACCACCACGCAATCGTGATCTTGCCATTATTGAGCAAGAGGGTGAGTTCTTTTCTTTAGCTCAAATCATCAAACTATCTGATGATCTTGTATCATTACAAGCCTTTTCAGGCACTAAGGGGCTGTCTAATAATGCCTCGGTGCGCTTTTTAGGTGAAACCATGCAGGCGATTTATTCCGATAACATCTATGGCCGTATATTCAATGGCTCTGGACTTCCTATCGATAATGGCCCTAGTCTAACTCATGAGCCAAAAGTCGCCATTAATGGCCCTACCGTAAACCCAACCTCGCGTATCTTAGCTTCTCGTATGATTCGCACCAATGTGCCGATGATTGATGTCTTTAACTGCTTAGTTGAAAGTCAAAAAATCCCTATCTTCTCGGTTGCGGGTGAACCTTTTAATATTTTTCTTGCTCGTATTGGCATTCAGGCTGATGCAGATGTGGTTATTTTTGCGGGGCTTGGATTAATTTTTGATGACTACCACAATTTTAAGCAAATGTTTGAAGATGCTGGGGTGATGTCTCGTACTGTTATGTACGTGAACCTTGCGTCCGATCCGGTGGTTGAGCGATTAATGGTGCCTGATCTTGCCTTAGCCGTAGCCGAAAAATTCGCGGTAGAAGAAGGTAAGCGGGTTTTGGTATTAATGACCGATATGACGGCCTATGCCGATGCGATGAAAGAGATAGGCATCGCCATGGAACATATTCCATCGAACCGTGGTTACATGGGGGATTTATATTCTCAGCTAGCTCGGCGCTATGAAAAAGCGTGTGATTTTAGAGGTGCGGGTTCCGTTACAATTTTGTCGGTGACGACAATGCCAGGAGATGATGTTACTCATCCTGTTCCTGATAATACGGGCTACATTACTGAGGGGCAGTTTTATCTTCATAATGGGGTAATTGATCCTTTTGGATCACTATCACGATTAAAACAGCATGTTATCGGTAAGCAAACTCGGGAAGATCATGGTCAGATTATGAATACCATGATTCGTTATTATTCAGAGGGAATTGAAGCGGAGCAAAAGCAAGCGATGGCGTTTGATCTGAGTGAGTTTGATGAGAAATTATTGAAATTTAGTGGGTTATTTAAAGCGCGCTTTATGCAACTTGATATATCAATGCCCTTGGAAGAAGCTCTGGATGCTTGTTGGACGCTTTTGGCAGAGTGCTTTGATAAAGATGAAGTGATTATCAAGCAAGATTTAAAAGAAAAATACTGGGTTTAGGCTAATATGGCAAAGTTAGCGCTAAATAAAAGTGCTCTAAGTAAAGAGAAACAAAAGAAAGTTTCTTATGGTCGCTATCTGCCGTCTCTTGAAATGAAACAGAAGCAGCTGTTATTAGAGCGTAAAAAGGCCGAACAAGCCTTGCTTCAACATAACCAAGATATTGCGGCTTTAGAAGATGCGGTCTATCAGAAGTTGCCTATGCTAGCGGTTAAAAATATCGAAATGCAGGGGTTAGTGACCGTCTCTGGTTATAAGCTGATTGAAGAAAATCTACTCGGTACAAAGGTTCCTTTATTAGAAAGTATTACATTTAATCGAGCTGATTATGGCTATCTGGCACGGCCTCATTGGTTTGATGATTTGGTGATTGCACTGGAAAAAATGATGAAATTGAAAATGGAAGAGCAAGTACTTCATATTCGTCTTTCTCGCTTAAAAACAGCAGCGCGCACCATTACTCAGCGGGTTAATTTATTCTCAAAAGTGCTTATTCCTCAGGCTGAAAGTAACATTAAAAAAATTGGTTTGTTTCTGGCCGATCAAGAACGAGCTGGGGTTGTACGTTCAAAGCTAGCCAAAAAAAAAGCAGCCATTGCTAATGGTTAAACAGGGAGGAGAAAAACTATGAGTATTACCGCACTTAAAAAACTCACCCTGATTGGCGAAGTGAGTGAAAAAAATAACGTCATGACGCAATTTCAAGCGTTTGGCATGGCCCACCTTATTACGTTATCTGAGCAAGCAATTGAAGCTAGTGCGGATGTTTCTGATGGCGTGCGAGAAGCACTTAATTATTTAATCTCCGCCCCCTTAAAAAGAAGAATGCAGATTCCCGTTGAGTCGATTAGCGTTACAGATATTGTCACTCGCATTGTTGAAAACAAAATTGCTCGTGAAGAAGCGGTAGATCAAATTGATTTAATACATGCTCGTCAGCGGCGTTTAAAAGAGTGGGGAGATTTTGAATTTCCTCCGTTAGAAGCATTAGACCAGCACCGTTTGTGGCTTTATTTAGTACCTCTTAGTAAAGAGGCGCTACTCAATAAGATTGATCTTCCTTGGAAGATTATTAATCGTGATCATAAACATATTTATCTGGTTGTGATTGCTATTAATGAGCCAGCAGAGAGTGATGTTCCATTTATTCGTGCACACATTGGTCCAGATTCAATGTCTCGTTTAGCTGAATTAAAAGAACAAGCTTTGGTGCAGCTAGAAGATTTAAATGGTGAGCGAGAATCGCTAACACGCTGGATTTTACCACTGACTTTATCACTGAATGAAACCATTGATGCTCATGAACTGACATTGGCTGAGCAGCGAGTTTTAGACCTTGGTGATTTTTTTGTATTACAGTCGTGGATAGCGGAAGAAAATTTAGAAAAATTCTCGCGATGGGCCGATGATTTTCCGATTGCCTATCAACTGGAAGCCCCTGGTGTCGATGAATCACCACCGACGTTATTAAGCAATAGTGATCTTGTTGGTGGTGGTGAAGAAGCTGTATCGTTTTTTCAATTACCAGGGTATCGAACTTGGGACCCTTCATTATTAATCTTTTTTTCTTTTTCATTATTCTTTTCAATGATTATTGCAGATGCGGGTTATGCGCTTGTTTTAGGCACTATATTAGTCCTTTCTTGGCCAAAGCTGAGCCGTGGTAGTGTCACGGCCGTTCGTATTCGTAATTTATGGTTAGCGCTGGTGAGTGCCGCTTTTGTTTATGGCGTCATGGTGGGTAGCTACTTTGGCATTACTCCAGGGGAAGATAATGTGCTGAGTATGCTGCATGTTATTAATATGAATGACTTTGATTCGATGATGCGCTTGTCGATAGGTGCAGGTGTGCTGCATTTGGTGATCGCCAATATCATGGTGGCCTGGGTGCGACGAGACTCTTGGTTTGCGCTGTCTTCTATTGGCTGGGTAATGACGATGATAGGCTCTTTCTTTTTATGGCTGAGCTATATGAATACTGTTGCGTTAGATGTATTGGCAACGCTTCAATTTAAAATCATTCTCGGTGGCATAGTATTAATTGTCTTATTTTCGGGGCAACGAAAACTTGATAGTAATAAAGCGTATTTTATGCAGCTTTTTGATGGTTTTTCTGCCTTGTATGGACTGTCTAAAGCCTTTGGTGATGTATTGAGTTATATGCGTTTGTTTGCGTTAGGTTTATCCAGTGCTTCATTGGCAGTGACCTTTAATACGTTAGCCGTTGAGGCTCGAGATTCAGTTTCAGCAGGTGGCTTTATTCTGTTTGCTTTGATTATTGTATTAGGTCATAGCTTGAATTTTGCGCTGGGCATTATGAGTGGTGTGATTCATGGTCTGCGTTTGAATTTGCTGGAATTTTATAATTGGGGAGTCAAAGGTGAAGGCTACCCCTTTAAAGCGTTTAAGAAACGAGGAGAATCGAAATGGAACAATTCGTAATTGCTTTAGGATGGCTGGGGGTTTTCGCCCCGACAGCTTTGGGCGCTATTGGCAGTAGTTATGGCTGTGCGCGTGCGGGGCAAGCGGCGGCGGGTGCATTGTTGGATACGGAAAGTGGTTATGGAAAGTACATCGGTTTAGCGGCGATGCCTTCTACCCAAGTTATTCTTGGTATCGTTGTGATGTTTACACTCAACCGCGAGATTACACTTGTTAATTCACCAAGTATTTTTGCTATTGGTCTGCTAACAGGTTTAGCTTTGATGATGAGTGCGGTTTATCAAGGTCAGGCTTTGGTTGCGGCAATTAATGCCGCTAAAAATAAACCTGAAATTTTTGGTTTAGCGATTGCGCCTGCGGCTATTGTGGAAGGCTTTGCCGTTTTTGCTTTTGTTTTTGCCCTTGTACTTGCGGGTTCCATCCCTGCTTAAAGCGCTGCTTAACCAGGATATCAAAAGAGGACAAACTATGTCACAGTCTTTAATAAAAGAGCCTTCTAATAAAACCGCTAGCGGCGTACAAGAGCTGATTGATCAGATTCGTGAGAAAGGCGTTAGCAAAGGTAAGGCCGAAGGCACTCGTATTGTGAGTGATGCCGAGCAGCGCGCTGAATGGATTATTAAACAAGCGCAAGAAGAAGCTGAGACCATTAAAAAAAATGCTGATAAGGATGCTCGTTTCGTGAAAGAGGCGGGTAAGGATGCTTTGAGTTTAGCGTTTAGAGATATCAAGTTAAAACTCAAGGATGAACTCTCTATTCAGTTTTCTGAGCAACTGCGCAAGCTCGTCGAAAAAGAACTACAAGATCCAGATACGTTAAAAGCACTGTTGATCTCTGCACTATCCAAAACAGAAATTCCGGATGAGCCGTTAACTATTGTCTTACCTGATCGCGCAAAAGGGGTGGATGAGTTGCGACAAGATCCTAAGTCACTTGAACAAGGGGCATTGGTTGAGCTTGTATCGAATACCGCGAAAGAAATGCTAACGCAAGGTGTTGAGGTTCATTTAGATAAGAACTCAGAGCGAGGCATCGACAGTGGCCTTACGTTTTTATTGGATGGTGGTAAAGTCAGTATTGAGGTAACTGATAAGTCATTATCATCCATGCTGCTACAGCATTTACAGCCACGCTTTCGTGCCATTCTAGAAGGGGTTGTAGGTTAGTGATTTATGTCGATTTATTGTGCTCGTTGCCTTATCTGGAAAATCCTTTTATTCGCAAGCGCCCGCCAATTACTGCGGTGCAGTTTCGCAAACGCTTGAACATGCTCGATTTTGAAGCGAGAGATTTGATTGAGAAATTTGCCGATACTTTTTATTGGGGATATCTTAGTTTAGAAGATAAGGACGAAGACTTGGTTCGCCAGGCAAGACGGTTAATGGATGAGTTACAGGAATCGGATATAAAAGCATGGCAATTGTGGCGGATGGATTTGCGCACCATCATGGCGGCGCTTAGGCGACGTAAATTAAATCAGCCTGCTCCTGATGCAAAAGCATTATGGGGTTATGGGCGTTATGTTAGCCAAATTATTAATAACTGGAATCACCCTACCTTTAAACTTGAAGCACAATTTCCTTGGTTACCGAAAGCAAAAGAATTATTAGAGCTCGATGATAGTTTTGCCTTAGAGCGCCATTTATTGACGACTGAGTGGCATTATTATTCTCGCCAGCAAGCGGATGAACAGTATTCGCTATCGGATGTGTGGCTTTATGCGATGAAGTGGGATTTGGTCGATCGCTGGTGCCGCTATAATACCGAGCTTGCTAAGCAGCATTTTGACCAGCTAGTACAAATAGGACTTGAAGAGCCGATGAAGGAATTGAGGGCAATGTCATGAGTAAAGTGAGTGCGCGTGTTGTGTCGGTTAGTGATGATGTTGTAACTGTTGAAACTCTGGAGCAGGTCGAAGGTGAAAAAATTGTTCCGTTGGTAAAGAATGAAGTGGTCTTTATTTGCCCCAAATCTTTAGTAGCAGGTAAGCAAGAAAAATTAAAAGCAGAAGTGCTTAGAGTGAGAGGGAATCGCGCTGATGTTCAGGTTTATGAGGACACAACGGGGATTGCCATCGGTGATGGGGTTGAGCAAAGTGGCGAGTTATTATCGGTTGAGCTTGGGCCTGGTTTATTAAGACAGGTTTATGATGGCTTACAAAATCCATTACACCGTTTGGAGGCGATGAATGGGCAGTTTTTATTACGAGGTGAAGTGGCTGCTGCTTTAGATCGTAAATCAAAATGGGCTTTCTCTGCAAAAGGTCGTGTTGAAGATAAAGTAAATTCTGGAGATGTATTAGGCACGGTTCAGGAAGGTCGATTTGAGCATAAAATTATGGTGCCATTTATGCTTAGGGGAAAGCTTACCATTGAGTGGATTCAAGAGGGAACTTTTACGGTAGAAACTGTGATTGCGCGCTTGCGTGATGATAAAGGAAATCTGCATGATGTTTCTATGGTGCAGCGTTGGCCGGTACGCATGCCACTCCCTGCAAAGTTGCTTAAAAGTGGTCAAAGTGAGCGCCAATACCCTACGCAACCTTTAATCACGACGCTTAGACTGATTGATACTTTTTTCCCTATTGCTAAAGGCGGCACGGGCTGTATTCCAGGGCCATTTGGTGCCGGAAAAACCGTATTGCAAAATCTTATTTCGCGCTATTCCGATGTGGATATTGTGATTGTCGTTGCGTGTGGAGAGCGCGCGGGTGAAGTGGTCGAAACCATTACCGAATTTCCGCAATTACAAGATCCGCATACTGGTGGAACCTTGATGGATCGCACCATTATTATTTGTAATACCTCTTCTATGCCGGTAGCTGCTCGTGAAGCATCAATTTATACCGGTGTTACTTTGGGCGAATATTATCGCCAGATGGGGTATGAGGTTTTATTAATTGCTGACTCGACCTCGCGTTGGGCGCAGGCGATGCGTGAAACGTCTGGGCGCTTAGAAGAAATACCGGGTGAAGAAGCTTTCCCTGCCTATTTAGAATCTTCAATTAGAAACCTGTATGAACGTGCTGGGGTAATTCGCACCAATGATCAAAGTATTGGTTCTTTAACGTTAATTGGTACAGTTTCACCGGCGGGGGGGAATTTTGAAGAACCTGTAACACAAGGTACTTTGAATACAGTAAAAACCTTTTTGGGTTTGAGTTATGACCGCGCGTATAAACGTTTTTATCCAGCGGTTGATCCTTTACAGTCTTGGAGTCGTTATACCGAGCAGTTAGCGCCTTGGTTCCTCGAAAATATGGGAAGCTCTTGGTTAACTGGTGTTGCTCACGTGAATCAATTATTAATTCGTGGGGATGAAATCTCTCGTATGATGCAAGTGACAGGAGAGGAAGGCGTCAGTCAAGCCGACTTTATCACTCAGCAAAAATCGACTTTAGTCGATATGGTTTATTTGCAGCAAGATGCCTTTGATAGCATCGATGTTTCCACCAGTATTGAGCGTCAAAAGCACAGCTTTTCTTTATTACTTAAAGTGATTAATACTGATATGAATTTTGCTACGAAGGCGCTGGTTAGACGTTGGTTTAGCCGTATGACGGATACCTTTAAAAATCTGAATTATGCCGAAATGAATAGTGATGCTCATAAAAAGTATTTAGCTCAGATTGAGGCATTATTGAATGAATCTATTGCGACTATCGCTTAATTTTCAGACATCAAAAAAGCCAATACTCAGCGATGAGTATTGGCTTTTGGGTTTAGCGACACTTATTTAAATTAAGTTCTATTAACTTTTAGCTGGCGCTGGATTACGAATCAAGTAATCAAATGCCCCTAAGCTTGCTTTAGACCCTTCGCCCATCGCAATAATAATTTGCTTGTACGGTACGGTTGTAACATCACCTGCAGCAAAGATACCTGGAACAGAAGTTTCGCCTTTAGGCGTCACTTCAATCTCACCTCGAGGTGATAATTCGATACCAGAATCTTTTAAGAATTCGCTGTTTGGTACTAAACCAATTTGTACGAAGATTCCTGCAAGTTCAATTTGCTTCGCTTCACCGCTGGCACGATCAAGGTAGTTCAGAGCGGTTACTCGAGTACCATCACCGATCACTTCAGTCGTTTGCGCTTCTTTGATGATTTCGATATTGCCCATGCTGTTCGCTTTGTTAACCAAAACTTGATCAGCACGAAGAGTATCGGCAAACTCTAAAACCGTTACATGCTCTACCAAACCTGCTAAATCGATCGCCGCTTCAATACCTGAGTTACCCCCCCCAATCACTGCAACGCGCTTGCCTTTAAATAAAGGACCATCACAGTGTGGGCAGTAGGCAACACCCTTGTTGCGGTATTCTTGTTCACCCGGGACGTTCATTTCTCTCCAGCGTGCGCCAGTAGAAAGAATAACACTGCGGCTTTTTAAGGTAGCGCCACTTTCTAGCTGAACGTGGATGTAGCCATCTTCGTTCTTTTCAGCAGAAACAATGTTGTCTGCTTTTTGCTCGCTCATGATATCCACGTCGTATTCTTTAACGTGTTCTTCTAATGCTGCCGCTAGCTTTGGACCTTCAGTTTCTTTAACAGAAATAAAATTTTCAATCGACATGGTGTCCATTACTTGGCCACCAAAACGTTCAGCAATAACACCCGTGCGAATACCTTTACGTGCTGCATAAATAGCGGCTGATGCGCCCGCTGGGCCACCGCCAACAACAAGTACTTCGTAAGGTTCTTTTTTGCTTAATGCTTCTGCTTCTTTTTTCGCAGAACCTGTGTCTACTTTCTTTAGAATTTCAGCCAATGAAATTCGGCCCTGAGCGAAAACTTCGCCGTTTAGGTAAACGCTTGGAACAGCCATAATGTTACGTTCTGCGATTTCATCTTGGAAAGCCGCACCGTCAATCATGGTTGTTTTAATCTGTGGATTAATCGCCGCCATCATATTTAAGGCTTGTACGACATCCGGGCAGTTTTGGCAGCTTAATGAGATGAATACTTCAAAATTCATTTCGCCATCATTCTCTTCATTATTAAGAGCTGCGATTTGCTCAATAACGTCAGCTTCCAATTTCATTGGGTGGCCGCCACTGTGCAGTAAGGCCAATACTAATGACGTAAACTCGTGACCCATCGGTAGGCCTGCAAAACCGATCGCTGTTTCTTTGCTTGGATTAACCACTTGCATAATCGGCTTACGCGCACTGGCGTTTTGGTCTTCGATCACTGTTACTTTGTCATTTAGTGATGCAATGTCGCTAGCAAGATTTTTTAGTTTTTCCGAGGTATCACTGTCGTCAAGGCTAAGAACCAAGTGAACATCGGTTTTTAAATTTTCTAAGTAAGCTTTTAATTGGGCTTTCATTGTTTGATCTAACATAGTGATACCTTCTAAATTCTTTAATGTTTAACTTTTTAATAGATGTATATATCCACGCATTAGTTGTTGATTGCGTAAGATGTTTGTCTCTCCTAAATTGGAGGCCGAGTAATAACTAGGGTGTCGCTAAGTTGTGACTTAAGTTGTAAACAAACAGCACAGAGGTGTCGTAACGCTTTAAGTATCTTAATACTGGTTGAATATCGTCAACCAGTATTAAGAACTTCGATCTAACAAGACACTAAACACACTTATTTAGCACACAGTTGTTTAGTGTAAACAGTTGGACTGTTACTTAGATCTTGCCAACTAGGTCAAGAGAAGGGGCTAGAGTTTCTTCGCCTTCTTTCCATTTAGCTGGGCAAACTTCACCTGGGTGAGCAGCAACATACTGTGCCGCTTTCACTTTACGAAGTAGGTCTTCAGCGTCACGGCCAATACCTTCTGCAGTAATTTCCATTGCTTGGATCGTGCCTTCTGGATCGATCAAGAAAGTAGCACGGTCTGCAAGGCCTTGACCTTCACGCATAACGTTGAAGTTATTGGTGATGTTGCCAGACTGATCGCCTACCATGAAGTAGTTGATCTTACCGATTGTTTCAGAGCTATCGTGCCATGCTTTGTGAGTGAAGTGAGTGTCTGTAGAAACAGAGAAAACTTCAACGCCACGCTTTTGCAATTCTTCGTAATGATCAGCAACGTCACCTAGTTCAGTTGGGCATACGAAAGTGAAATCCGCTGGGTAGAAGAAAAATACTGCCCATTTACCGAGTACGTCTTTTTCAGAAATTTCTACGAATTCGCCTTGTTTAAAAGCTGAAGCGTTGAATGGCTTGATTTGAGTATTAATCATGTTGTATTCCTACTTAAAAGTAATGGTTATGTTGAGTGTGTTTCTGTTGGCTTCTAATGAATCCATGAGCGCTATTCTGGGGTAAATTATAAAATAGGTATAATTGTTTGTATAAATCGTATTGATAGTTAAAAGCTATTAATTGTTGGGTGTTTTTACTGAGCTGTTGGTACAACTATTAATAGCGTGGTTTTATATCAATTTTTATCGGTTTTTATCGGTTTTTATCAGAAATTTTATACACCTCTATACGAAAAATGATGATTTCAGTCCTACCTTTAGAATAACACCGTATATTTGGGCCTTAAATCATGAAATTCGCATACAAAGTCACGCTTGCCGCTAGCTTAATTTTAGTTCTTTCTTTAGGACTTTTATCCACTTATCAGTATTACCAAGTAAAAAATGAGATCAATAATCAGGTTAACTCGTCTACCACAGAAATCGTAGCCTCTCTGGGTAATAGCGTTGAGAACGTTATGCAAACTAAATTTGATTTAGCAGCTTATGCTATTTCTCTCATTGGTAATGACCTATCGGATGAACATATTGTTGATGTTCTTAATAAACCCATCATTAAGAAACATTTTTTATTATCGGGTATAGGTTTAGAGAACGGCCACTTTATTGGTAATGATCCTAACTGGCAGCCTGCTAATTATGATCCAAGAAAACGAATGTGGTACCAGAAAGCTAAAAAGGACAATCGTATTTCTTTTACTGCGCCATATGCGGACGCTTCTACAGGTGAAATTATGGTATCGGTAGTCGGGCCGTTAAAAGTTAATGGTGTATTTAAGGGGGCTATTTTTGCGGATGTGAGTTTGAAACATTTGGCCGATATCAGTAATAGTGTTCATTTATTTGGTGCTGGTTTTGCATTTATCGTCGGTGAGGATGGCAATTTCATTGCACATCCAAATGCTAAATATAATGGAAAATCCCTGTCTAAGGAATTCAATAGCGATATCGCCATTGCCGAGGGAATGTTTTATACCAAAATAAATAATCACGACAATTTATTAATTTTTGCGCCTTTAGGAGATTTAGGTTGGTATTTGGGGGCAGCGCTTAATGAAGATATCGTTTTTGCACCCGTCAGTAAATTGGGTCGTGATGCGATCTTATATTCAATATTAGCGCTAATGATTGGAGTAGTCTTGTTGGGTGGCATTCTTAAGCAGCTAATGCAGCCATTAAAAGTACTTAATGATGCTATGCGAGATGTGGCAACGGGAGAAGGTGATTTAACCCGTCGTCTGAATACTAATACGGATGTTGAGTTTTCGAGTCTGGCAAAAAGTTTTAATACTTTCGCTGAAAAGCTGCAAAATATGATTACCGAAGTGAAGGTTATTGGTACCAGCATGATGCTGAGTACCGAGCAAACGGCTCAGGGTGCCAGTATTGCAACAGAGGCGATGGAGCAACAAAATAGCGAAGTCGAACAACTAGCAACGGCCATGAATGAAATGGCGAGTACGGCCTTAGAAGTTGCCAATAATGCGCAAACAGCTGCGGGTGCGGTGCAAAAAGCGGATGATGCTGTTGTCGAAGGGGTGAATGCGATTAATGAAACAACTCAAAGTATTTCTCAGCTATCGGGCCAAATTGAAGAAGCGGTAATAGCCGTTCAAGAGCTTGAAAGTGATACAGCAAGTATTGAATCAATTCTTGGCGTTATTACAGCGATTGCCGAACAAACCAATTTATTGGCGTTGAATGCCGCTATTGAAGCCGCACGAGCGGGAGAGATGGGGCGTGGTTTTGCCGTGGTGGCAGATGAGGTAAGAAGCTTGGCGGCAAGAACGCAAGAGTCTACTTCTGAGATTCGTGGAAAAATTGAAAAATTACAAATGGGGGTGACAGCGGTTGTTCATGTAATGGGTAGCAGCAAGCAAACAACGTTAATAACCGTTGAAAAATCGCAGCAAGCGAATGCGACTAATGAATTGATTAGCGAAAGCATTCGTCAAATTACCGATATGAATTTACAAATAGCCAGTGCCGCAGAAGAGCAAAGTCAGGTTGCTGAGGAAATGAATCGAAATACCTCAAACATTCGCGATTTATCTCAACAAGTAATGGATAACGCGACTCAAACGAATAAAGTGATGAAAGTGCAAGTTAAACAAGTAGGAGACCAAGAGACTATTCTTGGGCAATTCATTGTTTAAGCGGTTCGTAATATGAATGGCTTATTGGTTGATATTGTTTGATTGTTCCACTGCTGCAACAGTGACTTTTATATGGAATATGCAGTTATAACTTCCATTCTAAGACGATCGGTCATAAAGTGTAGAAATGAACAGACCAAGACGCAGTGAACATACCCGAGAAGCATTGATTGAAGCCGGCATAGAGCAACTCTCTGAGCACGGCTATCACGGTACGGGTATTAAGCAGATTTTAGACGTAGTCAATGTGCCCAAAGGTTCATTTTATAATTTCTTTGCCAGTAAAGAGGCTTTTGTGGCTGAAGTAATCGCCCATTACAGTCGTAATTTACTGCGTCAGCTAACAGATTTTGTTGAGGGTGAAGGTAAAGTACTGACCCCCATTGATCAACTCAGATCAATTTATCGCTACAGTTTGAAGCAATACGCTAGCCATGAATTTAAAAAGTCGTGTTTAGTGGGAGCTATTGCGATCGAAATATCCGCTGAAAGTGAAATGTGTCGATTAGAACTGGATAAAGCATTGAAGAGTTGGTTGCACTTTTTTAGCTCTGTTTTTTCTCAGGCTCAGTCGCAAAAACTGGTACGTGATGATATGAGTGCGATGGACATGGCGGCAGTTTATTGGTCGGTTTGGGAAGGGGCGTTGATGACGATGAAAATGTCGGCAGATACTAAACCCGTTAAAAAAATTATGGAGTTAATGCTTGAAACTTTGCTCAAAAAATAAAGAGCATCAAAATTTATAGCCAAATACTTTATAAAAAATTGATAAGTGCACAGCGTGTACTTTTTTTGAAACAACTTTAAGACGATCGGTCTAAATAGAATTAAGGATACCAACATGACAGCACTTTTAGGCTCTAGTTTTGCACTAAAAAATGGCCAAATGATTAAAAATCGCTTATTTAAATCAGCCATGAGTGAGCAGCTAGGAACACGCGATCATAGCCCTAAGCCAGGACTAGCAAAGCTTTATGGTCGTTGGGCTGAGGGTGGCATTGGTTTGTCGATGACTGGCAATATCATGATTGACCGCACGGCGTTAGGCGAGCCTAAGAACGTTGTTCTAGATGAGAAAAGTGATTTAACAGAATTCAAAAACTGGGCGGCGGCGGGTAAGAAAAACGGTTCTCATATTTGGACTCAGTTGAATCACCCAGGTAAGCAAATTCCTAACTTTATTGCTGAAGTGCCTGTAGCACCTTCTGCGATTGCCTTAACTCGTGGTTTAGAAAAAGGCTTTAATAAACCGCGTGCATTATTAGAAGATGAAATCTTAGAGATTATTAAAAAGTTCGCGACCAGTGCGAAGCTTGCAAAAGAAGCGGGCTTTACTGGTGTGCAAATCCATGGCGCGCATGGTTATTTAGTCAGTCAGTTTTTATCACCACGCCACAATCAGCGTGATGATCAATGGGGCGGCTCGTTAGAAAACCGCATGCGCTTTGTACTCTCAGTTTATAATGCTATTCGCGAGCAAGTGGGTAATGATTTTCCAATTGGTATTAAGTTAAATTCTGCTGACTTTATGAAGGGCGGTTTTAGCGAGGAAGACTCTATGCAAGTGGTTAAAACTCTTGCTGATGCCGGTATCGATTTAATCGAGATCTCTGGAGGTACTTACGAAAATCCGTCGATGATGGGCAGTGACGCTAAAAAATCGACGGTTCAACGCGAAGCCTATTTCTTAGATTATGCTGATAAAGTGCGTGCACTGGTAGATACTCCCCTCGTAGTAACGGGTGGATTTCGTTCGGCTAAAGCGATGCAAGACGCGTTGGATTCTGGAGCGACAGATTTTATTGGTGTCGCGCGTACAACAGCGGTTGACCCTGACTTTCCGAATAAATTAATTGCTAATGAAGATCACCAGCAGCAATTGAAAGTATTAACCACAGGTAAACCAGCCATTGATAAAATGGCGATGCTGGACATTACATGGTACGAAGCCCAATTGGCGCGCATGGCTAATGGTAAAAAGCCAAAGCCTAATTTGAGTGAGTGGGGCGTATTCTTTAGTACATTATTAAATGCTGGGGTTTATGCATTTAGAAGTCGTCGTGCATAGCGTTAAAAAATACCTAGACCGTATCTTCGGTCTAGGTATTGATCTTTTTTATTACTTTTTATAGCGTGTTTCATGCTGCATTAAAAAGTCCAACCCTGCTTGAATCCCTAGCGCATAATCATCATCCAACGAAGTAAGATCACTTCCCACTAAACGGCTGGCCAATGCTTGCTTGGGATAGACTTGTATTATTTCTAGGCCTTTTGGCGGGCGCTCAATAAAATCGAGCGTTGCTTGGTATGCATTCTCATGCCGAGTAATTAAATCTAAAACCTTTGGACAGCGATTTGTATTACAAAATAGAGTTTTTAATTTGTGAGCCCAAGGCGACTGAATATTAGAATCTTTTGGCACCGTACGAATAACCACAATGCGTTTTGCTCCACGTTGATAAGCTTCTTCTACGGGAATGGGTGCTGCGACACCTCCGTCAACATAATAATGCTCATCTATTTTTACCCCTTTTTTATACAAAATAGGTAAGGCGCTTGAAGCTTTCAATACGGTCAGCCAGTTTTCCCGAGTAGGTGAAAAAAACGCAGCGCTCTGATCGTCTGCTTTTGTCGCTGAAAATAATAATTGCCGAGTTGCTAATCGCTCTTCTCCGCAGCCAATATTTAAGCGATGTTCAGCGTGTTCAACCTGATTAAAATACCAGTCTAAATCGACCGCGTGCTTACCCACCAATGTTCGAGAGAGTTTAAAGAATTTAGGACCTCTCGATAATGATGTGATGGACTGGCGGCCAAAGCCTTTTTGGCAAGTCATATAACTTGATAAGTTCTGGGCACCCGCTGATGTACCAATTAATAAATCAAATGGATTGAAGCCCGAGTGCAGCCAGCTGTCTAAAACACCTGCGGTGAAAATTCCACGCTGACCACCACCTTCTGCAACTAAGGCTGTGTTATTCATCGCGATCGTGGGTAAGCATGGGCTTGTTTGATCAATGGTAGCGGCGGAGTATTGCATAAGATTTAGACTGAATTTAATGGCTAGAGCGTTACTGTATTCTTATTATTTTAATAACAAAAATTAATATTTTATGTTTTATTAATAGTTAATAGCTATTGATCAATGACTCTTACTAATAGTTTTTTATTATCGATTTTATAGTTTTAATTGTTTTAGTTAATTTATTGCTGAGAAGTACACTGCTTGCGTTGAAAAAATCTAATTAGGACTAAATAATGAAAACTTCTTTTAAAGTAATAGTAACCGCGATTTCGTTAGCAGCAACTGCTAGCGCTAATGCCAGTACCTTAACCCGGGATAATGGCGCGGCGGTGGGCGATAACCAAAACTCAATCACTGCTGGACCGAGAGGCAGTGTGTTATTAGAAGATGTTCAGCTAATTCAAAAATTACAACGTTTTGCTCGTGAGCGCATTCCTGAGCGAGTAGTGCATGCTAGAGGTGCTGGAGCACACGGTGTTTTTGTTGCGACTAAAGATTTTAGTGAAGTGACGAAAGCGGCTCCTTTTGCAGAAGAAGGTAAAGAGACGCCTGTTTTTGTGCGTTTCTCTTCGGTAATTCACAGTAAAGGAAGCCCAGAAACATTAAGAGACCCTCGAGGTTTCGCAACTAAGTTTTATACCGATGAAGGTAACTGGGATTTAGTCGGTAACAACTTGCCCGTTTTCTTTATTCGCGATGCCATTAAATTTCCAGACATGGTTCATTCATTGAAACCATCACCGATTGATAATATACAAGATCCGAATCGCTTCTTTGATTTCTTTTCGACTCAGCCGAGTGCAGCTCATATGTTGACTTGGGTTTATAGTGATTACGGTACGCCAGCAAGTTACAGAAAAATGGACGGCTTTGGTGTTCATGCTTATAAAATGATTAACCAAGATGGCGCGGTTAGTTATGTGAAGTTCCAATGGAAGAGTCAGCAAGGCATCAGTAATCTAAGTTCAGATCAAGTTGCGGCTATTCAGTCAAAAGACTTTCAGCATTTAACGCATGATTTATCCACGGCGATTAATGCAGGTGATTACCCAAAATGGGATTTATACATCAAGGTTATGTCACCTGCTGAATTAAATACGCTTGCTTACGATCCTTTGGATGCGACGAAAGCTTGGGTAGGCGTTAAAGATACTAAAGTAGGTACGATGACATTAAATCGTATGCCGACTAACTTCTTTCAAGAAACCGAACAAGTCGCGATGGCTCCTGCGAATTTAATCTCTGGTATTGAACCTTCAGAAGATCGTTTGCTACAGGGTCGTATATTCTCTTATAGCGATACGCAGATGTATCGCTTAGGTGTTAACCATCAGCAATTACCTATTAATCGTAGTTTAGTAAGCGTTACTAATTACAATCAAGATGGTGCGATGAACATGGGGAATACCGATACCAATGTGAATTATCAGCCAAGCCATGAAGGTATTAAAGAAGACTCTAATGCTCGTCATTCTGAAATCTCTTTGCAAGGAAATGTACAGCAGCGTGGGATACAAAATCCTATGAACTTTAAGCAAGCGGGTGATCTATATCGTAGCTTTAGTAAGTCTGAACAAGATAATTTGATTAACAACTTGTCAGGTGATTTGTCGGCTGTAAAAAATAAAGAGACACAGCACATGATGTTGAGTCAATTTTATAAAGCTGATAACGAATACGGCACGCGCTTAACAAAAGCCGTGGGTGGTAACATTCAGCAAGTTCAGGAACTGGCTGCTGGTTTGTAATAAGGCGAAATAAAATACTAGAGCAAGGAGGCTCTTTTATTTTTATGATACTTATAAAGTATGAGGTGGTTATGTTTATTTTTTACGCAAAATCAGTGAAGAAATCCCTTTTTATTATTAGTGTATTACTGATGTCTCAGTATTCACTGGCTGAAAAAAATGATCAAGAAAAACAATGGAAAAAGTTGACGCAATATTTTTTTGCCGCCGCACGCTTAGGCGATACGGCTATCATTAATGAGTTTGTAAATGCAGGTTTTCCGATAGATATAAAAAATAGGAAGGGTTATACCGCTTTGATGATCTCCTCTTATAATGGAAGGCCAGAAGCAGTTAATAAATTATTAACTTTAGGTGCAAATGCTTGTGCTGAAGATAATCGTGGTAATACCGCGGTTATGGCGGCCATTTTTAAGGGTGAATTTTCGATAGCTAAGCGTTTAATTGCAGCAGACTGCAATGAAAACCATCAAAATAATGCCGGTCAAACACCCTTGATGTATGCCAGTTTGTTTGGCCGTGAAGAATTAAAAGCCTTATTAATTGATCAAGGCGCCGATGAAAACCAAGCCGATAACAGTGGTAATACCGCTGCGTCGATTAGCAATTTAAAATCCGTGGTATTGCAATAAGATTTTTTTAATTAAAAATTGTCCCAAAAAGGCACATCAGTTCCAAGGTGTTCAATTAAGAAATCTAAAAATGCCCGCACTTTAGTCGGTAAATATTGTCGCTCCGGGTAAATCCCCGCAATTAATGCTTGTTTTAAAGAGGCACTGTTATTAACGCGGTAATTTCCTTTTACTTTAATTGTATGCTTTTGACTGTCTTGATTAATCGCATTGAATTGCCAAGTATCTGCATTATTGGAATAGCTGTAAGTCAGACAATTTTTCAAGATAACTTGGGCTAGCGCATAGAATAAATCACTCTTCATACATAATATGCGCTATCAAAGAATAGTCTTTGGGAATGCCAATATGAATGGCTAGATCGCCTTGCATCGCTGATGCGTGAGTGGCTGCATGATTTTATTCGGCTTCATCATTTTTATAGGGATCTTCAAAACCAAGTTCTGCCATAACAATGCGCTCTATGCCTTCCATTTCTTCCGCTTCTTCATCTTCTATATGGTCATATCCTAGAAGGTGTAAGCAGCCATGAACGATCATATGCGCCCAATGGGCCGTTAAGGTTTTATCTTGTTCAATGGCTTCACGTTCGACAACTTGCTTACATACAATAAGGTCGCCTAATAATGGGATCGGCACATGTGCTGGAGCTTCGAAAGGGAAAGATAATACGTTGGTTGGTTTATCTTTACCGCGGTATTCATGGTTAAGTTCTTGGCTTTCAGCTTCGTCAACAATGCGAATCGTTAATTCCGGTTCTTCATGTTCAGTGCGCTTGAGTAATGCAGCGACTGCCCACTGATTCAGTTGTTCTTCAGTGGGTAAGTCGTTTTCTTTTTCTACTGCAATTTGTACGTCTAGCTGCAGTTCTAACTCTGTAGGAAATTGTTGTTCAGTCATTATGTATCTTGGTCACTATCATTTTTGGTCAGGTTTTCGGTTAGAGGATTTTCAGTTGGAGAGTTTTCAGGTGTTGCAGTAAGTATTGCGTGTGTAGCTTGCAGTTTAGCATTCTGTTCGAGTACGATGCGTTTTTCTTCTGCACGTTTTGCATCTTTGTATTTCTTTTCGGCGGCTTCATGTTTGTCATAGGCATCGACGACTTTTTGTACCATTGGGTGACGCACCACATCGGAGTTGGCAAAGTGTGTGAGGCCGATACCTTCAATACCGTCTAATACGTCGAGCACATGGCGTAAGCCTGATTGTACACCGCGTGGTAAATCGACTTGGGTAATATCCCCAGTCACGACGGCTTTAGAGCCAAAACCAATACGAGTTAGGAACATTTTCATTTGTTCACGGGTTGTATTTTGGCTTTCATCCAATATCACGTAACAATGGCTCAGTGTTCGGCCACGCATATAAGCGAGAGGTGCAACTTCGATAATGTTTTTCTCGATGAGTTTTTCAACTTGCTCGCTGCCCAGCATATCGTTAAGAGCATCGTACAGTGGCCGTAAATACGGATCGATTTTTTGTGATAAGTCTCCGGGTAAAAACCCAAGTTTTTCTCCGGCTTCAACGGCGGGGCGTACTAATAGAATACGGCTCACTTCGTCGCGCATTAACGCTTCAACCGCGCAGGCAACCGCGAGATAGGTTTTACCCGTTCCGGCTGGGCCAACCCCAAAGTTAATAACATTCTCACGAATGGTTTTTAGGTAGCTTTGCTGATGATCACCGCGAGCTTGCAACATCATACGGGGTGTTTTGATTACGTTGGCTTCATCGTGATGGCCACTGGCTTTTTTACGCTGGTAAGCGTGCTCAGACTTGGCTTCACGTAATAATAAGTGGATGAGATCGGGTGTGATCTCTGTGCCATTGTGGGTTTCGTGATAAAGGCGGTTAATCAGGTTTTTCACTGCTTCCGCTTTATCGAGATTGCCTTCTATTTGGAAGCGCGCACCCCGATTGTAAATTTTGATTTTGAAGTGGTTGGCAATTTGTTTGATATGGCTATCAAGTTGGCCGCAGAGGTTGGCAAGGCGCTTAGCATTTTCGGGTTCTACACGAAAAGTGATGCCATGCTTGGCGCTTTGCTTTTCATTTATTAAGGCTAGTTCTTCACTCAAGTGGGGTCTCGCTCCCGATCTGTAGGTAATGTCTTAGCTTATGCTGAATCGAGGTAGGTTCGCAAGGCGTAAAATTGCGTTTCGTGCTGGTATTCATCTTGTCAGTTAAATTTTGTAAGGTCGCCATGAATATTTCTCTACGGGCTCAGCGATCACTTCCTTGTGATCGATGTCCTGCAAAATCAATTACCAGCGGTTATCGCGCGTATGCGAATGCTTGTTCAGCGATTGACTAAACTTAATAAGCCAATTCAGGCTCGATAACGGTCCCGCGTAGGCTATTACGCAAGCATTCGTCGACTCTTACTTTTACAAATTTATTGATTAAACCATGGTCAGCGCTGGTGAAGTTAACAACACGGTTGTTTTCGGTACGACCTTGCAGTTGGCCAGGGTCTTTCTTAGAAACACCGGTCACTAAAATGGTTTCAATGTTGCCGACCATTTTGCGCGCGATGTCTTGTGCTTGCTGGTTAATGCGATCTTGAAGAATCGCTAAGCGCTGCTTTTTAACGTCTTCTGGGGTTTCGTCTTCAAGGTCTGAAGCTGGAGTACCTGGACGTGCGCTGTAGATAAAGCTAAACGACATATCGAAGCCGATTTCGCCAATCAAATCCATTGTATCTTGGAAGTCTTGCTCTGTTTCACCAGGAAAGCCAATGATGAAATCTGAAGACATGCATAAATCAGGGCGGATTTGTTGAATACGCTTCACTTTAGCAATGTACTCATCACGGCCGTGGCCACGTTTCATCGCGCTTAGGATTTTGTCTGAGCCACTTTGCACAGGAAGGTGAAGATGACTTACCAACTCAGGGACTTCAGCATAAACGTCGATAAGGCTTTCGCTGAATTCCATTGGGTGCGATGTTGTGAAACGAATACGGTCAATACCATCGATATCAGCAACACGAGTTATTAGCTCCGCAAGGTCAGCATAGTCTTCGGCATCGCCGGTATTATTGATGTCGTTACCTTGCGCGTCTGAAATAATAACGCCGGTGCCTGCTTGTGCGCGAGCTGCTGCGGCGACTGCGCCACTGAATATGCCACCACGATAGGCGTTTACGTTCTGACCCAGTAGGTTCACTTCACGCACGCCTTGCGCGGCAATTTCTTCTACTTCTTTCAATACATCGTGTAATGGACGACTAACTTCTTCGCCGCGGGTATACGGTACAACGCAAAAAGAACAGTACTTAGAGCAACCTTCCATAATAGAAACAAAGGCACTGGCGCCTTCTACTTTCGGTGCGGGTAGGTGGTCGAATTTTTCGATTTCAGGGAACGAAATATCAACGACTTTTTCATGATTTACTGACTTATTCACCATTTCTGGCAAACGGTGCAAGGTTTGAGGGCCAAAAACCATATCAACCACCGGTGCACGGTGCATAATCGCTTTGCCTTCTTGGCTAGCAACACAGCCGCCAACACCGATGATTAGATCGGGATTTTTTTCTTTAAGGTGCTTCCAGCGACCCAGCTGGTGGAATACTTTCTCTTGCGCTTTTTCGCGAATAGAGCAGGTATTCAGCAAGATAACATCGGCTTCAGACTCTTTGTCTGTGATTTCCATTTCATGGCTTTCACCCAGCATATCAGCCATACGAGACGAATCGTATTCGTTCATCTGACAACCGTGGGTTTTTATAAACAGCTTTTTCGCCATGATTCAGCGACCTCGTTTTAATCTGGGGTGTACGTGCTAAAGAGTTAATTGCGCGGCATTATACTGCTCAATGGCTGAACAATCTAATCTTCAATGCCTCTAGGGCATGCTTTATAGGTAAGTATGGTAAAATACCTTTTTTCTTTAATGAGTTAGAGCCAAATGGCCGAGAAACCCACTGCTGAGCCAATTTATCGCGTTATTTTTAATAACCAGGGTGAAGTATACGAGCTATATACCCGCTATATTTTCCAAAGTGAGATGTATGGCTTTATTGAAGTCGAAGAGCTGTTATTTGATGAGAGTCAGGTAAGCAGTGCTACGGACGAGACTGAGGCTAAAATCAGCTTCGATAAATTAAAGTTAGAATTCACTGGGGTTAAGCGCAGTTTCATTCCATTACCCTCTATTAGTCGCATTGATGAGATGGAAAAACCGGGTATTGTGAAAGTGACTCAAGTGAAGGATAGTCCTGTGGGCAATGTTCGTCATTTTCCGAGCACCGCGTTTAAGCGCCCGCCTGTCGATCCGGTTGATTCTTCTTCGGATGAAACTCCAGAAGATTAGTCTGTCATTGAAGTGCTTTACCTAGGGTGACGGATGGCAGCTCGTTAAACAGCTGCTTATAATCTTGGGTGAACTGGCTTAAATGCCAAAACCCCCATTTTGCGGCAACATCTGCAATGGATACTCGATCGCTGGTTAATAGCTCTCTGCGCGCACCATTGAGCCGACTTGTGCGTAAATAGCGCAGTGGGCTAATACCTAAAATGGTTTCAAAGCTGTATTGCAATGTGCGTCGACTAACATGGCACAAAGTACATAGGTCATTAATACTAACGGCACTGTTTTGATGCAATCGTAAATATTCTTTTGCTTGCTCTACAATGTGTTGGCGGTGTAAAAAACTGATGGCCGATTTTTTTACCGGTTGAGAATTTTCTAAACTTTCGAGCAGTGCCATCATGATGACATCGTATTGAAGTTTTGCAGGTCTTTGCTGGTGATTCTTGTCTGCGAGTAAATTATTAAGCACAAAGCGTAATGCTGTAATTGTTTTTTGCGGTAAGGTCAGCCGCCCCTGCTGATATAAATGCGTCCAATTGATTGAGACATTTTGGTTCTCAGCCATCTTTTCAATGGTCTCTTGTTTTACGACCAACCCATAAATATCAAAATCGTTCGGTGTTATTAATTCAAACTGCTGAGTGCCTGGGCGACACATAATGTGGTTCTTTTCGATGTGCATGCCATTAATTTTACTGCTTTGATTTTCATTAACGGGTATCCCAAGCCAAAGTGATTGATCCCAAGTACAGCAGCTTTGTCTTAATGCTTGGCTAGTATGTTCTTGGAAACATTGCAGTCCATCAAATTGCAGCTCTATTAGCTGCCCATAAAAATTCCCTGCACTCATTTGGTCATACTGTTGCTGCCAGTTCGTTAAATTATGAGCATGTTGGTCTGCATCTGTTGCTGCTAATTCTAATTTTGAATAATGTAAAAAATTATCGCCCTTATTTAGTGCAGCAGTAGCAAGAGGTGATTTCATAGTGTGCATTTCTTGTATTTCCTTTCCTGACTTTTCTCAAAAACCATCTAAAACATTGCCAAAATTCGATAACGACAAAAAAAATTGCTTGTTATCGTATTAATAAGTTTTTAGTCAGCAAAAAGCATTCCTCTTACCATTATTTTTAGAGGTTTAAATTTTGTGATTTATATTGGAGAGAAAATTCGGTGCATAGACAGACTGCAAATTATAAATATGTACTTGGTCAACGTACTTTTGAGTTTATCGATTTAAAAGATTTAATGGCCAAAGCAACGCCTGTGCGATCGGGAGATCTTTTGGCAGGAGTCGCCGCTGAAAATTCTGAGCAGCGTGCGGTTGCGCAAATGTTATTAGCAGAATTACCGCTTAAAACGTTCTTACAAGACTTATTAATTCCTTATGAAAGTGATGAAGTTACTCGATTGATTATCGATGATCATGATCTTGTGGCTTTTTCATTAATTTCACACTTAACCGTGGGGGATTTTCGTAACTGGCTCTTAAGTGATTTAGCAACCCCTGAAGTACTTGCCCAAGTTCGACCCGGTATTACGCCTGAAATGGCTGCTGCGGTGAGCAAAATTATGCGTAATCAAGATCTTATTTTGGTTGCCAAAAAATGCCATGTAACAACCGCTTTTCGCAATACCATCGGATTGCCTGGACGTTTATCAACTCGTTTACAACCTAATCATCCTACCGATGATGTCACCGGCATTGCTGCCAGTTTATTAGATGGCTTGTTATATGGCAGTGGCGATGCGGTATTAGGAATTAATCCGGCAACGGATAACGTCGTGCAAGCAACAAAGTTGATGCAGTTGATGGACGAGGTGATTCAAAAGTATCAAATTCCAACGCAGTCGTGTGTCTTAACGCATGTGACCAATACGTTAGAAGCGATTGAGCA
>TARA_B110000008_G_scaffold276399_1_pt1 | contig 29308 bp, 26 predicted proteins | sample TARA_B110000008 | Tara Oceans TARA_B110000008 (sample SAMEA4396496) | marine metagenome | biome: Westerlies Biome; feature: [DCM] deep chlorophyll maximum layer (ENVO:01000326); material: water (ENVO:00002006), including particulate matter (ENVO:01000060) such as... | depth 40 m
ATCGCCAACAACTAACGCTAAAAACGTCAGCATTGTGATGGGCCTCCAGGATGCAGCAAGCCAGTTTGTGCTTGATGCCTCAGCGGTAACAACAGCGTGTTGGCCCTTAATCATTTCTTTTTCGTAATCAAAGACTCTTTGCATGGCCGCTGCCTGGACATCAAGAAGATGGCCTTTTGCTTGCAACCTTTCATAATCTGATGTGTGAAGCTCATCAATAAGCTCTGCTGCAGGTTTAAAAATACCAGCAATTAGCTCAGTAATTCCCATTAATAGCTCCACATGACAGACTTGTCGCTGTCTCTCATATCGACATGCACAAACGCCTTGCTGACGCCAATACCGTGAAAGCAGCCCATTGCTAAAGCCTGTTTTACAATTTGCATACGCTGGCGTCCGCCGGACACATAGACATCAGCCGCCAGACCGAGACTGTGCTGTCCTGGCGTTTTTTTAACTTTTTCTAGGCTGTGATTTGCGGACCTATAACCGGAAGTCACATAGAACGGAAATCCACATTTTTCCCGTAACTCATCTAGCTTACGGACAAAGTGAGGCTGCATTTCATTTTCAGATGTTTCTTTGCAATCAAAATCCGTAATTTTAAAATATTTGTATTCACTCATTATTTTCGCGTAGCACTCGATCAACGGTTGTTCTAATGCTGATTGGATCTAGCTATGAATCAAAAAAGCGACTCAAGGTGAGCCGCTTTTTTGATTCCTCAGATTAAGATCAGACATAACACTCAATGATTGATCGCTTACACTATTAGAATGAAATACTTAGATCTACTCCATAAGTTCGGGGAGCACCATACTGACCAACCTCTTCTCCAAAGAACGGGATAATATTAGTCCTATATTCTTCGTCACCTATATTCTTAACCCAAGTTGACACTGACCACGCCGATGTCGGAGGTGAGTAGGATAGTCTTCCGTCCAGCAGACCATACGCTTCTTCAACGTTGGCATTGGCTGGTTGCCAAAATAACTCATCTTGCCAATAATAATTAACATTCATTGTCCAACTGTCAGCATTCCCAAAGTACCAATCAAATCCCAAGCTGAACTGATTATCAGGGGTTCTTTGGAGTTTATTGCCAGAGCTATCAACACCACTACTTTCCAAGAAATCCTTATACTTGTGATCTAACATAGATCCAGACGCCAACAAGATAAGGCTATCAGCTATAGCGTACTGGAACTCCACCTCAAGACCCTTGATTTCAGCATCGGATGCATTATCAGTTATGTTACATAAGCAATCTTCATTGGTTTGCTGAACTTGCAAGTCCTTATAATCCATCATAAATACTGACGTATTAAGCCTCATTCGCCCGTCCATGAGATTCGCCTTGAAACCAACCTCGTAGTTAGTAACAGTCTCAGGATCAAAAGCTATGTTGGCTGCAACGGCGTTAGCTGGAGTATCCTCGTAACCTCCTCCCTTGAAGCCTGAAGAAATACTTCCATACCAGAACCACTCGTCAGACGGATTATATTCAATAATGGCTTGTGGCGTAAATTCATTCCACGTATCACCGTAGGCAACGCCTGAATATCCCTCTGCTAAGGGGGTTAAAGGAGCTGTATCGGCAGGGTTAAAACGATCTCCTGTGTCGACGATAATCCCGTCAATATGTCCGCTTTTATCATCCTCAGTATAACGGCCTCCAATAGTTACCTTTAAGGTATCATTTATCTGGTAACCAACTTGACCAAACACAGCTTTACTAGTCATTTCACCTCGATTGTCCCAATGACTTTCTCCGGATAGAGTAGCGAGAGCTCCCGATGGATTTTCTCCGATAAAGCGGTCTAGTTTATCTATCTCGTCACTTTTGTAATAAGCTCCTACAATCCAATCTAATGCGCTATCGGTGTCTGAAGCCAATCTAATCTCTTGGCTAAATTGTGAAATTTTCGCATCCTCTCTGACAGGCTCCGAAAAGAATAAGACCGCACCAAGTCCCGAATCGCGGGTTGCAGCGAAGGCCGAGAAATCAGCAAAATCATATAGAGCGTCGAACATATCAGGTCCACCACCAGTCTGATCATACATCTGACCTGTATCTACTGATCTATTAGCGGTTATGGAAGTCAACGTCGCGCCGTCCATATCCCACTCTAAATTCAATGTTGCTCCCCAACCATCACGCTGATAGTACTGCTCTGTAAAGAAATCATCTCCTGCATACTGCGACCGCTCGGCCATACTCACTCTAATGTCAGTGATTCCCACAAAAGCCCTGAGAGCACTCCAAGGTCGATAACCCGTAGCACCCGAGTCGGGCACTGCAACCACTGTAGGGCCGTTTCCTGAATCTTTGTTATAATCGACAATCAATCGAGCAGAAAGATTTGAATCAGCTGGCTCGTAGGTCAACTGCGCTCGGTACTGTTTTGAACTGAGATCATCGAGATCGCGATCTGAGAGCAAATTATACCCATACCCCGCGCGGTCTCGGCTTTGAAATGAGAAACGACCCATTACGGTATCCGATAGACTACCCGTTAAATAACCATTTACTAGAGATGAGCTGTAGTTACCCTGTGATACCATCACTTTTCCAGACGTTTCAGCCTCTGGTTTTTTTGAATAAACACTTAGGGCACCACCTACGACATTTTTACCAAGCAGAACACCTTGTGGGCCACGCACTATCTCTAAACGCTCAACATCAAAAAAGTCAGCATTCATCCCTCCAGTTCGACCTATATAAACCTCATCCATAAAAAATCCCACAGATGGATCTGCGGTAGGTGAATCCAAACGAGTATTCGTCACTCCTCGTATATTCATCTCAAGATCCAATGCAGTGTTAGCCGTTAAAGAGAAAGACGGCGTGCTGTTAGCCAAGTCGAACATTGAAAAAACTCGCTTTTTTTCCAGTGAAGCTCCGGTATACGCGGTTATCGAAACTGCTGTTGTCTGCAAATTTTCCTCTCGCTTTTGAGCCGTAACGATTATTTCCTCAAGAATATTATCGTTTGCCGTAGTTTCTTGGGCTGTAACTCCTATAGGGGTTAATCCACCTATGACGAATGCCCCAATTGCTGGCGCCCAAGTTTTGTTAATACTTTTGAGAAAAAATAACCTTAAAAGTTTGTTGCTCATAATATTACACCCCTATGGATTAACTCTATTTAAATTCGAATAAACCAAGATCTGGCCATACACTTACTTGAGTTGCATAGAAAGACCATATGGAACATTATAATTATTACATATAATTGTCAACTACTATCACTTCTTGAGTCTACTGGAATATTTGTAACGCCAAATTATCTTTTTTTTTGGCATAAATAACCAAGATAATACCTTAACTAACTGTATTTAATAACAAACCTAAAAAAAACAAAAATAGTTAGACTCGTTCTAAAAAGTGTAGACCATATTCACCCAAGCCGAAAGTGATAGTCACGGGCAAGACGGTATGTTACTTGTTTTAAAAGACCCTATAACATAGACTAAAGCTTAATTGACGCTATCCATCGTGTCATATGCAGGGAAACCAAAGAGATCAAAATCGGTCCGGAGAGCATGTATGGCAGACTTAGGTCAATCACTGTCTAAATCAGACGACTATCCAAAGCCTTTATATTCATGGTATGTCGTAGGAATATTAATGCTGGCCTATACTAATTCGTTCATTGATAGGCAGATATTAAGTCTATTAATTGAGCCTATACAGCGAGATCTTGAGATTAACGACACACAGATTAGCTTGCTAGCCGGATTAGCCTTCGCTATTTTTTATACGGTAATGGGAGTACCAATCGCCCGTCTCGCGGATCAAAAAAATCGACGAACTATAATCCTATGGGGTATTAGTATCTGGAGTATCCTGACGGCAACCTGTGGACTTGCCAAAAACTTTTGGCACTTATTCTTCTCCAGAATGGGCGTTGGCGTTGGCGAGGCGACACTATCACCAGCCGCTATGTCAATGATCTCAGACTATTTCCCAGTTACTAAAATTGCCAGAGCAATCAGCATCTATTCTATGGGTGTTTATTTTGGAGCGGGGCTCGCGCTTATCATAGGTGGCTTAGTTGTTAAATTAGTCTCAGAAACCGAAAATATTGTCATACCATTTATTGGAGAAGTATTTTCTTGGCAAATAACTTTTTTCTATGTTGGGCTAATGGGACTCCCAATTTTTCTGTTACTTTTAACCATAAAAGAACCTCGTCGCCGCGGAATTGATGGATCTAATCCCGATGAGGCAAAAAAAGCTAGCTCATTACCCGCGCTAAAAGCATTTGTGAGAGCTAATAGTCGAGCAATTTTCTATCATTTTGCAACTTTTTCATGCCTTGGCATCGCTGTTGTAGGCTATATGATTTGGACTCCAACATTTTTTATCCGAACATACGGATGGGATGCTCCTAAAATAGGCATGGTATACGGTGTTATTCTTTTCTTCGGCGGCACTTCAGGAGTGTATGCTGGTGGCTTTTTAGCGGACTGGCTGACTAAGAGGGGGCACAAAGATGGAATCCTCAGGGCCGCGGTATACGGCACTATTTGTGCCATTCCATTTTCCGTTCTAACGCCCTTGATGGGTAGCCCTACACTTGCGGTAGTAGGTCTAACCGCCAGCTGCTTCTTCATGTCTCTTCCTCAAGGACTTCCAGCAGCTGCGCTGCAAGTTATAGCACCCAATCCGCTTCGTGCACAAATGGTCGCCCTGTACTTTTTGATTGCTGGTCTTATTGCGAACGCTTTTGGCCCTACTTTGTATGCCCTAATGACGGACTACGTTTTCAGAGACCCTATGATGATAAGGTACAGTTTGTCTGTGGTTAGTGCCGTTGTACTCCCGCTAGCCGCAGTGTTTGGTATGTTAGCATTAAAGCCTTACAGAAAAAGTGTAATGGATGCCTCCACTGACAACTTAGAAAACTAAATTCATTATCGATGCAATGCTTAATTTAATTAGACTTACTTTTGAAGAATTTGTGTCACGGCCTCTCGTGCTGACGCAGCAGCACTTTCGGTGCCGATAGTGCCCTGGGGAGCGCACCCATCACCAACATTATACAGCCCCTTTATTGATGTACTTACTGGCATCCCATATCCGGCCCAGCGACGCATTCCTGGAGATGAACCACGATGCTTGGCTTTAACCAAGAACTCGGCGCGCGCGCTAAAACCAGGGAAATTTATCTCAAGCTCATCTATGGTGTTCTGCAGTTCTTTATCTAGGTTAGGGTTTGCAGCATCGGCAGGCGCGCCGTACGCAACGTGCAGGTATTTTCCTTTGGGAGAGTAATTACTTAGAATCGCCGAAGGAATTTCTAAATAAATGAGGTTAAGGGTATTACAAAATACCATGCACCCTGCAAAGTCTTCGACCAGCGGTTCATCCATCACGAAACTCACATGCATAATAGGGGCATCAGCTGAATTGGCATGCAGTTTTTTTAAATATTCCTGGTCGAATTTTGTCTCTCCGCCAGCAAGTGCAACCGTTAGGTCTGGGCCGGAATTTGACAGTACTATATCCGTTTTTACTATTTCGATTCCACCACCACTGTTATGAATTTCTACTCCATTTAGTACTCCGTCAACAACTAAGATACGTGTGCATCTGGCTCTTCGACGGACTTCAGATCCCATACTTTCTAACGCTACTGCCAAATCATCAACAAGTGAGCCATTACCCTTTGTTGCCATGCCAAAACGGCTACCCTTACTGCTGTATTTTAAAAAGCGAAAAAACTCTCCAGCCGGAACTTCATGTAAATTGGTACCCATTAATGCGGCGCAAAACCCTTGAAATAAATTTATGATACCGGAGTTACACGTATGTTCGACAAACCAGTCCTTAATCGTTATCGAGTCAGAAGGCATAGACTCGAAAAGTGCAATTTGAATGTGTTGAAAGAGATTTTTAGCCTCTTGTATGTCTTGGGCTGCGAACTCAATCATTCCATACAACCCTCCACCGGTAGGAGGCAAATCATAATCACCATGACCAAGCCGGTAACGCATACGGCCAGTCAAGTCGATCACGTCCATATCTATACCCACCGAATCAAAGGCCTCTCTAATGGCACTATTTGGCCCAGTCGGAATCATCATCGCACCAGAGGTTACAAGGCAGCCTTTGCGTTCTCGATGTCCACAACGGCCACCAAGATAAGGTGACTTTTCAGCAACCAAGACACGCATGCCAGCACTAGTAAGTCTAGCTGCCGCACACAGACCACCAATACCTGACCCTATGACTACTGCATCGAATGATTTATTTTGCATACTCGTCTTCCTAACTTACCTAGTAAACAGCAAAGCAAGTTAAATTACATTTCTCGACTAATACCTTTTAGACTCAACCTTCACTCCAAAGCTCTTCGCCACAGCACCACCATGCGTGGAAGCCTACTGGCACTCGATGAGGTATCTTGACACGCGCTATGGGGCCCATCGTAATATCTCTAGCGCTAAATATTTGTAATTCCGATTTCCAGTCATTGCTGTCGGTAACTAATGACATAACATACCCGTCGTCTTCGTCGTTGTCTCGATTTGCTCCCTTTACTGGAGCAAAGGGCGTCTCACTACCATAGACACCTTGCCCATAATCCCATTGATCATACTGGCCCGTGTCATTATTATATTTGATGAGACTATTAAACCGCAGTGTATGACCACCCTCATGAAGCAAAGGAATACGCTGGTGATATGCATACTTTGATTTTACTCCCTGAAAAATTTGATTTACTTTATTAAATTCTGTATTTAAATCGTCGATGTCACCTTCCCTAACTTCACCAGTGACTAAATTAAATCTCCATCGATAGTTGTTCGCCTCTACGCGCATATAGGCCAACATGTTTGACAGTGGTCCGTCTGCATTATTTAATTCAGGCATAGGATTGATAGAGCGGCTGCCATCCATGTAGATCCAATCGCCTTCTTCCCAGCAGTTGGACACATGTAAGATAAAGCAAGGCTCGCACTCAAACCATCTAATATCTGAAGATTGGCCATGGCGGGGGATAATGCCAAAACGTGCAGAAATATCCTTATGAAACGTAACAACTCTTCGGTTATGATTCCTCAAAATATCCATATCATGAAAAAACGGGAGATCATGTAAAATTGTATAATTGGTCGTGAAGCCTAAATCATGTGGAAGCCGCGGCCCGGGTAATTCAATAGGAATTTCATGCGCTAATGTTCCATCCGGATTTGCTACACCGTATGTCATAAACGGTGACTCGTCCCCGTAATCCATAAAAATTAGTTCTTTAGTCTTCCAATCGACATGGCTGTGAGCTGACATATTACGCCCTGCTCTACCAGTTATTTCGAGCATCCCCTCGTTCTCTAACGTCAGTGGATTCATCGCATATGGTATGCCTGAGTTATACCACGTAGGCACTAGGCTTCCATTAAATACAATTACGTCAGTATTCCCAGTATCTTTGATAGGGAAATCAGGTAACGAAAAATCAAATTTTCCCATTACTCCCGGCCAAACCGCTTCGTTTTTGGCCAATTCATGCTGCAATCCTGCGGTATGAATATAGCTATTACGATAGGACGCTTTCCCGTCTCGAATATAAACAGCATGGACCATACCATCACCATCAAAGGGGTGATAAAGAGTTTTAGGCTTAAATACTGGATTCGGTCCATTGCGATAAAACGCGCCGAATAGGTCTTCAGGGATATTTCCAACAACCTCCAGCTCATCCACTGAAATTTCATCGGTTGTTGGCGCATAAACTCCATGTAAATAAGGATTATCTAGTTCATAAATCCACTGCTGAGTATTCTCAAAATGCTGTGCCGGCCCAATACATTTCTCAGTGACTTCAAAACCTGACTTGCTCATAAATTATCTCGTTTAGATGAAATGTACAATGGGATTAATTGTGATATAGTTGGTCTTATTATGCAAGTTTAATAACATGTCAGCTTTTGGCTCTAGACCATTTTAATTAGTTAGCTTTCTAGTGGCATAAACACTGTCCTGAGTCTAGCAATAAAACTCTAAGACAATTTTATCTATAGCTCAACATCTACATTGAGGAAGCGAAAATGAGCACCCCAATCTATATTTTAGGCGGCTCCCAAACAGATTTTTCTCGTAATTGGTCTCGCGAAGGCCTTAAGATTTTCGATATGTTTTCAGAAACTCTAAACGATGCGCTCACTAATGCCAAGTTAACGCCTGATCAGATCCAGGTAGCCCATGTGGGTAACTTTGTTGGCGACCTTTTTACAGGTCAAGGGTTGATTAATGGTTTTTTTGGTGAAGTTTATCCCGAAATGTCCTCCATTCCGACTAGTCGGCATGAGGCTGCTTGCGCCTCAGGCTCGATTGCCATATTAAGTGCCATGCGAGATATCGAATCGGGGCATTATGATTTAGCCTGTGTTTTAGGTTTAGAATATATGCGCAACGTAGACGGTAAAACTGGGGCGGACCACCTAGGTGCGGCAACATGGCGAAACAAAGAAGCTCAAGATGCTACGTACCCATGGCCATACATGTTTAATCAGATAATCGATGAGTACGATAAACGCTACGGCATAGACTGCCAGCATCTGAAAGATATATCCAAAATTAATTTCAGTAATGCAAAAAATAACCCCAATGCTCAGACACGACATTGGAATTTCCCTAATGAAAGTTATACTGACTGTGATAAGTATAACCCGGTTATAGAGGGCCGTATTCGAAAAATGGACTGCGGCCAAATAACCGATGGTGCTGCTTGCGTATTTCTTGCTAACGAAGCAACCGCAAAGGAGTATGCTAAACAGCACAAACTTAAACTCAAAGAAATTCCTAGAATCAAAGGCTGGGGGCATCGCTCAGCCCCCATTAGTTTAGACACTAAATTGAAAATTAGTGCGGGGCAACCACTAATTTTCCCTCATGTAGCCCAAATTATGACTGATGCTCTGGCAAGAGCAGGGTTATGTGATATTACCGATCTAGATGGGCTCGAAACGCACGATTGTTTCAGTATTACGGAGTATATGGCAATTGACCACATTGGACTTACCTCCCCAGGGGAAAGTTGGAAAGCGATTGAAGAAGGCCGTATCTCTATGGATGGCGACTTCCCAATTAACCCAAGTGGCGGTTTACTAGGTCTTGGTCATCCAGTAGGCGCCACCGGTATTCGAATGTTACTGGATTGCGCTAAGCAGGTGTCTGGAAAAGCAAAAAAGTCTCAGGTCAAGAATGCTGAGAATATGGCAACATTTAACCTTGGAGGAAGCACAACTACTTGTGTGAGCTTTATAGTAGGGGTTAACTAGTGAACCATACCTTTATTTATGATGCGATCCGAACACCCCGAGGTAGAGCCAAACCTGAAGGTGGTTTAGCTGATATATCGCCACTCAAATTACTGTCAGTATTGTATAGAGAGATTCAGCATCGTAATCAGCTGGATCCAGTTTGGGTTGAGGATGTCATTCTCGGCTGCGTTTCTCAGGTTAATGAACAAGGAGGCAATATTGCTAAGGCATCCCTCATGTATGCTGGCTGGCCCGATAGCGTTCCAGGAATGAGCGTAAACCGATTTTGTTCCTCTGGCCTAGATGCAATTAATATCGGGGTGATGAAAATACTGGCTGGTCAGGCAAGCTGTGTAGTTACCGGTGGTATAGAAATGATGTCACGGGTACCGATGCTTTCTGATAAAGCAGTAATGTTTACCGACGCTAACGTTGCGCTATCAAGTCGAATGTTAATGATGGGGAGTGGAGCCGATTTAATCGCGTCAGATTACGGGATCAGCCGAGAAGCACTTGATAAGTTGGCGTACAAAAGCCAGCAGAAAGCCACTAAGGCAACTCGAGAAGGCTTTTTTAAGTCTATTATACCGATATACAACCCAGTTAAAAAAAGAACAATTACGCAAGATGAATGCATACGTAGCAGTATTTCTCTTGCGCAGTTAGCGGCACTACCTCCTGCTTTTGCCGAACTAGGAGACTCGGGTGTTGACGCACTTCAATTGAGTGAGCACTCCCATCTAACCGAAATTATACATGCTCACACCGCCGGTAATTCGCCCTCCATGGCGGACGCAGCAGCCCTAGTTCTCTTGGGGGATCAATCGTTACAAGAAAATCTTAAAAAAACTCCCGTCGCACGAGTCCTTGCCGTAGCCACCACTTGCAATGATCCATTGCAAGTGGTTTCTGGCTGCACTGCGGCTACAGCAAAATTAATGTCTGAGCAAAATATTACGGTTGAAGATATTGATTTATTCGAAATTCATGAAGCTTTCGCAGCTACCATAATCGCATGTCAGCGAGAGCTAAATATTAGGTCAGATAAGTTAAATGTCAATGGTGGGGTAATCGCTATGGGGCACCCAATGGGAGCAACCGGAGCAATCATGCTGGGTACATTAATAGACGAACTAACTCGTAGGAAATTAAAAACTGGCATAGTGGCCACTAGCGGCGCTGCTGGAATTGGCACCGCATTGCTAATTAGCCTATGCTAAATTAGTTTAAAATCTAGGTCTCTTACTTACAATATCTTGCAGAACAAAACGTTGGACCTTTCCAATTGGGTTGCGAGGTAAAGCATCCAAAAGCTCAAGCCTCTCGGGTAGCTTAAATTTAGCTAATCCCTTCTCAGAAAGATAATCTATTATCGTTGTTAAATCGGGCGCTTCGGCGTCACTGGCAGCCACAATACAGGCGCATATTTTTTCCCCAAGCCTGTCATCAGAATAGCTACAAACTGCAGACTCAAGCACGCTTGGCAAACCCTCAAGAAGAACGTCAATTTCTGCCGGTGAAATTTTCATTCCTCCACGATTAATAATATCCTTAGAACGCCCAGCTATTCTTAAATAATTTGGGGGGTTTCCACATATTTCAACTAAATCTCCGGTAAGAAAGTAACCGTCGGGTGTGAACACTTCACTATTGTCAGTATCCCAATATCCGTCAAATATAGTAGCTCCCTTTACTACTAACTCACCAACATGACCAGGGATAGTGATTTCCTCTCTACTTACGAGATCAATAACTTTGGTCTGAATGTATCTATCAGATTTCAAGTCCCAATCTGCAATTCCAGCACCTAATCTTGGAAACATGGACGCCCGAGTTTCTGAATCAGGGGCAATTTTATAGTTTGAAACTAAACTGATGCCTTCATTGGATCCATAAAAATTAATGACGCGCTTATTATATTTATTGTCAAAAACATCAATCATCCATGCCGCCAATGGTGCAGAGCCAGATCCGATAGAGCGCAGGGCAGAAAAGTCAAACTGATTCCACATTTCTTCGGACTTTGCCAACTGATTAAGTAGCGCAGGAGGGGCGATCGTGAAATTAATCTTCTCATCCTCAATCTGCCTTAAGAATACCGCAGGATCAAGAGGGTGATGTAAAATAACCGAGCATCCAAGTAACGCAGAGGAATAAAGAAATGTAGCCAACGCCGCCATATTAATCATAGGAAACGGATTAAGTAATCGGTCACCTGCTTGAATTTCTCCCGCTTCAATGCAACTTCGACATACCGTCACCCACATATTATGCGAACGAGGAACACCTTTAGGCGTACCAGTAGTCCCCGAAGTCCAACAGATAGTGATAATGTGGTCACCCGTAATAGGCCATGAAGCCTGATAATCATCAAGTAATAAGAGGTTTTCTTCCACTGACCCGCAATTCAGAGCCAACTGAATCGCTCCATTAAAGCTATTGCCAAAAGCAAAAACGGGGATTTCAGAATCAAGCAGTTGGCGGGCAGTTGCCGCTAGGTTGTCATCTTTAAAGCGATCAATAGTTATAAAAGCTTTAGGTAGTACCGAACCGCATATATGCAAAATTTCGTGGGCCCCATACTGAACTGGAATCGGTGACATAATGGCCCCGATTTTACTCACCGCCATATATAAAACCATCAACTCTACAATATTTGGCAGCTGCACCACAACGCAATCACCCCTTGTTAAACCATGATTTACAAATTCGCATGCCAAATTTGTACTGGCTTGATCGAGCTCCAAAAAGGATAGTCTCAGTGGATTTGTCCCTGTCAGCTCTATACGGTTTGGTTGGTCAGCCACCGCCAATATTTGTGGGTACCGATTCCGGCTTTCCCCTAATAAACTATGTAGTGTTTTATTCTCCCACAGCCCTTGCTTTACATATTGATCAATTCGTTTTGGCGTGGATGTAATCATTATGATCTCCAATCTCCGTTTGATTTAGAGTCGTTATATTCGCTCTCGAGTTGATCTACTACTTTAGAAACGCTCTGCACTTTTTTTATGACCCCGACGCCCTGCCCTGCAGCCCAAATATCACGCCATCGCTTAACATCGCCGGCTGCGCTTGCAAAGTCGATATTAGCGGCGGGAGGCATATTCTCAGGATCATATCCCGCGTTTAGCAGGCTGCTGCGCAACCAATTAGCTTTTACACCAGTTATAGCATCTGAAGGAACAATATCTCTGACAGATGATTCTACAATCATCTGCTTATATTCATCTTGCGCCAAACTTTCTTTTGTCGCGATAAACCGTGTTCCCATATAAACATAGTCTGCACCGAGAACTTCCGCCGCATGCACACTTCGGCCACTGGACATACACCCCGCCAAAATAATCTCTCCATCGAAAAACGTCTTTACTTCATCGATAAATGCAAATGGTGATAGTTGGCCTGTATGGCCACCAGCCCCTGCACATACTAACGCGAGTCCATCCACTCCAGATTCAGCGGCCTTGCGTGCATAGTCTATATTAATAACATCTGCATAGATCTTTCCACCATAACTATGGATTGAATCTACCGCTTCTTTAGGACTACCTAGTGCTGTGATAACCATTGGCGCCTTGTACTTAATAGCCAATTGAAGATCCTTATGACGCCTAGGATTCGACCTATGCATGATTATATTTATTGCCCAGGGCGCCGCATTAATATCATCACCGACCGCATCAGTGATTTTGATCAGCCAATCTTCAAGTTGGTCTAGAGTCCTCGCATTAGGCGTTGGAAACGAACCAATCACCCCTGCTTTACAACTAGCTATCACCATCTCAGGGCCCGACAATAAAAACATAGGGGCTTGAATAACAGGAATTCGCAGCCTATCTTTTATGGACATATAACGTTTCCCTATATCTATACTTTTATAAAAAGACCTAATATTAAGCATTTACCGTATAGAACGCAATCTCGCTAACAACTTAAAATATTTAGTTACCCGCCCCTCGAAATCCTTAACTTCAATTATAGAAAATCATCATCTACCGCTGTTATGAAGTTCGGAATCACAGAAATTTATTATTCCGTGCTAAAATAATTTTCTTGTGTAAAACAGATAGTTGCATTGAAATGCCTAAAGAAATCAAAAGTACTATAACTTCCCGCGCAAGTTCGATTAATCGGGCACTTGATCAAATTGGCGACAAATGGTGCCTGCTCATTATTGAGGAGCTTTTTTGGGGCATCAACACCTTTAACGCGCTTCAGGTTGCCACAGGTGCCTCCCGCGGAGTTTTGACTGACAGACTAAACTGGCTCCAAACGGTTGATTGCCTAAGAAAAAACATCCCAAAAGATAACGTGAAAAGACCGATATACCAGCTAACAAAAAAGTCTCTCGATCTTTATCACACTGGGCTTATGGCGATACTATGGGAACGTAAGTACTTTACTATGCCAGTGCTAGACCAAATCGAATTTATTCATACTCGATGTGGCCACAGTATGTTACCGGTTATGTCATGTGGAGCCTGTGACGGATCTATACTTTTCAGCGAAGTTTTTTATCGACAAGGTCCTGGTTCTACTAAGGATATAAGGCCGATGAAAGTACGTCGTCGCTCCTCAGTGGCGATGCTGGAGGGAGGTTCAGCCTATAAGAATTTAATTAATATAACCGGAGATCGCTGGACAGCTAACTTAATCGCTTTAGCTTTTCACCGAATCAAAAGATTTGATGAATTTCATAAAGAATTACCTATAGCAACTAATATTCTTGCAGATCGACTTAAATTCTTAATCGACCAGGGTATATTTTACCGGCAGCCATACCAAAACTCACCTATCAGATACGAGTACCACCTAACCGATAGAGGTAGAGATTTATACCCATACTTTTTATCACTGCTGCAGTGGGGGAATAAGTGGTGCGGCACAAGCGCGGGAAACCCAATGGAACTATTGCATGGCCCTTGCGGGCACGATTTAGTGGGTAATGTCCGGTGTGATCAGTGTGGTGAAAAACTTGTTGCGTCGGAAGTTGTCCAACTCAAAGCCAAATAAGGCTACTCTCATCCACAGCTAATTATTCCGACCTTTAGTCAATTCCGACTCTAAGAAATCAACAAACTCCTTCTCACTGCACGCCGGCACTTTCGTATTACTGTACACATGAGCTTTTCTTGGCTTTCGGTCAAACCAAAATGAAGCTGGATAATCAGCTTTCGGTCTCGCCGCAGCTAGCCATAAAGCTGTATCGGCACCCTGTTCAGCATTACGTAAAATAGATTGGAGTATTTTTCTAAACCGCGGAAGTGACCGCTTCACCCCATCGGTATCAGCCCATCCTGGATGCATAAGATAAAAACTTCTACCGTCAGGGTCTGCTTGCTCCTGCCAATATGCTACAAGTGCGGCTTGACCCCGCTTATGAAAACCATAAGCGGCTGTTCCACGATAGCTAGTCGAATCAGTTCGATTCATCATAGTAGGTATGAGAGGCACGTTATACATGCCGGCAGATGCCATCATGATAACAACGCAGTTTTTAGCTAATATGCCGGCTTCAAGCAGTCGCTTTGTAAGCAGGTATTGATTTAGTACATTAAGCGCGAATGTAACCTCATGCCCCTCTGCTGTAACGATACACTTATCATTGAGGATCCCAACATTATTAACAAGCACATCAATTCTTTTTCCGTCGCTAATCAATTTTTTAGCTAATAATTCAACCTCAGTTTGAAGAGAAAGGTCCGTGACAATTGAGTGAACATACCTAGGGCTAGCATCAGTAAGTAAGGCAAGTTTTTTTGAATCACGCGCGACCGCAGTCACTGTAGCGCCACAATTAACTGCTCCACTTACAATCGCCTCACCGATCCCCCCAGAGGCACCAGTAACCAACCAGCGTTGCTCAGAATAATCTCTATTATCATCCTGCCAAAACGGCCGACGAGCATAGTAGCCTAACCTCGTAAAGCTTGGAGTGAAACGGACATAAAATCGCATAATTTTAAGAAACATTGATGCAGTCATAAAAAAACTCCTAAGGTCCTAATCGACAACCAAAACTAATTGTTACCTGAAACATAGTATCATTATGCAAGTAGTTAAAGTAAAGGTATTCCATCGAGGAGTTAATAAATTTATAGCTCGCGCAATTATTGTTCATTTAAAAGATCTTAATTTCATTAATTTGAGTTGAGTCAGGAGGTAAAAATGACTTATAGAGTTATTCAGTGGGCAACAGGAGCAATGGGCAAAACTTGTTTGAGAGCTATTTTAGATCATCCTGATCTTGAACTAGCAGGCCTTTATGTTCACAGTGATAGAAAAGTAGGCCGTGATGCTGGCGAAATTGCGCGCAGACAGATAACTGGAATCCTAGCGACAAAATCCTTTGATGAAATTCTAGCTATTGATGCTGATGTAGTCCTACATTGCCCATTGCTGCGGCAGTCTTACAATTTTTATGACAGCGATATTTGTCGCCTACTGGCATCAGGGAAAAATGTGATTTCGATTAATAACTATTTTTCTTATCAGAATATAGCTCCCAACATCGCGTTTCCATTGCTAGCCAGTTGCCATCAAGGCAAAGCGACTCTTGCGGGTACCGGCTTAAATCCAGGTTTTGTAGCGGAGCGAATCGCCGCGGTGGCGTCTGGCGTATGCTTAGACTTAGAAAGCATTACCACCCGAGAAGTTTTCGACTGCATAGGCATGCCGAGCAACGACTATGTATTTGGTGTAATGGGAATGGGGGTAGAGCCAGACAAGATAGATCTCAAAAAAGGTGGCTTTGCGATAATGTTTCGTCAAATGTATAGCCAGTCAATTAATGCATTAGCCTCAAGTTTAGGCCTCACCCTAGATTGTATCGAGGCTGACAATCAGATCACATTAGCACCTGAAAACATCACTGCCCGAGCTGGCGTTATTTATAAAGGGACGATCGCAGCTACCAACTGGCAACATCACGGAATAGTCAATGGGAAACGAGTAATTACACACTCCGTTAATTGGGTTATGGGAGCGAATCTACCAGGCTACAAAGATTCCAATCACTGGGATATCCAGGTTAAAGGTAAACCTGGACTGAAGATTCAAATGAATCTGACTGAGGCAGAAAACGACTCGTCACAAACTAAAGCCGAGCAATACGCTGTGGCCGCTATGGTGATACAGTCGATTCCTTTGGTCGTCAAAGCCAAATCCGGTTTTTATACATTTCCAATTTCACCAACATGGAGCGCACGGTTTAATTAAAAGAAGAGATTTTATGACTTCTTGTTACAAAACCTCTTCTGAACTATGTTAGTCCATATTTCTAACTATACTAGCGGGAGCTGGATCAAGATACTCCTCCAGTTTGATAATCTTATCCCCGAATACAGTGCAAATAAGACAGGCATGAACCAATATTTGTATGCCCTCTTTGGTCACACCCGTTAGGATATGTTGCTGAAGATAGCCATTAGGTAGTCGTTCTAATCGCTGCAAATCATATTTGCGATGATCCACATATCTTTTCCACTTTTCAAGAGATGCCATGTTCTCGTCGACTGTTTTTTCTTTGTTATCAAAATTATGCCAAATAATAGCGTCATCTGCGTAGCAAGCTCTGGCGGCGGCGGTATCGCCACGTTCAATAGCATCCAAAAATTTTCTTGCCAAGTTTAAAACATCCATACTCTACCCCATTAATATTCAACAACATAAAAGCGTGAGACCGTATAGATTATTAACTTTTATTAATAGACTATACTAAATAAAAGATGATAGCATACTTGCATAATAAGATTAATTATCTCGAGCTAGGCTAAAATAATAAACAGCAACTGTTGTAGTAGATTGGCCGAGCATCACTCCCATGACCATTAATATTAGGAGAGCTCCAATGAAATCACTATTTATCCTACTATTCTCTACTTTGATTTTACAACCCATAACTTATGCAGCTGAAAATGTGCACATTAACCATGAGGGTAAGACTATGGACTCAAAAATAGAGATCTATTTATCGATCATTGAAATCTGGAAAGGCAAGAATGTCGAGGCAGTGCTAGCACACCTGACTGACGATATAATATGGCACTATGCTGCCGCTATTGAGCCACCCCTGCGAAGCAAACAAGAAGCACGAGTATGGCTAACAAAATTTGGTGGCGCTGTTACCGATTCTAAGTGGCGAGTTATTAATTATTCGGAAACGGAAACGCAATTGTTTATTGAAGGTATCGAGGAATATATGACGCCCTCTGGCATACGCATAGTCCTCCCCTATTCAGGCATTTATGACTTCAGAGGCTCTAAGATCAGCGGATGGAGAGACTATTTCGATAGAGGACTGACTAATAGGCTTCAGGAAGGCGAGGCTGTACCTGACTTTGTAGAAGAACTAGCCGCTAAGCCGGCAGTCCAATAGAGGTATTACTCCATGCAAATTGACGGCTGTACAGCTCTCGTAACTGGAGCCAACAGGGGGATTGGTTTAGGTTTTGTTCGCCAATTACTTAAGCAAGGCGCAAAGCGGGTTTATGTTGCTTCACGTTCCATTGCTGACGCTAACGAAATTGTTAAAGAGGCGCCCGATAAACTCATCGCTTTAGAACTTGATGTCACGCAACCCAGCCAGGTTACATTGGCTACCCAGCGCTGCATAGACGTAAACCTTCTCATTAATAATGCAGGGGTCTATCTGGGCGAAACGTTAATGGAAGCTGAAACCATGGCCGCTATGCGTCTTGAGATGGAAGTTAATTATTTTGGAGTTGTTGCTATGTGTAGAGCTTTCGCGCCAATTTTAAAACAAAACGGTGGAGGAGCAATTGGAAATATTAATTCGGCTGGTGGAATTATTTCATCTCCAATTATGGGAGGATATAGTCCTTCAAAGTTTGCCTCTCGTTCGGCAACCGCATGCATTCGTGCTGAACTTGAGCCTTCAGGAATATTAGTGACAGCACTTATAGTAGGGGCTGTTGATACTCGAATGGCCGCTGCCGTAATCGGTGCAAAAGCGAAACCTGAGGATATAGCTCAGCAAGGCCTGTTCGCCATAAAAAATAATATCGATGAATGGGATACGGATCCCATGGCCATTAATGTTCGGGCAAAGCTCGCCTTAGACCCTAAAGCTATGGAAGCTATGATGAAAAAACGGTTAGAGTCTGGAGTTCTCAACACAGCAGAATCTACGAAAATATACTAAAATACCCTCCAGAATAACCGCTATGTCAACATAACCTTGAGCTCACAGTATAACTCCGGCCAATCAAGTGGCCCGTTACCCTTTTCGCTTACTAGAGATCACGCCGAGACAAGGTAACGCGAGTTATCGCTAGAGAACACTTGATCTTCCTAAACTAACAGATAGCTTCTGTTAGTTTTATAAAGGTAATACACAACACGTCTATTTTACTGCAAACGAATCCAGTAAATCCCGCAAGAGGATTGTTCCATTTACCATATTAACTACAGACACTTTTTCATCATTGCCATGAACACCCTGAAAATCTGATCGTGTTGCCATAAATGGACCAAAACCATATGACACGATGCCCAAGTCCCGAAAGAAATGACTATCGGTAAACCCTGTTGAAACACTTGGTATTACCTGTGAGCCAGGATAGTGTTTTTTAGTAACTCTTTGAATGTGATCAAACAATTCTGTTTCAGTCTCACTGATTGCTGGGGAAAACTCCATGAGCCGCTCAATTTTTATATTGGGATCCGCAATTAGCAACTCCAGCTCTTTTACAAACACATCAATGTTTTGGTCAGGTAGCAAACGACAATCGAGCTCAAATTTAGCTTCCGCAGGCACAACATTAATCTTCGAGCTACCTTCAATTCGAGTGACGGAGCAGGTGTCACGTAATAACGAATGATGTTGCGGATTTCGTGTTTGTAGCGCCAACATGAATTCGGTATCCAATATGTGTTTTGATATATTTGTATATTGCTCTTTAAAACCCATCGGCTGAGATGCAGCAATATCTGAGAACATCCGTTTTACTGGCTTAATTACCCTCGGCTTAAAGTTGGTTGTTGTTATTCGATGGCCTGCCTTAAATAGTCGAGTAACCGCAGTATGAACTTGGGGCGCCGAACCATGGCCAGGATTACCGGTTGCAGTAAGTCTTAACCATAAAGGGACTTTTTGGGTAACCTCGACAATAAAACTGACGTCATCGCCAACACGAAAACCAAAGCCGCCTTCATTGAGTAAAAATCCGACTTTTTCAAATATTTCCGGATGGTGTTTAACCATCCATCCTGCTCCATATTGACCGCCAGCCTCCTCATCAGCCGTAGCAAGAAACCATACATCTCTATTAAGTTTTTCTCCAGAGGCCGCTAGAGACAAAAATGCCTGAAATTGTGCGATACCCAGTCCCTTCATATCTAAGGCGCCGCGACCATAGATATAGCCGTCTTTTACTAAACCCTTATATGGATCTACACTCCAGTACTTTTCATCCGCCAGTACAACATCAATATGATTTAAAAGAACAATACCTTGTTTGTCCCCGCCCGGTAATTTTGCCCAAATATTGCCTCTGCCTGGGGCTGATTCACCGACTTGAAACTCTATACCCGCCGCTGCTAAATATTTAGCGAAAAAGGCAACTCCAAGGGCTTCATTACCTGGTGGATTGACTGTATTGATTTGCAGATACTCCACCAGTCTATCTGGTGCGTCCTCAGCAAATTGGCCAACGGTATTACCAGCCTGAATTGAACAGCAAAATAATAACCCTATCAGCAGATAATTACTTTTCCAAATATAATTATGCATACGATCTATCTCAATTAATTATTTATTCTAAACACTAGGAAATCTGCTCAACATTAACTTGTCTAAAAATATAAGGTTTCGTGATATACAAAAATTAACGCCATTATCACAGTCTTTCCAACTGCCTAGCCCTCCAGCAACGGAAGCGTGTGCTGTGAGTCAAGATACTCATCAATCGAGACAATCCTTCCTGCTGCGATCTTCACAATAGCGCATGCTGGCATGGCAAATTTCTCCCCAGATGCCAAAACACCTCTTAGGATATGCTGCTGATAGAAACCACTGGGAATCGACTCACGAACAACAATCTCATAAACGATATCGGAAAGTTTGCGGTGCATCCATTGCAGCGTTTTTAAGTTTTCTTCGACGGACTGAAACGACTGATCAAAATTATGCCAAAGTTTGGCATCCACAGCATAAATTTTACGTGTCGCTTCAATATCGCATCGTTCAAGTCCAGCCATAAAACGTTCGCCAATCGAAAAATTCTCAGCATCAGTTGACGACATCATTTTGTGTCGTCTGTCTTTTGATGCATTTCGAAATAATCACGCCACTTACATACTTTATCCCCATTGAATTCGAATACGCCCATATAAGGGTGAGCAATGCGATCTCCAGTCCTTGTATCGGTATACTCCTCATACCCTTCTACCAACAGGGCATCGTCAGTTTCAGCATGCCGGTCAATACGCCAGATAACATCGCTGGTTATCGAGTCGTATTTAGAAAGGAACTTTTGAACCCAAGCTTTCCCGATAAGCGGCCTAGAACTCATGTGGTAATAATACTCAATATCATCGGTCAGATGGCTGAGAAAAGCTTGGTGGTTCTTACTCAAATTTGCATCACGTAACGCATTCACTATTTTCATTTTATCAGTCATTTTTTATTACTCTCTCTACTATTGTCAAAACTCCAATTGTCGTGCAGCCAAATCACTCAGAACTTCTTCTGTTCCTCCACCCAGAGCAAATATTCTCGACTCACGTTGAATACGCTCGATCCTGTGATTACCCTGATACGCCTGTCCTCCAAGCACATGCATAGCGTCACGTGAAACGCGCTCAAGTACACCGGTGGCATGAACCTTTAACATACACAGATCAGCGATTGGTAACTCATCGTTTTCGAAACGATAAACACATTGATCAAGATAACCGTAAGCGGCCCGAATTTCTCTCACCATCGCAACCAGCTTGTGACGAATACTTTGGTGATCTATCAGTCGTTTACCAAAAGTATGTCGATCTTTCGCCCATACAATCGTATCCGCCGTTGCTGTTCTGGCCATCGCTAGCGTAGCGGCCACTCCGCTAAAGCGCTCGATATTGAATTGTTCCGTTAGATAGCTAAATGCTCTGCCTTCGTCGCCAATACGATTATTGACAGGTACTTTTACGGAGTCGAATGATATCGTGCCGTTGCTTGCGCTATACCAACTAAGACCTTTTACCGGCTCAACCGACATACCCTCACTCACAGTATCAATAAGCAGGAGAGTTAAACCTTTGCTACCAGTACGGACCACCGTCAATACCCAATCAGCTCTCGTAGCACCAGAAATAAGCGTCTTGACTCCATTTACAACATAATTATCTCCATCGAAATCCGCAGTCATAGAGAGCCCACCCACATCCGAACCGCCGCCAGGTTCGGTAACTGCAAAAGCGATCTTTTTTTCACCCGCAAGAATGGGCCTTACAACCGATTCCAGCAGTTGTGGAGATCCAAATTTCACCACCGGCGGCAAGCCTATCCATAAGGTTGCGATATCGGCAAACACGACCCCTGAACCGTGACGATGAAATTCTTCGGCAAAAATGATTCGATGATATAGGTCGGCATCCTCAGCCCATCCACCCAGTTCTACTGCAAAACCGAACCCGAGTAGACCAGCTTTTGCCGCTTTTTTATAAAGCTCATCTGGAAACGTCCCTGCCTCGCTCCAAGCATCGAGATCAGGAACAATATTTTCATCGACGAAGATGCGTAGCTTAGTACGCCAATCTTGATGTTTCTTCCCAAGGCCAGCTGTACGCGGGCGCAATCCATCAAAGTCGTTCATGACTATCTTTTGACTCACTTGCTTTATTAGACTAAAGTATCATATCACAGGGGGTTCGAGCCCACAAAAGGAAAAAGGATACAAAAATGACTGAAGAATTTGTACGTATAGCTGCCATGAATGCGGCACTAGTTTTGGTTTTGATGGTTAGTCTCTGGGGATTAAGCGTAGCTATACGCGATTCAAGTATTGCAGATATTTACTGGGGCCTAGGGTTTGTTGTCGCGGTATTTTTCACAGCCTCCGTCTCCGACGGCGTCGCAGAACGTCAGTCGTTAGTTCTATGGCTAACAACGATATGGGGAATCCGGTTAGCTCTTTATATCGGCTGGCGGAACTGGGGTGGCGAAGACCCTCGTTATGCCCGCTTACGGCAGCACATTGAATCAAAGGGGGGTAACTATGCAATTCATAGTCTAAAACATGTATATCTGCTACAAGGATTCTTTATGTGGCTAGTGTCATTGGTACTCATATTTTCAATGACCATGACCAATCCTACGAGCCTCGGAATATTAGCGTACATAGGTGTCGCTATTTGGGTTGTCGGTATGATTTTCGAAACAGTTGGCGATTGGCAACTGTCGCGTTTTCTTGGGGACCCCGCGAACAACGGCAAAGTCATGGACCGCGGTTTATGGCGTTATACCCGACACCCCAATTACTTCGGTGAAGCCTGCGTGTGGTTTGGCTTCTTTCTGATTGCAATGGAGAACATCGCCGGTATTGTAACGATAATTAGTCTTGCCACAATCTACCGCGCACTGCTAGGCCCCACTGGAAAGGGGCTGTTAGAACAGCGGATGACTAAAAAACGTCCAGATTTTGATGCCTACAAGCAGCGCACAAGTGGCTTCTTCCCTCTACCCCCCAAGTCATTATGACTGACGCAAAACTGAAGTGGCTACTCGTCGGCAGGCCTCTAATTGACAATTTTCATAAACGAAATGGGGATTGGATCAAAGATGCCATAATGTTCAATTTTAAAAATGTCACTACATACGGCATCAAAGACGCGGGTGATCTCACCTATGAGCTACTCTAAAAAACTCATGGACCTTCACAGCGTTCCGTTTCAAGATGTGTGTTTTCCATCGGCAGAAATGAACGTTGAAACGCGTTCTGACGGCAGTCTCATCGTAACATCTGTTGTCGAACTCAAAGAATACATCCCCAACTTATCAGTAGTCATTTCGCAACAAGCAAAAGATCGGCCGGAACAGGCTTATTTGAAAGAACGAGACCTAAATGGGCAATGGTTATCTATTAACTACGCGGAGGTATTTCGAGATAGCTCTGCCGTTGCCGCATGGTTACTCATACAAGACATCAAAAATCTTCGACCAGTATTAATTTTGTCGGGCAATTCAATTCATCATGCAGTACTCAAATATGGCGCTATGGCGGCACAGATTCCTGTGTGTCCAGTGAGTATCAACTACTCATTGATAGGTGGGGACTATGGTCGATTAAACTACGTCATCAACATGCTTAACCCTGCCGTTATCTTTGCGGAGCATACAGAGAGATATAAGACAGTACTTAATTCCGTGGATTTCGGAGACGCAATTATTATCACTGCTAATCCAGATATTCTGAATTGCAGTGCGATCGCAATGGCAGACATATTGAAAACGGATATAAGTGAACAGGTGAATGAATCTATTTACTCGATTGACCCCGACGTTCCGGCTGTATATATGCTGACTTCAGGTTCAACAAGCTTGCCCAAGGCAGTCATTCATACTCAACGTATGATCACTGCAAATCTCGCTCAAGCTTGCCAAGTATTAGGGGAGACGGCCGGATGGGACGATCAGATGCTCGACTGGCTGCCATGGAATCACGTGTCCGGCGCATTCACTAAAATGGGTGTCATGGTGAGCGGCGGCACGTTGCACATTGATGCAGGCAGACCGATGCCTGGCGAATTTGACACAACTGTGAAAAATATCAAAGATGTCCCGGTTAAGTTTTTTACTAACGTACCTGCAGGCTATGCAATGCTTGTTGAGGCGATGGAGACCGATCCCGAGTTAAAATATGCATTTTTTAGTAGCTTACGCCTCGCATTGTACGGGGGCGCAGGGCTTCCTCAAGCACTTTATGATCGCTTTCAAAAACTCGCCATCGAAGTGACAGGCAAAAGGATCTTCTTCACGACGGGTTATGGGGCTACTGAAACGTCATCTGGCTGCATGGCAATCTACTTCAACTCTGAAGAAGTTGGTATCGGTCTACCGATGCCCGGACTCACAATAAAACTAGTACCCGAAAATGATCGCTATGAGGTTCGCATGCTTGGAACAATGGTGACTCCTGGTTATGTTGGTCACGACTCTAGTGATCTCTTCGATGACGAGGGATTCTTAAAGATCGGAGACTATGCGGCATTTATAAAGCACAATGATATCAGCCGAGGATTGAAGTTTGCTGGACGATTGGCAGAAGAATTTAAACTAGCAAACGGCACTTGGGTGTCCGGAGGAACATTAAGAGCACTATTAATCCAAACACTATCCCCACTGATAAGCGACACAGTTATATGTGGCGTCAATGCCGAATATTTGGCGGTACTTGTTTGGCTAAACCGCGGAACTGCGGAGCGATATTTTAAACGAAGCTTACCAACTACGTCTGAGGATCTAGCCTGCGATATGGAGTTGCGATCCTGGATCGTCGAAAAACTAGGCGAGTACAATGACCGAAATCCTTTTAGCAGTAGGAGAATCAAGCGCATTGGATTTTTAATTGAACCTCCGAGCATCGATGGTCATGAAATTTCAGACAAGGGAACTGTTAATCAGTCGGTCGCCTTACAGAGAAGAGCTAGTGATGTGGAACGACTTTATTCGGAGATTCCTAATAATTTTGTAATTACACTGGATTAACCATGCGGCCTACATTTCCAACAGTTGAGCAAGTACTCGAACTAGAAAAGATTTTAGAGCACACCATTCCAGAAAATTGGCAAGATCAGAATGGTCATGTCAATATCCAGTACTATCAGACACTTTATGACCTTTCGGGCTGGGCCATGTTCAATCAATTAGGCGTCGACCAAAAGTACTTTTCAGAAAGAAAACTTGGACTTTTTGATTTAGAACACCACCTTTACTACCTCAACGAATTACACGTCGGTGATGTCGTGTCGCTACACTGCAGGTACCTCGCAAGAAATGACAAACGCATGCAAGGTATCATATTCATTGTGAATAAAAGCCGGAATTTGCTGTCCTGCACATTGGAGTTTATTGCTACAGGTGCCAACCTTCAAACTCGCCGCACAGATAATTTCCCTGCCGACGTTAGCACAAATCTTGATCAAGCCCTCAGCGCGGACTCAGACATTTTGTGGCCTGCTCCTATCTGCGGAGCAATGTCCATTGGATGAATCAAGATAAACGTGTTTTCTTTAGCCTAATACCCGCCGCTTCCGCATCCCAAGTGTCGGCTGTAATACCTTCGTCACGAATCGCGAATTTCATGAGCTTATTCGTTGGGGTTTTCGGTAGTTGGTCCAAAACTCGAACAAATCTTGGCACCATGTAATGAGGCATAAGCGGAATCAAATAGTCGATAAGAGATTTCCCATCAATTTCCTCTCCAGGTTTCGCAACAACGGCAACAAGAATATCCTCGTCTCCCAATTCGCTAGGTATGCCCACAACTGCCGCTTCGGCCACTGATTTGTAGCCCAGCACTTCGCTTTCGACTTCCAGCGAAGACACATTCTCGCCACGCCGGCGAACCGCATCTTTTAAGCGATCAACAAAGAAGTAATTTCCGTCTTCATCTTTTCGTACAAGATCACCGGTATGAAACCAACCATTCCGCCATGCGGTGGCTGTCGCATCCGGTCTATTGAGATAACCCAGACAAGTTTCCCAGGGTTGGTCCATTCGGACTAGCAATTCACCAACCTCGCCAGGCACACATTCATAGTCATGCTCGTCCACAACACGACATTGACAGCCAGTACGCGGAGTACCCATGCTCCCGGCGACTCTATCTTCGGTGGTAATCACCAATGGCACCGACAACTCACTCATATTGAAACCTGAACAAAGCCTAAAGTTGTAACGCTTTGCAACCTCTATTGCTTGATCATTAAGAATACCATTAATTATTTTTAATGAATTGTCGACATTCTCTTGTTCAACCGGCGCATTCGCGAGAAATGCCGCCATTGAGCCGATAAGACCAGAGGTCGTTGTCGCGTTGCTTTCTTTAACTCTTTTCCAAAACTTCTCGGTACTAAATCCATCGTAAAGCGCCATCGTTGCCCCATTGGTGATCGCCGCCATTGTGGGAGAAACACCACCAACGTGAAACATCGGTAAGTCGATCAGTATGCAATCATCACTTGTCATATAGCCGTAGGCGCCCTTCCCCACACTGACCTGTTGCAAATATGGGCACAGAACTCCTTTGGACGGCCCAGTTGTTCCAGACGTGAAGATAACCATTTGCGGATCCCATGGCTGCATGTCAGCGGGTGTCGACACTTCGTCGTCAAATTCCAAATGGGTCGCCGAAACTTTAATTTTTTCGCCGATTATCCCGTCTTCTCCACCTACACTGAGAACAGTGTCCAGTGATGTCTCGATATCAGCTAAGCGATCAATCAATTCAGGATGGGCTACCATCACGGTGCATTTAGTCTCTCTAATGACGTGCTCGAGTATTCTGCCCCGATAATCCAAATTCAGCGGCACGAAAATTGCGCCTAGATAGTTTAATGCGAACCAAGTCCGAATAACCGCCGGACCATTGGGAAGCCAAGCCAGCACGTAGTCACCACGTTTGATATCGAAGCTTTCAAATAACGCAGCTGTTTGCCGAGTCTTATTCAGTATTTCTTGATGTGTCCAAACAGTGCCGTCAGCAAAACGGCAGCAAACATTGTCTGGTGCATTAGCCGCGTTTCGCTCCAACATAAAGGGTAAAACCGAATTTTCCTGCGTCGGTCGTGAAGTATCGAACCAGTACGGATGCGCTGTATTCATATATACTCTCGCTTCATCGGTCTATAGCTGATGAAAGTTAGTAAATTCAACGGCATCAGTGTTAGCGTTAATCTCGTTGACCACAGACCCGAAACCTTCTGGCACTCAAAAAAATTAGTAAAAAATTGTAGCACTGCCGAATGTCTCAGTCAAAAGCCAATCCGTCCATACTTGTGTACTTTATTGGCCTATTTTTATAGGTTAAAAAATATTTAATACAATCTCATCGGACAAACGAATCACGGCTTGAAACCTAGGTAAAATATTTCCATAGCTTTAGTTTTGGAGGGGCTTTTAGTACTTTTGAGCTTTTTGATAGTTGGATCTTTATTACCAAGCGTAATTAAAAAAAAGCGTAAAGAAATCCGTCCCCATCAAACGGTTGCAATGCAGGAACCGACATTGCAATTCCAATCACTAATGCATTGTGGTCTTGTACTTTTTTGAGATAGAGAGCCTAGGTTTTCCTAAGGCTAAATGATAACTGGTTCAAAAGTTGGCCCGCGCCTCCTCAACTAGCTTTTTAGCGCCCTGCTTTATAAAACTATGATCTGATGACATTAAGAAAAGCGTGACACCTCGATCTCGCCAAAATTCGATGCTATCAATACTAGGAACAAAGATACCAAGTTTTCTATTATTCGCCTGAGCAGCAATACAAATTTTTTCAGCCGCCTCAATAACGACGCTATCAGTCGCAGCCTGTGCGCCAAGAGCCACTGTCAAATCCATCATGCCAATAAACAGACAATCAATACCTTCTTGAGCTGATATCTCCTCAATATGGTCCAAAGCCGCAAGATCCTCAATTTGTGCTATTACCGTGGTTTCTAGTTGGTTGAGACTGATATTCTCAGCAACACTAGCTGCGCCATAACCAGCTGAGCGGGTAGAACCAGCATAGCCTCGGCCGACCCTTCCATACCTTGCAGCAGTAGCACAGGCTAATGCTTTCTCAGGCGAATCGACGTGAGGAATAACAACACCAGTAGCGCCACAATCAAGTGCATTGAGTATTTGGTCTGCTGATGACGAAGCTACCCTAACCAACGCGGGTTTTTGCTCTGCGCGAAAAGCTAGCAGACAGCTGTCTATATCGCGACGATCGAATGGGGAGTGTTCGGCATCAAAAATAACTACCTCTGAAAAGCCTTACACGCTAGGCGCATTGTTTACACGTTATCAAACCCAAGTCATACCAACCAAAGCTAAACAAACTCAAAAAAGCAATCTGCAATCAATGACGCGATTGAGGTCAGTCTTTGACCCAGATCAGCCAGTTGTTGATTTTAAGTCTCACCAAGTATTTCAAAACCGTGATTATGTGCATCTAAACCTGAGTGCCAAACGCGCAAACCTTGATCTTGAAGTGCTGTCTCATATGTTTTCTAAAGCTATAGAATGGGGGTGCGAAATAAGGCATCCATCTAAATCTATCGTTGGCAAGATTCCTATTAATGATCGGGATCGATATGTAACTGATGACGAGTTAGATTGTTTGCTTGAGGTCTGTAATGCGCTTTTAAAGGTTTATATACCTTTGAAGATGGCAACAGGTAAAGACAAGTCAATGCTGCTTAGAATTAAATTAAGCGACATCACAAAGGACGGTCTGCATTTCTCAAAAAGGGAAAAGACGAAAGGCAAAAAGGGAGGGAAGGCATCATTCTTGCCTTTTGAGTTTGAAGGTCAATCAACCGGGTTAAAAGAAATTGTTGATGACATTATGATCTGGAGAACCAGGTGGCTAAAAGTGCAATGCTTTTATCTGTTTGCAAGCTCTACTGGTCAGCCGCTAGTCAATGAAGATGGCGAGACAAGTAATTTTGATAGCCAGTGGCAAAGGTCAATGTCTAAAGCTATAAAGGACACTGATTTAACAGAGAGATTCCAAGAGCGCGACCTTCGAGCAAAGACTGCTAGTGACGTAGAATCAGCAGAACACGCTGCCAAACTGTTACAGCATCACAGCACCGCAACAACCAACCGCGTTTACCGCAGAAAACCGGAAACTGTCATACCATTTCAGCGTTCAAATTCACCCACCATTTAAAACGAAACGCCCACACTGCGGCCTAAAAACGCTATGCATCAACGTATGATAGTGGGTGATTATTTTAGCAAGTCATTGATTTATATAAGGTTAATTCGATATATGCAAGTGGCTTCGAACCACTTGGTCGGGGGTTCGAATCCCTC
>TARA_B110000008_G_scaffold277813_1_pt1 | contig 29281 bp, 28 predicted proteins | sample TARA_B110000008 | Tara Oceans TARA_B110000008 (sample SAMEA4396496) | marine metagenome | biome: Westerlies Biome; feature: [DCM] deep chlorophyll maximum layer (ENVO:01000326); material: water (ENVO:00002006), including particulate matter (ENVO:01000060) such as... | depth 40 m
AGAAAAAGGATTATGTTGATATTCCTCACATTATGTTAAGAGATTATTCATTTTTTGATAGGCCTTTTTCATTTAATAAAACACTAATGCTAAAGATAGAAACAGGAAGTGGTAAGAGAATTTCTAAACGATTTGAGTTAACCTTAATTAGTGAAAGAGAAGTTGAAAGTATAAGCAGTGTTTTAGATAGAATAATTGTAAAAAACAATTGATGGAAGAAGATATAGTTTTAAGTGATAATAGCGAACAGGATGTAATTCATGTTTCAGGGATGTACCAAAACTGGTTTTTGGACTATGCTTCTTATGTTATATTGGAACGAGCAGTACCCCATATTAATGATGGGTTAAAGCCTGTACAAAGGAGAATATTACATTCACTTAAAGAGTTAGATGACGGAAGGTATCATAAGGTAGCTAATGTAATTGGACATACTATGAAATATCACCCTCATGGTGATGCTTCAATTGGTGATGCAATGGTACAGATAGGGCAAAAAGAATTGCTTTTGGATATGCAAGGAAATTGGGGAAATACTGCTACTGGTGATAGAGCTGCCGCTCCTAGGTATATTGAGGTGCGATTAACACCTTTTGCATTAGATGTTGTTTATAATAAAAAGATTACAAAATGGTCAGCCAGTTATGATGGTAGAGGAAAAGAGCCACAAACCTTACCTGTTAAATTTCCATTATTACTAGTACATGGTGTTGAAGGAATAGCAGTAGGGCTATCAACTAAAATTTTACCACATAATTTTAATGAGTTAATTGATGCATCAATTAAAATACTTAAAGGGATAAAGCCAAGAATATTTCCTAATTTTATAACCGGTGGATCAGCTGATTTTAGTAATTATAATGATGGTAAAAGAGGGGGTAAAGTAAGGGTTCGTGCTAAGATTTTTCAAGAAGATAAAAATACCCTTATCATTTCTGAATTGCCTTTTTCAACTACAACTTCATCATTAATTAACTCTATTTTAAAAGCTAACGATAAAGGTAAAATTAAAGTTAAAAAAGTAGAGGATAATACTGCTGAACATGTTGAAATAGCAATTACAATTCCAGCTGGTATTTCTCCTGATAAAACTATTGATGCATTGTATCGTTTTACTGATTGTGAAGTTTCAATTTCTCCATTATCTTGTATAATTGAAGATAATACTCCAAAATTTATGGGAGTATCTGAGATATTACAACAATCTACAAATCATACACTTGATTTATTAAGAAAAGAGCTAGAGGTTAACCTAAATGAATTGCAAGAAAAATGGCACATTTCATCATTAGAGCGAATTTTCATTGAAAACAGGATTTATCATAAAATTGAAGAGCTAGATAATTGGGAAGAAATTATTTCAGTTATTCACTTAGAATTAAAGCCTCACACAAAACATTTATTAAGAACTGTAACAGATGAAGATGTAGAAAAACTTACAGAAATAAAGATTAAAAAAATTACTAAATTTGACCTTAATAAAGCTACTGAAGAACTTTTAAAGTTAGAAGCTAAGATTGAGGAATTAAAGGGATATCTGGCAAACTTAACTGATTATGCAATTGCTTATTTCAAAAATCTGAAAAAGAAATATGGTGTAGGGAAAGAGCGTAAAACCGAGATAAAAACTTTTGAAAGTATTGATGCTACTAAAGTAGTAGTTGCTAATAAAAAACTATATATCAATAAAGAAGAAGGGTTTATAGGTACAGCCATGCGAAAGGATGAGTTTGTGTGCGATTGTTCAGATATTGATGATATTATTATTTTCCGTAAGAATGGTGTAATGCAGGTTGTAAAAGTTGATAGTAAGGTTTTTGTAGGGAAAGATATTATTCATTGTGCAGTCTTTAAAAAGAAGGATGAAAGGACTATCTACAACATGATTTATAAAGACGGGAAATCAGGAAACACAATGATGAAAAGATTTCCTGTAACCTCAATAACTAGAAGTAAAGAATATAGCATAACAAAATCAGATAAAGGGAGTAAGGTGTTGTATTTTACAGCAAACCCCAATGGAGAAGCTGAAACAGTAACAGTGCATCTTAAAAAATTAGCAAAGCTAAAAACCTTAAAAATTGATATTGATTTTTCGGAATTATCCATAAAAGGGAAAGGTGCAGGAGGTAATATTCTTACTAAAAATCCCGTAAGAAAGGTAGAACTTAAATCAGCAGGAGTATCAACCTTATCCGCTCGTAAAATATGGTTTGATGATAATGTACAAAGATTAAATGTTGAGGCTAGAGGAGAGCTATTAGGTGCTTTTAAAGCTGAAGATAAAATACTTACCATAAAGCAAAGTGGTGAGTTGGAGTTAAAGTCATTTGATATTAGTAATCATTTTGATGAGGATATGATTTTAATTGAGCAGAATAACCCTAAAAAACCTATTACTGCTATCTATTTTGATGGAAATAAAAAAGCGTATTATGTTAAAAGGTTCCTTGTAGAAAACTCAATGACTAAGTTTAGTTTTATCACAGATAATGAAGATAGTATTTTAGAAGTAGTCAGTTCTGATTGGAGGCCCCAAGTAGAACTTGTTTTTGTAAAAGAAAAAGGAAAAGACAGACAGACAGAAGTGATAAACTTAGAAGAATTTATTTCTGTAAAAGGAGAAAAAGCTTTAGGAAATAAGTTGACCTCTAAAAAGGTAAAAGAAATTAATTTACTTGATGCTTTACCTTATGCTGAACCTATTGAAATAATTGAATCTGAATCTGAGATTATTGAGGAAATAAATACAGAAATATTAAAGGGAGAGGTGGTAGAAGTAAGCACAGAAATTGAATTGAATATAACTAATGATATTCCCTCTAAAAATGATGATGAAGATGAAGGGAATACTGCAGGGCAAATAACCTTAGAACTTTAACTGAGCACATAAGAAATTAAAATGCCTATTTGAACTCAGTAGGCATTTCTTATATCTTTGCAAAAAAATAAGAAATGAAGAAGATTCTATTAGTATTATTAATGTTGCCTTATTTATTATTGGCACAAAGTTCTTTAAATTTAGGATTAATTGGTAGTTATGAATGGTCCACTACAGAAGGGAGTGATATTTGGGGTTGGGTTGATCCAGTTGATGGAGGAGAATATGCTTTAGTAGGATTAAATGATGGATTCTCATGTGTAAATGTATCTAATCCTACGAATCCAGTTGAGATGTTCTATATATCTGATATAAACTCTACTTGGAGAGATGTAAAAACTTGGGGTGATTATGCTTATGTAACTACTGAGGCTGATGCAGGCTTATTAATTGTTGATTTAACAGATATGAGCGGTAATACATATTGGCATGTGAGTAATTTTATCCACCCTACAACTGGTAATTCAGTAGAGTTTACAGCAGCTCATAATTTATATATTGATGAAAATGGGATTTGCTATATTTTTGGTGCTTCATCAGCTAATGGAGGTAGTCCTTCAGATGGTGCCATCTTTTTGGATGTAGCAGCTAATGCAACTGCTCCGCATTATTTAGGAGAATGGGATGACCACTATATTCATGATGGAATGGTAAGAGGGGATACTATGTATGCAGGTTGTATTTATGCAGGAGAATTATTTGTTGTTGATGTAAGTAATAAGAGTAACCCATTTAATTTAGGAACGCATAGCACACCAAATGCATTTACACACAATGCTTGGATTAGTGATGATGGAGACTTTGTATTTACTACTGATGAAAAATCAGATGCTTATTTAGCAGCTTATGATATTACGGACTGTTCAAATATTCAAGAGGTTGATAGAATACAATCAAATCCTGGAAGTTTATCAATACCACACAATGCCCATGTTGATGGTAATTTTTTAATTACTTCATACTATCGTGATGGTACTACTGTTCATGATATTACACACCCAAATAATATGATTCAAGTAGCATATTATGATTCTTATTCAGGAAGTGGGGATGGTTTTGATGGTTGTTGGGGTACTTATCCATTTTTTCCTTCAGGTATTATTATTTCCTCTGAGATAAATAGCAGTGCTAACCAATCTGCAAAATTAATGATTTATGAAAGAGGGTTTACGCAAGCCTGTTATTTAGAAGGGAATTTAACGGATGCCTCTAATGGAAATAATTTAAGTGGCGCTAGTGTTAACATCTTAAATACTTTACTGCCAAATAATTCTTCTTCTAATTTATTAGGTAAATATATAAGTGGTACTGCTACTGCAGCAACTTATGATGTGGTCTTTTCAAAACCAGGATATTTAACTGATACACTATCAGTAACTTTAACAAATGGAGCAGTAACTATATTAGATGCTGCTTTATTACCTGCAATTGCTTTTAATACTGGAGGAATGGTAGTAGATGTTGCAGGAAATGGAATTGGAAACGCACAAGTTGTTATCTTTAATTCTGAATTTACATTTAATGAAACAACAGATACAAATGGAAACTACAACATTAACAATATTTATGAAGGAAATTATGAAGTTATTGTAGGAAAATGGGGGTACATAACTTCTTGTGGGAATGAATATATTGCTACATCAACAATAAACACTATTACTCTGCAAGATGGTTATTATGATGATTTTACTTTTGATTTTGGTTGGACTGTAAACGGAAATGCTTCTGCAGGGATTTGGGAGAGAGGAGAGCCACAAGGAACAAACTACCAAGGAGATGAGTTTAACCCTGAAGAAGATGTAAATAGTGACTGTACAGACTTTGCCTATGTTACTGGTAATGGTGGTGGTTCAGCTGGTGATGATGATGTTGATGATGGAAATACAATACTAACTTCTCCAATTTTTGATGCTACAAATAATTCACGAAATTTTGTTGAATATTATAAGTGGTTTGCAGTAGGAGGTGGTAATGGTGGGCCTTCAACTGATGAGTTAACTATAAGTATATCTAATGGAATAACCTCTGCACTTTTAGAAACAATTTCAATTAACTCTCCAAACCTTAATAGTTGGACATTTAGTTCATTTGATATATCACAATTCATAACACCTACAGCTACAATGCATTTAATAGTTGAAACAGCAGACATGCCAAGTGGACATTTAGTAGAAGCAGCTTTTGATAAGTTTGAAATTACAACTACACCAAATGCAATAGTTGATATTGCATCACAAAAAAAGGGAAAACTAATTAAGATAGTAGATGTTTTAGGCAGGGAAGTTATTAAGCCTAAAAACTGCCCTTTGTTTTATATCTATGAAAATGGATTGGTTGAAAAACAATTAATAGTAGAATAGTATGAGAAAGATAGTTCTTTTATTGTCAATTTTACCTTTTGTTGCTTATGGTCAATTAAAAAAGGAGGTGCTTTTTGTGGGGAACTCTTATACCTATGGTAACAACTTGCCAGAATTAATTAAGCAAATTGCATTGTCATTTGGAGATACACTTGTACATGATAGCAGTACTCCTGGAGGAGCTACTTTTAATGCGCATAGTACTAGTGCACAAACAATTGCTAAAATAAATCAGCAACAATGGGATTATGTAGTTTTACAAGCCCAAAGTAAAGAACCTTCATTTTCACCTGGACAGGTTGCTAGTCAAACATATCCTTATGCTGAAACTCTGGTTGATTTAATAGAAACTAATTTTTCGTGTACTGAGCCTTTATTTTTTATGACTTGGGGCAGAAAGTATGGAGACCAACAAAACTGTCAGTTTTATCCACCAATATGCACTTATCAAGGTATGCAGCAAAGGTTAAGAGAGAGTTATTTAGAAATGGCTTTTAATGATAGTGCATCCTGTGCTCCGGTAGGTATGGCTTGGAAAAAATCAATAGAGTTAGATAGTACCCTTAATTTATATACTGCTGATAATAGTCATCCTAATATATATGGTAGTTACCTATCAGCTTGTACTTTTTATAGTAGTATCTTTAAGAAAAGTGCAGTTGGGAGTAGTTATTGGCCAATTGCTATTGATAGTATTACAGCTTTAAGTTTACAGACTATTGCTAGCAATACTGTGCTAGATAGTTTGGCAACTTGGAATATCTTTAATGCTGACTTTTCTATTGCACAGAATAATGATAGTATTACTTGTACTAATTTATCATCAAACTATGAAAGTGTTCTTTGGAATTTTGGAGATGGAACTACATCATTTGCTGAAAATCCAACTCATACTTATACAAGTGGTGGAAGTTATATAGTTACGTTATCAGCTTTAACCAATGGTGGTTTTTTGTTGGATACTTTTTCAGTAAGTATAAATGTAAACCTAAGTACAGGCATTAATGAAAAAACTACTAAAAAAGAATTACTGGAGATAACAGATATCTTAGGAAGGAAATCTTTTAACAGTAAAAACATACCACTAATTTATAGATATAGTGATGGAACAGTAGAAAAGAGGCTGATTATTGATTAATCCTTTAAAGTAAGCCTAAGCACTGAACATGCTGAGTTTACTGCAAATTTATCCTTACCAGTACCAAATAGCATAGTTGCCCAAGTATCTTTTCTAGGAGTACCAATAACTAATAAATCGTGCTCGGCAGTCAGTTCTGATACTGTATCAATTGGATTTTCTGAAGGAACAAGCAGTAAACTTCCTTTAGTACCTTTCAGCAGCTCATTTGCTTTTAGCTTTATTTCATTTACTTGTTCACTACCCAAGTTAGCATTTACTACATGCAAGAGTGTAAATTCAGCATTGTAGTACTTACATAACTTATTAGTAGTTTCTATAAGCTTTACAGAATCCCTACTATTGGGACGAATAGCTAACAATACCTTATTAAAACGCATAACACCATTACATTTGAACAGTGCAAAATTTGAATTAATATGACTTACAATCCAACCGATAGGATTGTTGAAAAATATACCATTATAAGCTCTACCATTCCAACCTATCACTAACCAATCAATATTAGTTATTTCACTTAAAGCCTGCATAGTTTCTGAAAGCTTATGAGTGGCAATAGATTCAAAGTTTATCTTTAGTTTCATACGATTACTTAAAGTCTTAACCATTCTTTCTAATGACTTTGTTTTAGGTCTTTTTTCTCTAAAGGCATCCAAAGAAGTTTGGTCAGGAACTTCAGTAATATTAAGGGTTTGAATTTTTTCTTTATTGTTTAATGATGCACCCAATTCTATTAAGGTTTCAGGAGATACTTCATTTCCTAATAAGGGTACAATTACTCCTGCATCCTTATCAATATTTACATGTACTAATTCATCTCTTTCTTTATCCTCCAATTCTTTTAAATGGGTGTAGTTTCTTTTCTTCCCGAATAATAAATAAGAAGCTGGCATATGTCCGTATCTTTTTAATACTCCTGTACGGGAAGATTTTTTTCCATACGAATAATATATAACTATACTAACAAGTGCAATAACGAGTATAGCAATTAAAGGAACTAATCCTAAATAGAACAACAGAACTAAACCACTTAGTATTCCAAAAATTTGCATATAAGGGTATAAAGGTGATTTATAGGAAGGCTTGTACCATTGCACAGCAGTTTCTCTTAGTATTATTACACATAGGTTAACTAGGATAAACATAGTTACTTTAAAAGCACTAGCTAATTTTGCTATTTTCTCAACATCTAAAAATAGGATAACCAAAGCCATTAAAATACAGGTTATTAGTATTGTATTTACAGGAGTAAGGTGCTTTTTGTGTACCTTTGATAAATTAGCAGGAAGCAATTTATCAATAGCCATTGCAAATGGGAACCTTGAAGAGGCAAGTACACCTGAATTTGCTAAAGAAATTAGGGTTATAACTCCTATTACAGCAATACCGTATCCTAGCCATTCACCACCAATTACTAAAGCTAGGGTATGTATAGGCTTTATATCTGTTCCTAATTGATCAATAGGGATATTCCCAACCAATATATAGGAAATTGCTATATATATTGCAGAAATAAGTATTAAAGAGAATATCATAGCTTTTGGAATATTTTTGCTTGGATTTTTCACCTCTCCAGCAATAGCGGCAATTTTAGTTACACCTGCATAAGCCACAAAAACAAAAGCAATTGTACTCGCTAATCCCATGTTTCCCTTTGCAATAAAAGGGGATAGTAATTGCTTATCAACACTAGGAATCCCAATGACTAATAGCAGAATAAGACTTAACAAGCTTAATGAAACGATAATTAACTGAACCTTACCAACTTTTTTGACTCCAAAAATGTTTAGTAACATTATTAAAACTAAGAAGCTTAATGAAATGTACTTTACATAAACTATAGGAATATTGACTAGCACCAGGAGATAGGCACTTAAGCCAACTAAAGCAAAGGAACTTTTTAGGAGTAAGGAAATCCAAAGCCCAATACCGGATATAGTACCCATTAATGGTCCTAAAGCACGCTCAATATATACATAGGCACCTCCAGTGGTTGGCATTGCAGTTGCTAATTCTGACTTAGATAGTACTGCAGGTAAAATGCAAATTGCAGCCAATAAAAATGCTAACCATACTGATGATCCTGTTTTTGCTGCTGCAATACCAGGTAAAACAAAAATACCTCCTAGCATACCTGCAATACTAATTGCAATTATTGCTGATAATGTTAATTTTCTCTCTAGTTTCTTCAATTTATTTTCCTTTAATGCAAATTAAGAAAAAAAATATGAATATCACTAGTAAATTAAATCTAAAGAAAAGGGATTTCATACATTTGCGAAAATTAAATTTTTTATGAAGCAATTAGTTTTATCAGAGATACACGAAAGTATAGGAGGAAAAATGGTTGAATTTGCAGGCTACAATATGCCTGTACAATATGAAGGAGTAAAAGCTGAACATCATACTGTTAGAAATGAAGTGGGGGTGTTTGATGTATCACACATGGGAGAAGTCTTTGTAAGTGGTGAAAAATCTTTGGACTTTTTACAATACATTACTAGTAATGATGTAAGTAAACTAACTCCTGGTAAAATTCAATACACTTGCTTACCTAATGCTGATGGGGGTATAGTTGATGACTTTTTGCTTTATATGTTGGAAGAAAACAGTTATTTACTAGTTGTAAATGCTTCCAATATGGAAAAAGATTTAGCTTGGATAAATAAGCACAATACCTTTGGATGTACAATCAACAATCAATCGGATAACTATTCTTTGTTAGCTGTTCAGGGGCCTAAATCAATTGAACTATTACAAGAGTTAACTAACGTTAATATGTCTGATATTAAGTACTATAACTTTAAAATGGGTAGCATATCTGGTGTTGATGATGTAATCTTATCTCGTACCGGTTATACTGGTGAAATTGGTTTTGAATTGTATGTAAAAAATGAAGATGTAAAACAACTTTGGGAGGCATTATTCACTACCTCAATTGAAATGAAACCTATAGGTTTAGCTGCAAGAGATACTTTGCGCTTGGAGAAAGGTTTCTGTTTATATGGTAATGATATAAACGATACAACTTCACCAATTGAGGCTGGATTAGGTTGGATTACTAAATTTACAAAAGAGTTTATAAATCATGAGCAGTTAAAAGCACAAAAGGAGGGAGGTGCTACAAGAAAATTAGTTGGAATTCAACTTGTTGATAAGGGAATTGCTCGTAAGGATTATCCTATTGTTGATTCTGATGGTAATGAGATTGGTATTGTAACTTCTGGTACCATGTCGCCAACTTTAAATAAAGCAATTGCTATGGCTTATGTTCCTAAGGAACTTTCAAAAGTAGGAAGTGAAGTGTATATACAAGTTCGCAAAAAACAATTAAAAGCTGAAGTTGTAGCTTTACCTTTTGTAAAATAATGAATACTAAAAAGAATATATCTGTTTGTTTTACTGCTGATCAGTTTAAAAAATATGCTGATAGAAAATCTACTGTTGTAGTTATTGATTTGCTAAGAGCAACATCCGTAATTTCTACTGCTTTTATGGAAGGTGTAAAAGCAATTATTCCTGTACAAACTTTGGATGAAGCTCTTTCCTATAAAGGAAAAGATGGATATATTGTTGCAGCTGAGCGTAACGCAAAACCTATTGAAGGATTTGATTTTGGAAATTCTCCTTTTCATTATATAAATGCTGATGTAGAGGGAAAAACCCTTGTTTTGACCACTACAAACGGAACAAAGGCAATCTATAATGCTAGAGAGCATAAAGTTATTACTGCTTCATATATTAATATTGATGCTGTAGCTAAGCATTTAATTGATGAACATAATGATGTTATCTTATTATGTTCAGGTTGGAAAGGAGTATTTAATTTGGAAGACCCAATATTTGCAGGAAGCTTAGCTAAGCTGTTATTGGAATCTGATAAATACGAATCTAATTGTGATTCTATGTTTGCATCAATTCAATTATTAAAAAGTGCTGAAGGAGATTTATTTAATTACTTAAGTGATTCTTCTCACAGAAGAAGATTGAAGTCCTTAAACCTGGAAGATGATACTCGTTTTTGCCTTTCTCCACCAATAAAATCAGATATTATCCCTATCTTAAAAGGGGATAAACTAGTTGTATTGTAAGATGAGAAAGAGCTTTAAAATAATTGTATTGCTATTATTTTTAAGTTCAATCTTATACGCTACAGTTCCTTGGGGATTTTACGCTCATAAATTAGCAAATAGGTATGCTGTATTCACACTTCCTGAAGAGTTAATTGGTTTTTATAAAAAACACATTGATTACTTAACTGAACATGCTATTGATGCTGATAAAAGGAGGTATGCTATAAAAGAAGAGGCCTCTAGACATTATATTGATATTGACCATTATGGAGATAATCCTTTTGAGGTAATGCCAAGAAAATGGAATGATGCTGTTGAAAAATTCACTGAAGATACTTTATTAACTTATGGGATTGTACCTTGGCATATTCAAACTATTTACAACCGATTAGTTATAGCTTTTGAAGAAAGGGATATTGATTATATTTTGAAAAATTCTGCTGATTTAGGGCATTATGTTTCAGATGCTCATGTACCACTACATACTACAGTAAATTATAACGGAAAACTTACTAATCAGAAAGGAATTCATGCTTTTTGGGAAAGTAGGTTGCCTGAGTTATTTGCTGACAATTATGACTATTTAGTAGGTACTGCAGAATATCAATACTCAGCACTAGATGTTGCTTGGGAGGCTATTGAAAGTAGTTTTAACGCTTTAGATTCTGTACTTTTATTTGACAAGGAGCTATCCCAAGAATTTGAGAAAGATAAACAGTATTCCTATGAAAAAAGAGGAAGCAAAACAATTAAAGTAAAATCAGCTGATTTCTCAGCAGCTTATCATCTTAAATTAGATGGTATGGTGGAAAGAAAATTAAGACTTTCTATTGCTACAATTGGTGATTTATGGTATTCCGCTTGGGTAGATGCAGGACAACCTGTTTTAGAAGGTATGCAAGAAAGTTTAAATCCTTTTGTTGAAGATATTAATATTGACTACAAAATAACTCCTAAAGATGCTAGAGGTCATCAACATTAATTAGAAGTAAGAAACTAATGCTATATTAAATCTTATCCCAGTTGATATTTCTTTTCTTTTTTTAGTTATCCCATCAAGAGGATCATCTGCCATATCTTGTCTTGTTATCCAATCATATTGTACGCTTGGTTCAAGAGCAATTAAAAATCCTGTAAACCAGTTGTGAGAAATGAAATCAGATAGGTACATACTAAAACCAAGTTTAGCTGTTGCTTTTGTTGCTAAATATGAATATTTTTCTTCACCTGACAATACTACTGAAAAAGTATCTGAACTAGCTTCAAAAACATAAGTATCTGTTGAAGTACCTGTTCCAAATTTATAAGCCCCTTCTAAAAATAAAGCACCAATCTCATAAGGTTGTCCGCCTATTTCAAACATATACCATCTAACAAAAGGACCAATAGTTAATTCTGATGATTTATTCTGCATATAAGTATTCATCATAAATGAAGTATCCTCACTATTATAACTATTTGAGGTAATATCAAAATCACCACCTAATGCCAACATGTCAATAGGAAACCAGCCATAACGCATATCAAAACGGATCCTACTATTTGTTTTTGAATGTTTAGGTTGTTTTTTAACAAAAGGAGTATTGTTCCAATACTCAATACCATTTGCATCTGCAGTATTTCCATCTAAAGTTACATCTTTTAAGGATTCATTATTTATATAAAATGAACCACCAAAAAATTTTCTGTTTTTGTAAATATGCTGTGCAGATAGTGAGTTAACAAATAATATTGTGCATAGGAGTAATAATTTCTTCATGAGGTAAAGGTATAAAAAAAACCCTGAGTTATCTCAGGGTTTAATTTTAATGTCTTTTTAAGTAACTTTAAAACAGATAACCTACTGACAGCACAATTGCTTTGTTTTTAAGTGAATACTCAGGAGCAGGATCTGCTGTAGGAAACTCCTCATAAGATTGAGTAGCTGTAGCTACTTCCATAAATCCAGTATATACTCTTGTATCAACAAAAAATTGTTCAGTTAAAAAGTAAGATACTCCTAAGTTTAAACCAACATCTAAAGATTCAGCTTTTAGTATACCTCCAGTTAAGCCATGTGTTGCAATTGTTGCAGTTTTAGGATCTTGTGTGTAGGTATACTCATCACCAATTAAGAAAGAAACTGAAGGGCCGAAATTAAGCGCTAGCTTATCACTTGCTTTATAACTAACAGTTGGATTTAATTCAATATAAGAAAGAACGACTTTATTAGTTGTTGCGTAAACATCTCTCTGATTTACAGGATAGTCATCTGTAAAACTATAGTTAAATGAAGCTCCTTTTTGAGAATATAATACTTCAGGATTTATAAACCATTTGTCAGATAATGCAATGTGTACACAAACTCCTGCAGCAATTCCTATTTGTGCAGAATTGTCAGTTGGCTTAATACCTTCAACAGGATTAATATTTAGGTTTGCATAATTTACACCTAATTTTAGTCCAAATTTAGTAGGAATTAAACTTTGTGCTGTACTTGCAATTGTGCAAAATGTAAGGGCTAGAATTAAAGTCGTTTTTTTCATTGTAGTTTATTAAGAATTTAACATTACCGGCATTACCAACATTAGTGTATTTTCACCTTCTTCCATTCCATCTAAAGGCAATATTATACCAGCTCTATTTGGCGCACTCATTTCTATTGAAATTTGCTCAGCACCTATATTATTTAGCATATCAATTACAAATTTAGAATTAAAACCAATTTCCATATCTTCTCCTTCATATTGGCAAGACAATCTTTCTTCAGCCTTGTTTGCAAAATCTAAATCTTCTGAAGTAATTTGCAATTCACTTCCAGCTACTTTAAAACGAATTTGATGAGTTGTTTTGTTTGCATAAATTGAAACTCTTTTGATTGAACTTAAAAGGGTAGAAGTAGCTATTATTAGTTTGTTTGGATTTTCCTTAGGAATTACAGCTTCATAATTAGGATATTTACCATCAATTAGTCGACAAATAATGGTAATATTTCCAAATGAGAATAAAGCATTTGTTTCATTGTATTCTAAAGTAACATCTGAATCATCACCAATGTTATTCTTAAGAATAGTTAAAGGTTTTTTTGGGAGAATAAAAGAAGCAGTATTATCTGATTTTACATCAGTACGGGAGTGTCTAACCAATTTATGAGCATCAGTTGCAACAAAAGTAGTTTGTTCGCTTGAAAGCTCACAAAATACTCCTGACATAACCGGACGCAACTCGTCATTACCACTAGCAAATAAAGTTTTATTTATTGCATTACCTAATAATTCCCCTTTTATTGTAGTTGATGATGAAGATTGTAAAGTTGGAATTTTTGGAAATTCGTCAGCATTTTGCCCTACTAATTTATAATTCCCTAATTCTGAGCTCATTTCAATACCAAAAGTATTTGTATCAACAATGAATGTTAAAGGCTGGTTTGAGAAGGTTTTAAGGGTGTCAATTAAAATACGAGCAGGAATAGTTATTTTTCCATCTACATCAGCCTCAACACTAATGGATGACATCATAGTTGTTTCTAAATCAGAAGCAACAATTGACATTTGATTATTACTAATATTAAATAAAAAATTATCCAAAATTGGCAAAGTATTACTTGAACTAATTACTCCATTTAGTTTCTGTAATTCCCTTAACAATGCTGTACTATTAACTATAAATTTCATTCGTAAATTTGTGTTTTAAAGTGGTTTATTTAAGTGTCAAATATAATTTTTCTATTGGTATAGTAGAGCAATTTATTACTGCAATTGGTCAATAGTAATTAACACTTTGTTGAAAACATAGTCTTGTATAAGCATAAGCTCTCCATTATTCAAAGTAGCATGCATTCTTTTAACAGTAAAATTTTCCTCTTTTTCTTTTGTTGTTTCATTTAACCCTCCAATAGCATAAGTCCTTAAGGTGTCATTATTTACAATTAGTTCGTGCAAAGGAAGAGCAAATTCTATCTTTTCTTTCTCATCCTTATAGCTTTCACAATTAAGTAATTTAAAAGCATTTAATAATGTCAATACTTTTTCCTTATTAAAATCAACTTCAGTTCCAGAATAGTCTAGCAAAGCAAGTGGCCCATTTATTAGGGTAAATGATTGTTTAGGTTCTTGGAAATTTTTAATGCTTATAGAATTAATATTTTCATGTTTAAGTTTGAAAACATTAGTTGTTCGCCAATCCTTTTCATTTAGTTTTTGTCCCTGAATTCCATATCTTGGAGATAAAAAGCCATTAAAGAAAGGAATATGAATAACAAAAGGGGATTCAGCACCATCCATTAACATATATGTTCCTAAATGATTTGCTGTAGAGTTGCCTATTGTATATGTTTTTTCAGGAGTTTTTTTAGTGGTATAAATTTCTACTTTTACTCCTGTGGTGGCTAAATTTTTAATTACATTTTCAAATGCTTTTTTAGGTACAGGTCTCTGAATTCTTATTTGATTAATAGTACTAAGAATAGTTGTTATTGCATCCTTCCTTACTTCATATTTATCGTTTACAATCCATTTGTTTTCAACCCTATCCAAAGTGATTGTTTGTCCATCTCTATCAGCAATAAATATTTTACTTACGGATGAAGTATCACTAATTGAAAAATTATTATCAGTAGTAATTGTTGATTTTTTATCAGTAGACAAAAACCAAATAATAGCACCAAATAATATAATAAGTACAAGGTAAAACATTTGTTTTTTAGGCATATTTTCTTTTTTTATTTCGGATGAAGAAGAAGGCAAAAATAAGTAACAATACTATTGGGAAAATAATATTTATTAACTGGATAAGAAATTTATTTTTCTGTATCTTTTCTTTATCCAACATTCTTAAACTGAGCTCCTTTGTTTTTAAATGAGATAAGCCATTTTCATCACAAAGATATTGTATAGCATTGATTAAAAAATGCTTATTTCCTGGATAAGTATATTTAATATTAGGATCATAAGCAAGTGGAAAAATAGTCCCTGAAGCACTTACATTATTAGCAATTAAATCACCATCAGAAACTACAATCATTTTAGTTATTTCACTTTTTTCTTTTAACTGAATTTGATTATTTTTCTGCATCAATTTGTCTTTAAAAACAGATTCAAATTCTCCTTCAAGCAAAACGGCTATTGGCTTAAATTGTTTATTATAGCTTTCAATAGACGGAGGGTTTTCTAAGATTCCTAAACTAATTTTAGCAGGAGCAAGGTTCAATCGGCTTTGTTTTGAACTATGCAACAAAATAGTTTTTTGAATATTATTTTTTACCATATCAATTGAGCTGACAAAATCGCATTTTATTCCGTCCAAGCCTTTGCTTACAGCATGTTTACTATCGGAAACGAGTAAAGGAAAATAAGGCCATTGAAAATAAGATTGCTGAGGCTTTTTATTACTATAACCTGTAATAATTGGAATTTTAGTTGATCTTAAGTCTTCTATCAAATCAGCATTAATGCGTACACCATATTTTAGAAGTTGATCATCAATATTTAAATTGTTTTTAGTGGCAATAAAAGCTCCTGATTTATTTTGCAAACTATCCATACTAGCGATTACTCCATCTACTAACCAAAGTACTTTTCCGCCTTGCATAACATACTGATCAATAAGTAGTTTATCCAAATTATTAAAAGGAATAGTTGGCTTAGCAATAATAATTACCTTATACACATTCATCATAGCTAATTGCCTAGATAAATTTGGAAGCATTGTAGTACTGTCTATTGTAAATTCTTTAATGTTAAAACGGTCAATATTATAATAATAAGAAAGGTTAAAATTATCATCTAAAACAGAACTTGTTATGTCATGAACTTCATTTTCACTTAGTTCACCATTTCCTTCTAAAAAAGCAATTTTATCTAGCTTGTTTTTAATTAAATATTGGATAGCACTAACAAATTCATATTCTAAATTTTCTATGGAAGTATTAATATTACCTCCTGGGCTTTCTCCTAATTTTTGCTTTAAAAAATTAACGGCTACTTTTTTATCCTTGTAATAAATGAGTGCCCCTGGAAAAATAACTTGATTCACTTGTTTTCCTTCTTTTCTTATTTCTAAATCAGTAGGGGTAAGCTTAAGTTTTACCAATTGTTTAAATAAAGCTAATTTATCATCATCAGCAATAGGAGTATTAGGGTTGATGAACTCAAAATCAATATTATCACTTGAAATTGATTTAAAACGCTTTAGCAATTCCTCAGTTGCTTTTTGTAGCTTTTTAAAATCAGCAGGAAAATCACCTTCCAAGTAAACTTTAATAAATAGATTGTCCTCCAAACTATTAATTATCTCAGTTGTTTCCTTAGCAAAAGAATGCTTTTTATCTGCCGTTAAATCAATATCCCAATTGATAAAACTACACAATATATTTACTAGAAATACTAGCGTAATAAATAAAATAGATGTTATGTACTTATTTGTATTCACTAAGCTTTTTTATCAATAATTACCAGTTCAGTAAGCTTAATAAATAAAAAAGTAAAAGAAGTAAAATAGACAACATCAGAAAACTTAATTAAGCCTTTACTCATACTATCATAATGAAAGGAAACTCCAATTTGTTGAATTATTAAATCAATATTTTGCAGAAGAGAAATTTCACTTAATAGATCAAACCCAAAATAGAATAAGGTATTCAAAAGAATGGCTAACAAAAAGGATATAATTTGATTTCCAACAATAGATGAAGCGTAAACACTAACAGAAGAAAATAAAGAACACAGAAAAATCAGACCAATATAAGAACCTATAATTCCTGCCAGATCAAGATTACCAATAATTTCTCCTAAATAATAAATATTCACAACATAAATTAAGGTTGGAATAATAGCAAATAATACTAAAGTAAAAATAGCTAAAAACTTACCTAACACAATATTAAAAGCGGTAATAGGTTTAGTAATTAATGTTTCCATTGTTCCAATCGTATATTCCTCAGTAAAAATACGCATACTAATAGCTGGGATAAATAATAAAAAAAGGAGAGGGGCTATTGAAAAAAAGATATCCATATCAGCATAGCCATATTCTAAGATATTCATTTTACTAAAATCAGACCAAAGCAAGATACTATTTATCAATAGAAAAACACCTATAATAAGGTAGCCAATAAGGGTACTAAAAAAAACACTTATTTCTTTTTTTAAGAGTGCAATCATCTAAATTCTATTCTAATGATTTCATGTAATTTTAATCCTAATAGCTTATTAGCTTTACCTTGATTAATTGCAATTTGCAATAAGTTATTTTCTCCAAAAATAGCTAGTTTTTCTGATTGTGGGACTTCTTTATATTTACTTGAGATATTTGTAATTTGTTCATCCTCACGCCCAAAAAGAATTGAAAAACTCCTACCTCTTTGTACTGCTTCAAAAACTTCTTTACTGATATTAGTAGTTGCATTCCCATAACTATCAACATAAATTACTGCACCTCTAATCATGTCTTTTTCTATGACAGCTTTTAGCTCAGTTCTTTTTATCTCAAAATCAGTCACTTCAGTACCAATAATTTCCATTGTTCCACCTCTTGCTAGATGACAAGCAGCTGGAACAAATATATTTTTAGTTGCAAATGTCATGCAATTAGTTGTTTGGGAAATATTCAGCCTTACAATTTTTTCTGCTTTTACCTCATTTAGCAATAAAGAAAAAAGACCATTGTCAGCACCAATAAAATAATGCCCATTTGCTTTTACTGCCAAATGCTCATTTTTAATACTTAATTCATCATCAACACTTATAATATGAATTGTTCCATGAGGAAAATCCTTAAAGCAATTACGCAACACATAGGCTGCTTGCTGAATATTAAAAGGAGCTATATCATTGGTGATATCAACAATTTTAGCTGTTTCAAGCTGACTGTAAATACTTCCTTTTACTGATGCAAGGTAACTGTCCTTGGTTCCTAAATCAGAAGTAAGTGTAATTATTGACATTTATTATGAAAAGCTATTGTTGAAGTAGTTAAAATATTGTTATTTTGTAGCTCCAAAATTAAAAGAAATTGATGAACAGTATAATTAATGAGTGAGAAATTAATAACACTTAGTAACATTGAGTTAGTAAAACTTTTTGGCACTAACAATCATAAGCTTGATAAAATAAGAGTTTTGTTTCCTCAAATCAAAATTGTATCTAGAGGAGAGAAGTTAAAACTCTTAGGAAGCACTGACCAGATTAAGTATTTTGAACAAAAACTAACAGCCTTTATTAAGCATATCAATCAGTATAATTCACTTACACTTAGTCAAATTGAACGATTAGTTGAAGGAGATGAAAATGAGATACTTAAAACAAAAGATGATGTTATTTTACATGGGCAAAATGGTAAGGTAATAAAAGCAAGAACAGCTAATCAAAGAAAGATGGTTGCTGAAATTGAAAAAAATGATATGTTATTTGCAATAGGTCCTGCAGGTACAGGAAAAACATATACAGCAGTAGCTATTGCAGTAAAAGCATTAAAGGATAAAGGGATAAAAAGAATAATATTAACTCGCCCTGCAGTAGAAGCAGGTGAGAATTTAGGATTTTTACCAGGAGATTTAAAAGAAAAACTAGACCCTTATATGCAGCCAATATATGATGCTTTATTTGATATGATTCATATTGAAAAATTAAATGAATATATAGAAAATGGTACAATACAAATTGCACCTTTAGCATTTATGAGAGGGAGAACTTTAGATAAAGCCTTTGTAATACTTGATGAAGGGCAAAACACCACAGAACAACAAATGAAAATGTTCTTAACAAGAATGGGGAAATCAGCTAAGTTCATTATTACAGGAGATGAAAGTCAAATTGACCTGCCAAGAAATCAAAAATCAGGATTAATACACGCAAAAAACACATTAAAAAACATCGAAGATATTAGCTTCATAACCCTTGATGGTAAAGATGTAATTAGACATAAACTAGTAAAAGATATAATTAACGCATATAAAAACTAAAACAATGATTAATACAATTAAAGGAACAAACTTCCAATTACCAGGACAAACAAAATTCTACAAAGGAAAAGTAAGAGATGTATATACTGTAAATAATGAAACACTAGTAATGGTGGCTTCTGACAGAATATCAGCTTTTGACCATGTATTACCTGAGGGTATCCCTTACAAAGGACAAGTATTAAGCCAAATTGCAGCTAAATTTTTAACAGCAACTGCTGATATTGTTCCAAACTGGATGGAAACGACACCTGACCCAAGTGTAACTATAGGTAAGATGTGCGAGCCATTTATGGTAGAAATGGTAATTAGAGGTTACTTAACAGGACATGCTTGGAGAGAATACAAAGCTGGAAAGAGAATACTTTGTGGTGTGCCAATGCCTGATGGTATGGTTGAAAACCAAAAATTTGAAACACCATTAATTACGCCAACAACTAAAGCTGAGGTAGGGCATGATGAAGATATTAGTAGAGAAGAAATTTTAGCTCAAGGTTTAGTTGCTGAAGCTGATTACATAAAACTAGAAGAATATACAAGAGCACTTTTCCAAAGAGGAACAGAGATTGCTGCTGATAAAGGCTTAATTTTAGTAGATACAAAATATGAATTTGGAACAGATAAAAATGGAGTTATTACATTAATTGATGAAATCCATACTCCTGATTCATCTCGTTATTTTTACATTAAAGGTTATGACGAAAGTATTGCAAACGGAACAGAGCAAAAACAATTGTCAAAAGAGTTTGTGCGCCAATGGTTAATTGAAAACGGATTCCAAGGAAAGGAAGGGCAGTCTATTCCTGAAATGAGTGAAGAATACTGTATATCAGTATCAGAAAGATATATTGAGCTTTTTGAATACATTACTGGAGATAAATTCGTAAAAGAAGATGTAAGTGATGTAATTAATAGAGTAGAAAAAAATATCCTAAATTATTTGGCTCAATAATTAATGATTCATAATTTACTGATAGCAGTTGCAATTGCTAATCTGACTATTCTTGTTGGGTATAGCATTTATTTTTTTAGTAAACTTACTTTTTTCAAAAGCAAAACAATAGCGTTTAGCAAACCTATTTCTATAATTGTCTGTGCCAAAAATGAAGCAGATAATTTAAAAAGCTACCTACCGAAAGTATTGGAGCAGGACTATCCTGAATTTGAAGTTGTGGTGGTGAATGACCAGTCGCAAGATGGTACAGGAGTTGTTTTAAAAAACTTTGAACAAAATTACCCTAATTTGGTAGTGGTTACTATTGACGAGCACATTAAGCATTGGCCAGGAAAGAAGTTTGCCCTAACTTTAGGAATTAAAACCGCTAAGCACGAACACCTTTTATTAACGGATGCTGATTGTTTACCCAATTCTAATGATTGGGCAAAACAGATGAGTAGTAATTTTAATGATTCAGAAATAATTTTAGGTTTTGGAGGTTATCAGAAAAAGAGAGGGTTACTCAACAAAATAATCCGTTTTGATACTTTTAATGTTGCACAGCAGTATTTATCCTATGCGCTTGCAGGATTTACTTATATGGGAGTAGGGCGTAATATGGCCTACAAAAAATCATTATTCTTTGATAATAAAGGGTTTGCCAAACACTTGCATATACCTTCAGGGGATGATGATTTGTTCATACAAGAGGTAGCAAAAAAAGAAAATGTTTCAGTAGAAATAAATACTAATGCTCACACAACATCATCAGTAATTGAAAATTGGCAGGAGTGGAGCTATCAAAAAAGAAGACATATTACAACAGCACCTCTATATAAAACAAAATTTAAAGTGCTATTATCTGTTTATCCTTATGCTCAATTTTTCTTTTGGACTGCTTTTATTTGGCTATCAATATTAAAAGCTCCTATTATTTTAATTACTACATTATTAGGAGTCAAACTAATAACATCTTACATGGTTAACTATAAGCCTATGAGGCAATTAAATACTATTGATTTATACTGGTTTCACCCCATATATGAAGTTATGTACCTTTTAGTACAAGGAATTTTTGTATTATTGAATCTTGTTAATAAACCTAAAAAATGGAGCAGATGACAAGCAATTTGACAGAGAAGGGAAAAAGAGATTTAAAGCTAATCAATAGAGCTTTAGAAAATGGTGACCCAGCTGCTTATAATGAGCTAATGAAGTTGTACCGTGATCCTATTTATTTTATGCTTTATGAAAAGGTTGGCGACCAAGAGTTAGCAAAAGATTTAACAATTGAATCCTTAGGGAAAGCCTTTAAGAAATTACATTTATACACGCCAAGTTATGCTTTTAGCACTTGGCTATATACAGTAGCCCGAAATCATTGTATTGATTATTTACGTAAGAATAAATTACCAACTATCTCTATTGATAAAATGATGATAGATGAAGATGGAAAGCGCAATACTTTTGATTTAATTTCAAAAGATTTGAATCCTGAAATGATGATGGAAAAAAAACAAAGGATTGCTATTTTACGACAGATTGTTGATCAGTTAAAACCTAAATATCGTGACTTGGTAAAGCTTAGGTATTTTAAGGAATTGAGCTATGAAGAAATTGCTGAGACGCTAGATGTTCCTTTAGGAACTGTAAAGGCACAATTACACAGAAGCCGTGAGCAATTATTTAAAATTATGTCTGGAATAAAGGACGCCTACTAAATGCAAATTATACATAAGTACTTTCCTGATTTAACGGAAAATCAAATTCAGCAATTTACTGATTTACAAGAGCTTTACGAACATTGGAATGCACAGATAAATGTGATTTCCAGAAAGAATATGGATTCCCTTTATACAAACCACATTTTACACTCCTTAGCAATTGCAAAGGTTATTCAGTTTGAAAAAGGAACAAAAATATTGGACATTGGTACAGGAGGAGGTTTCCCAGGTATTCCTTTGGCAATACTGTTTCCTGAAGTTGAATTTTTACTAGTAGATAGTATTGGTAAAAAGATAAAAGTAGTAAATGAAGTAAGTAGTGCAATAGGACTTAAAAATGTGCGTACTATGCACGAAAGAGCAGAAAACATAAAAGAAACTTTTGATTTTGTAGTGAGCCGTGCCGTAACCAATATGACGGACTTTAAAAAATGGGTAAAAGGTAAGTTCAATAAAAAGCACAACAATAGCTTAAAGAATGGGATACTCTACTTAAAAGGGGGTGATTTATCAGAAGAGTTAAGAGGGATTTCTCATACTACACATGAAATATCAGATACCTTTGAGGAAGAATTCTTTGAAACAAAAAAGGTGATTTATATTAGTTACTAAGCTTAACTAATTTTCTTTCAAATATTCGTTTTATACCAGGGGAGAGGCTTTGCGTATAATACTCTCCAAACAGTACTTCTAACTCGTTTTTTATCTCAGGGTATTCTCTAGCCATAGTTATCATGTAGCAACCCGAATAATAGCGTACTGCAGGTTGCTTATTTACATCTTCCCAAAGATTAGTGCATACATCAAAAAAGTACCCTTCAGCTTCTTCATTTAAAGGCTCCATTTTCATTACCACTTTTAGTAGTTCTCTTTGGTGTCCGTCTTTTTTATTTGGAATCGCTTTTATGATATCCAATAAATAGGGAAGAATGCGTTTGTCTTGTTTTTTAGTAGCATGGCAAAGTATCCAAGCTGCTCGCCAAGCATAAGGTTATTCACTAGTTTGAATTAGTGAAATTGCCTGTTTAAAGTTATCATTATTTTTATTGAGGAAATCCACAACATAATCCTTAGGATGTTGTCTGTCAAGTATTTTTTTTAACTCAACACTAGGCATATTTATAGTTTCTGACAGAAATAAACAATTTCATCTTTTGGTAGAGCATAGCGTTCCACTAACTCAGGACTTAACTCATTTATAAAGTCACTCTCAGTAACTTTAAAGCCAGCTGCTGCTAGCTTTTTACCATAGTCTAGTCCGAATAACCTTAAGTGGTCATCTTGCCAGTAGAGGCGTTCTCTTTCCTTTGGGTCAGTTATGCTTTTATCCTCTTCCGTATTTGGGTTGTTTGTATCAATAGGTACTTGAAAAATTCCCCAACCTCCAGGTTTCATCACACGGTAAAATTCTGTCATTACTTTATGAGCATCATCAACATGTTCTAATACATGATTACAGATTACAACATCAAAAGAGTTGTCATCCATAGGAATATCATGTACATCCATTTTTACATCTGCCCAAGGGGATATTAGATCACCAGTAGTATAATCCAAGTTTTTCATTCCTTTAAACAGTTTAATAAAACAATATTCAGGAGCAATGTGTAAGAACTTTAAGTCAGCAGTAAAGAAGTTAGTTTTCTCTTTCATGAATAGCCACATCAATCTGTGCCTTTCCAAGCTCATACTATCAGGAGCAATTGCATTTTCACGAGAGATTAATCTACCATAAGGTAGTAGTTTACGGTATGTTTTTCCGTTTATTGGATCTTCAAATTTGTTTCCCCTCATGAATAATGAGAAGATTTGCAAGAAGAAATGACTTACATGTTGTAGGTAGTGCCTAGGAATAAGTCGTGTTGCTAAGGATATGATTAATTTCATCTTTTCGTTTTAAGGTTGCCAAAATTAAGAAAAGGAATGAATTAGTCCTCCTTAAAGTATTTAAATCCTAAGCGAGATAACATCTTTTTTTCAAATGCCCAAAAGAATTTGAATTGTCCAAACAATGCACCAATGATAACAATAAGCACTTGGTAAATAGGGAAGATGATAAAAATACGAATAGGCCAAAACACCCAAGGTGATAATACTTCTTTTTCTAATCCTACTAGGTTAAGGACTGGTTTCGCAACAATTACAGCAATAGAACCAGTAATAGAGAAAACAAGTAAAATAATAATGATTTGAAAGTTAGAGGTTATTCCCCATTTTTCTTTAAGTCTGTTCATGCTGCAAAAATAGAATATTAATCCAAAGATGAAAGCCTAAGTGATGCTAAGAGTGAAAATGAGCCAACAACAATAGCTAATACATAGAATGAAGTTGATAAAGCATAGTTTTCAGCTATATAACCTAGTATTGGAGCGCATATTGCAAATGAAATTCTAATGATAAAACTTCTAATAGAAAGTACGGTAGCTCTCTTATTAGATGTAGTATTTACATTAATTGCATTTCGTAAAATTGGCGTTACAATTCCCCTTAGCAAATAGATAATAAAAATAAAAAACAAACCATACATTGAATTATTAAACCCTAACAATACAAATGAGATAAACATTGCTAATGATAAATATATCAGCATCTTATAATTATTTTCTTTTTTATCAAACTGATGAGCATTAAAGGAAGTAAGTCCTGCAGAAAAATTAAGTCCTGCCCAAAGAATTCCAAAGTAAGCCAAGGGCACACCTACCTCTTTAAAGAAAGGTTGAGCAAACCAAGCCATGGATAAAGTAGCCACTCCCATAGCTGAAGAATAAATAATCAACCATCTTAGTTTTTTACTATCAACCATAGAAAATTTAACCACCTCCATAATAGCCTTAAAAGAACGGTCTAGTTTATTTTCTTCATGCATAGTAGGTTCTACTAATGTAAGTGCAATAGGAATACTAAAAAATAGAATAGTGGTTTGCACATAAATAGGTAAATAAATAGAACTTACTGCAAGGAAACCACCTAAAACACCTGCCAAAGCTTCAGAGAAATTACCAATTGCATAGTTCCTTCCTTCAATTTTAGTATAACTAGATTTGCTTTCTGTTTCTAACAATGTATCGTAAATAAGTGCACTATCACTACCTGACATTAAACTACCTCCAATACCTACTAGTATTTGTGCAATAGCAAAGGCATAAAATCCTCCATAAAAGGAGAATACCAAATAACCTATAAAAGAAAATACCGTACTAAATACTATCGTTTGTTTTCTGCCAAAAATATCAGCTATATATCCTGATGGGATTTCAAATAAAGCTACTGATAAAGAGTAGATGCCCTGCAATAACATAACCTCAGTTAAACTTAAGCCATGTTCCTGAAAAAAGAGAACAATAATTGGCATAGCAACCATGAACCAAAGCACTGCTTTTAGCAAATACATTTTTAATATATTGTGCCTTAATTGCATTAGCTCCTTGGGTGAAATTGTATGATATTACTCCTTAAATACTCTTTATCCAAATGAGTGTAAATTTCGGTTGTAGTAATGCTTTCATGCCCTAACATTTCCTGTACAGCACGCAAATCAGCTCCACCTTCAATAAGGTGAGTGGCAAAGCTATGCCTAAAGGTATGCGGGCTAATTTTCTTTTTCAATCCTATTTCTTCTGTTAGTTTTTGGATGATTAGAAATATCATTACTCGAGTCAGTTTTGCTCCTCTGTTGTTTAGAAATACAAAATCCTCATGTCCTTTTTTTATTGTTTGATGATTCCTAACCTCATTGATGTAAAGCGTTAAATACTTTATAGCTCTACCACCAATGGGAGCAAGGCGCTCTTTATCCCCTTTACCAATTACTTTTAAATACCCTTCCTTAAAATGAATATTGGAAAGCTGCAAGCTAGTAAGCTCACTTACCCTAAGTCCGCAACTGTAAAGCGTTTCAATTATTGCTCTGTTTCGTTCACCTTGCTTAGTGCTTAAATCCACAGCAGCAATAAGTTTATCAATCTCAATTAAGGACAAAGTATCAGGGAGCTTGAGTCCTATTCTAGGGCTTTCAATTAATTCTGTAGGATTTACTTTCAGATAGTCCTCAATGATAAGGTATTTGTAAAATGCTTTTATTCCTGAAATAATACGAGCTTGGGAACGAGCTGAAATTTTATCTTCTTGTATTTTTGCTAAGAAATCACTAATATTTTCTCTAGTAACATTAAGTTCTGATAACTCCAAAGGAATAGCATAATTAGCAAACTTTTTTACATCACGCAAGTATGCCTGCACGGAATTATCAGAAAGTGATCGTTCAATTTGCAAGTAAGATTTAAAGCCTTTTATAGATGTTTCCCAACTCATTTATGTAGATTTGCTCTTATGAAGGTAATGATTATTAACGGACCAAATTTAAACTTATTAGGCAAAAGAGAAGAGGCTATTTATGGCAATATTACTTTTGATGATTTTTTGAAGGATTTACAAGTTGAATTTACGGATTTAAACCTTAAATACTTTCAAAGTAATATAGAGGGTGAGCTGATTAATAAATTGCAGGAAGTAGGCTTTACTTTCGATTATATCCTGCTGAATGCTGGTGGCTATACGCATACCTCAGTTGCCTTAACAGATTGTGTAAAAGCGATTGAAACCCCAGTAATTGAAGTGCATATTTCCAATATTTACGCTAGGGAAGAGTTCCGACAAAAATCTCTTTTATCTAAAAATTGCAAAGCAGTAATTTGTGGTTTAGGATTGGATTCTTATAAGGCTGGGCTATTAACTTTAAAATAAACTAAGATGAAAAAACTACTACTTATATTACTTTGCTTGCCACTACTGACTTTAGCACAAAAAACCTATGTGCCTGATGATAATTTTGAGAATTACTTAGAAGTTATGGGGCTGGGAGATGGGATAATGCTTAATGACTCTGTATTAACAGGAAGTATAAATACGGTAACTACTTTAAATGTTGATAATCAAAACATATATGATTTAACAGGAATAGATGCCTTTACTGCTTTAACTAACCTGCAATGTAATACTAATCAACTCACAACCCTTGATGTAAGTAATAATACTAGTTTAACTAAATTGTGGTGTAAATACAATCAACTCACAAGCCTTGATGTAAGTGCTAATACGGATTTATCTGATTTGCGTTGTTCTTATAATCAACTTACAAGTCTTGATGTAAGCACTAATACAGCTTTAGTTCAATATCTGGTTTGTTCTAATAATCAACTCACAAGCCTTAATGTAAGTAATAATACTCTTTTAGAAAGACTTCATGCCCATGAAAATCAAATCACAAGCCTTGACGTAAGCAACAACACTTCTCTAAATGAATTGTTTTGTAATAATAATCAACTCACAAGCCTTGATTTGAGGAACCATACTTTACAAGGTCTATATATTGGAACCTTTAATAATACCAATTTATTTTGTATTGATGTTGATAATCCATTTTTAGCACAAGCATTATTAATTAATTCAAATATTGACTCTTGGACATCTTTTGATACTAATTGCGTTACTGCATTAGGATGTACTGATTCTACAGCCTGTAATTATAATAACACTGCCACAATAGCTGACAATAGTTGTACTTATCTACCTGTTACTCTTAACAGTTCTCAAGTAACTTGTACTAATTTTTCTGACGCTTCATTAGCAGTAAATTATAATACAGGTTCATATACCTATCTTTGGAATAATGGAGAAACAACACAAAGCATTGGTTCATTAGCAATGGGTAGTTATAGTGTTATTGTTACAGATACTGCAGGATGCAGTGCAACTTTAAATGCTAATGTAACTTTAGCGTCTGCTCCTGCTTTTAATATGTTTCCTGAAATATGTTATGTAACTGTTGATAGCACAACAGGAAATAATAAAGTTGTTGTTAAGTCAATGGCAAACCCTTTAACCTCTCAGTTCATTATACACAAAGAAACGAGTGCTAATGTATATACTCCTATTTCTACACAGAGAAGATGCTATTGGTGAACAAAAAAATTTTGCAGGAAGATATTCTTGCTACTACCTTTTATTTTTTGAAAGATTTGAAAATATAGACCAAGCAATAGCAAGAGAGAAACAAATTAAAGGCTGGAAAAGAGAAAGGAAAATAGACTTGATCTCCTCCTTTAATAAAGATTGGAAATTTTTAAATGATACGATTGAAGAATTGTAAATAAAGGATTTGTAGATCCATTCACATTCGTTCAGGATGACATCTTTTGTTTTACAACTCAGTAAACCATTTAATTCCTTTAATCTTATTCTTGAAAAGAATACTATAATTTACTTTCCCTGTTAATGTGTTTTTCTGTTTTATCTTCTGGCGCTTAGCCATCAGTTTTGGTATTTCAAAATAGAATGCAAAATGTGCTTTTGCAATCGCCATTACATGTTGTAAGCCCTTTTCTTTATTCAAGAAAGTAAGTGCAGCTACACCATCCAACACTAAACGCATAGGTATGGCTGTAAATAGGGAAGATGTTGGTAAATTCTTAAACAACATAAATAAGTTATTTCTAAAATTAAGGTGTGTTTTAAAAGGAGAGCCAACATTCAATGTGCCACCACCTACATGATAAACAACCGACTTTGGTTGTACCATGATTTTGTAGCCCTTATTCTTCAATTGCCAACACAAATCAATTTCTTCTTGGTGAGCAAAGAAATCTTCATCCAAACCACCAACTTCATTATAGTGTACTGCTCTTACAAAAAGGCAAGCTCCTGTTGCCCAAAATACTTCTATAGCATCATTGTACTGCCCATTATCTTGCTCTAAATCATCAAAAATTCTTCCTCTACAAAATGGGTAACCTAAGTTATCAATAAAACCACCACTAGCTCCTGCATATTCAAACTTAGCTTTATTGTTATAATCTAGCATCTTAGGTTGGCAGGCAGCAATTTGTCTATCATTATCCATTAAGTTAATAATAGGAGAAAGCCAATCAGCAGTTACTTCAATATCAGAATTTATCAGTACAAAATATTCAGCATCAATCTGCTTTAAAGCATCATTATACCCTTTAGCATAGCCACCATTATTGGCGTTTACAATTATTTTAACAGTAGGAAAGTTGCTTTTTACATAGTAAACTGAATCATCAGTTGAGGCATTGTCAGCAACAAAAACAGTAGCTTCTTGGCTATGATTCACCAAGGTAGATAGGAATTTTTCCAACCATACTTTCCCGTTCCAATTAAGGATTACAACTGCTGTTTTTATCTTTTGTGTTTCCATCTTTTATGCGACCA
>TARA_B110000008_G_scaffold4511_1_pt1 | contig 29180 bp, 26 predicted proteins | sample TARA_B110000008 | Tara Oceans TARA_B110000008 (sample SAMEA4396496) | marine metagenome | biome: Westerlies Biome; feature: [DCM] deep chlorophyll maximum layer (ENVO:01000326); material: water (ENVO:00002006), including particulate matter (ENVO:01000060) such as... | depth 40 m
TATATGTGTGAGGATGATTATTTGCATTCGCCAGAGGCATTTAAGTATATTTCTGAGCTTATTGAAAATAAAGAAAAATACTTACAGACTTCTCCAAAAAAGAAAAATTACATGAACAGAATAATCGGAGACCTGTCAAAAATTCCTCTCATAATCCATCCCCCAGACTATCCCGATCGATACATACCACAATGGAAGAGATTGTCTTTTATTTTTTTGTCTAAATACTGTCATTGGAGGCAAATTACAAATACTACACATACATTTCTATTGCAAAGTAGCACTATTAAAAAATTTGAAAAATATATCAAGTTATCAGCCTTAGGACCAAGTGATGCTAAATTAAGTGAAAAGGTTTATGGAAGATTTTTATTTCGAAATAAAGCAATTTGCATCTCTCCAATTAAAGGCCTTTCGACACATATGACTGAGGGTGTTATGACACCACTGATTGATTGGGAGGTAATTTGTAAAAAATATATTAATGAAATGAAGAGTCAAGGGATTTGGGGTGATTAATTACTTTCTAAAGCAAAAAATAAAAAAAATTAATTCATTAACTCCTAGTTATGAAGATATTCAGAAATCAAATAAAATCTTATTTTCTATTTTTACGCGCTATGGTGATACAATCATTGCATTACAAGTAATTAAAGAACTCATAGAGCAATATCCTACAAAAGAATATTTAATATTTTGTCCTAAGCAAATGCAGCCATATGCTAAAGAACTTCTGCCTCATGTAGAATGTTTAGCTCTAAATAAGCGAAATATATTAGATCTAATTAAAAGTGTAAGAATTATAAAAAAGAGAGAGTTTGATATTGGATTTAATCCCTGGTCAAATGGATTGGACAGCTGCTTTCTGATAAGTTATTGCAATAAGTTTTTATTTTATAAAGATTTTGATAGGCCAAAAGTGATTAATCACTATCAAGTAGTCAGACGTTATTTGAAGTTAGATGAAAAGGATTGGGTGGTAAGTGAACTTGAATTAAAAGAAAGTTATAACAAAATATTGATTTGTCCCCAGTCGACTGATATAGATAGAGCGATTTCTGGCGATGCTTTAGATAAACTAATAATTGATTTACAAGAAATGTATAATCACCCCAGAATTACAATTGCATCTATCGATAAGTCATTTTTTAGAGATGATTGTTTTAAATTTAAATTTGAAAAAACAAAGCAATCATCCGAAAAATTTATTGATTTGATTAAAAAAAATGCATTAGTAGTATGTTCAGATTCTGGCCCACTCCATATTGCATTAGCATTGAAAAAAGACATATTGGCAATTATGAGGACAACATTACCAGATATAGTTATAAATACCGAGTCCAGATTAAATATTAAAAATATCAATAATAGGTAACTTGAAAATGAATTTTTTATTGGTTAAGGGCAAAAGCTTCATTATTAAAATAGCTGAACTGGATATTCGATTTATACTATTAATAGGTCTTCTTGTTTTTTTACCAACTCTTGAAGCGCCAAAAAACATTTTCGCATTTTTGTTTGTTTTTGCTTGGGTAATAATTGCAAAAAAAAATCATAATTGGGGCGGAAAATGGGAAACTATTGATACCATTTTTACATTATGGATTCTATTTGATATTATCATTAGCATTAATGCAATGATTACCCATCAATTATCTGGAGAAGGCTTCAGGGATATTTTTAGGTTTGTATTAATAGGTTGGTGTCTTTCAAGAACAAATTTTGTAAAAGAAAGACACACTCAAGCCGCTTTGATAGCTGTAGTTGCTGTAGTCATTTCATTGATTTACAGTTACTATGTCGGCCAAGGCAACTTAAAAGAGTTATATTCAGTTGGTCATATTAATCATACTGCAATATATTTGGTTTTAGCATACTCAATTTCATTAGCTTTATTATTGTTTAATTTCAATAATCTCAGCTTTTATCAAAAAGTGACCTTAACATTGACATCTATAGCATTGTTTATTGCAATACTAGATACTCATAGCAGGGCCGCGTTTGGAATATTAATAGTTATTACTTTGTTAGATTTTATTTTTCTAATTATTAGATTAAAAAAAATCTCTTTACTTCTAGCATCTATTGCATTTTTTATGACTTTAGGAATTTTATTTTCTCAAAATCCCCCAGTCGCATTGCAACGAATCCAAGCATACGATACTATTTTTGATTTAAGTACTCGAACACCAATAAATAATTTTAGTTATTATGCATTTAAGGCAAATCCTTTTTTTGGAGTTGGTTTTAAAAATTATAGTACGATAGAATTAGATGATATTGCGGAAATAGTAATAAAAGATAAGAATATTTTCGATAAAAACTTACTTATGAATGGCTCCCATGCTCATAATATTTATTTCAACTATCTTGTTAGTGGCGGCTTATTAATTTTTTCGATCTTTGCTTGGTTTTGGCTTTATATTTTTATGATCATAATAAAGTCATTGAAAAGTCCTGAAAATGACTGGGTAAGTTTAAGTGCTACTGGTGTATTATTAGTTAATCTTGGTATAGGTGTTGTGAACACTACATTTCATCATGAACATGCGATACTTTCAATGTTTGTATTAGGAATATTAATTTCAAAATTTAGAAGATTTGATTAGATGGTTAACTTAATGATTAGTAAATTATGAATTTTTAAAACTTTAAATATTTCTTGGGATTACTTTTGGAATACATTCAATTACCTCTTTAGCCTGTATTAGTTTCATGCAATTATTATGTTTTAATGGGCAAGTTCTTTTCATACATGGTTGACAGTCCAGGTTCTTTTTGATAATTAAGCTTCTGCTGTTCATCCATTGTGAAGTTTCTAAATGATTTGTTGGGCCAAATATTGCAATAGTTGGAATTTTTAGACTAGCTGCAATGTGCATTGGGCCACTATCACCAGTAATTAGTATATCCAAACTTGAGATATAATTAATTAATTCTGTAATTGAAGTTTTACCCGCAAGGTTAAGAAAATTATTTATACCTTTATTGATCAATATTTTTTCAATTTCATTTGCTGAATTAACCTCATTAGCACCTCCAAAAATAATAATATCAAATTTTTTTGATAGCTCAAAAGCTACTTTTGCAAATTCATTTGGAGGCCATCTTTTTGCACTTCCATATGAAGCACCAGGATTAATGCCAATTAGTTTTGATGATTTTTTGATTTTTGATGATTTTCTATAAATGATTAAATTATTAGAAGGATAATTAATATCTAAGCTGTCATTGATGAAGTCAACATATTTTTCAACTTGATGCCGATTTTGATATTTAGAGCCATCATATTGATATTTTTTGTTTGATTTGATTAAGATTTTTAGAAATTTTGATCTTAATGAGCTTCTGAATGAGAAATAGAAATCAAAAACACCAAGTTGCCTATTTTTTTTAAAAAAAGGATTATATTTCGTATTTAAAATAATTATTTTTGTAACTTTGGGATGGTTTTTTAAAACTTCAGTCGAAATATTTGTGCCAATTAAAGTAATTTTTAATTCACCAAAATGATTAATTATGTTTTCAATTGCTGGTGTTGCCATAACAGAATCTCCAAGCCATGTTGGAAGTTCAATTAAAACGCTCAATGTCTTTAAATTTTTAACTTTAGTCAAATTTATTTATAATTTGAAGTGTCTGATTCAAATTTTTTTTGATTGAAAAATTTCTGGAAATTTCTTTATTTTTAATTTTTTCAGCATTTAATAATTTTTCATTCGTTAATAGATTATTTATCATTGAAATTACTGTAGTATCATTTGGTTCTTGCATGATAAAGTCTTTGCCTAATACCTCGCTGGCACCATTTCTTTTAGTTGTAAATACAGCATTTCCAAAATACATTGCTTCTAATATAACATTTGAGAATGGGTCATAATGAGTTGGAAAAATTAAAATATCACCAATAGTATAGAAGTCATCGACATCATTTCTGGGCCCTGTAAATATAATCTTGTCATTAAGTTTTAACTTCTTTGATAAATTTTGGTAATATTTTAAATTTTTTTCTTTCCCAATAATAAAAGCTTTGACAGACGAATTCTTAATTCTAGATACAATCTCTAAGAATTCTTCAACTCCTTTTCTTTTAAAGCCACTTCCAACAAAAAGAATTATGGGTTGACTTTTTTTAATTGAAAATTCAACCGATAGTTTATCAAATGATTTTTTATAATCAATTGTTTTGAATTCAATCCCATTGTGGACCACACTTATCTTATTAGGATTAATGTTGTAAGTATTAATAATTTCTTCTCTTACCATTTTCGAATTAGCAATTATAAAATTAGCATTATTAAAGCAATGTTTTTCTAAATACAAATAGACTGGATGCAATAAGTTTAGTTTAGATTTTTTTTCAATTGATAGATATACTTTATGGACTCCATCACCAGCTCTGTATAAATCAGCGCAAGTTATGCGATCTAGCGAATAATAAAATTTACCTCCTTTATGAATTCGAAGATAAATGTTAAAGATTATTGCTTTGGCCCAAGAAGGAAGAAGTTTGGGAAAGGAGAAATGTATAATTTCATGCTCAATATTTTCTTCAAAAAGGGCTTTCGATAGTCGAGAAAGGTAATTCTCAGCACCACCAAAATTTGTTTGATTTGAACGAATTAAATAAATTTTTTTATTCAAAGTCAATCAGATTTACTAAGTTCTAGTTCAATCAAATGACAAAGCGTGTGTCCAATCAATATATGCATTTCCTGAATACGAGGAGTGTCGTTTGAAATTGCTAGGAGGTTAACATCACACAAGGAAGCAAATTCTCCACCATTTTTGCCACTAAGGCCAATTGTTTTGCATCGGAGGTTTTTAGCGAGTTTGAGGGCGTTAATGACATTGGCGCTAGTTCCGCTGGTACTAATTCCTATTATTACATCGCCCTCATGTGCAAGAGCTTCAATTTGACGCTCAAATACCTTTGTATAGCCATAATCATTAGCAATTGCAGTTAGAACTGAGGTATCTGTAGTTAATGCAATAGCAGCAAAACCTTTTCGATTAGTTTTGTATCTGCCAACAATTTCTGCGGCAATATGCTGAGCATCTGCTGCACTGCCACCATTTCCAAAGATAAGAATTTTGCCTCCTTTCTTAAGACAATCAATGCAAATTTTTGCAGCGATTTCAATTGACTTGCTAATGGAAGTTATCGTATCTTGACTAGTTTTTATATGTTCGTTGAATTCATGTTTGATAAGTGACTGCATAATTAATTGTATTTTTTAATGTTTTTTATGATTTGGGTTGAACTTCTTCCATCTAAAAATTCCACAAGTACTAATTCATCAACAATATCTTGTCCAACAACTTCTTGTCCTTTATAGTCTGCCCCCTTTACTAAAGTATGAGGTTTTATTGCTTTAATAAGTTCATAAGGAGTATTCTTATCAAAAATTACAACATAATCAACCACTTCAAGTGCTGCTAGAATACGAGCTCTATCATCTTGTGAATTAATAGGGCGTCCTTTGCCCTTTAATGAAGTTACTGATTGGTCTGAATTAAGGCCAAGTATTAAAATATCTCCAAGGTTTTTAGCATTCTCTAAGTAACTAATATGGCCTGCATGAAGCAAGTCAAAGCAGCCATTAGTGAAGATAATTTTTTTATCTCTTGACTTTAGCTCATGAACTAGTTGGATAATTTCAGGAATTGATTTTATATGTTTGTCACTTGAAGACTTGTTGATACTTGATTCATAATCAATTATTTCATCAAGAGTTGCAACTGCTGATCCAATTTTTCCTACAACGACACCTGACGCAAGATTTGCAAATACAATAGCTTCATCAATATTAATATCACATGATAAAGCAAAACCTAAAGAGGCTAGAATTGTGTCGCCTGCTCCAGTTACGTCATAAACTTCCCTTGCTACGGTAGGATGTATACGCAAATTTTCATCATAAATTGCTACACCATCTTCACTCAATGTAATCAATGAAACATCTAATTTGTATTCTTTTTTTAATTTGACAATAGCCTCTTTGAGGCTGACATTATCTTTAATTTTGATAGATGTAGCCTCACTAGCTTCTTTTTTATTCGGAGTTAATAAATATGCTCCACTATATTTGGAAAAGTCCAAACCTTTTGGATCTATAAGGATTTTCTTTTTATTTTCACTTGAAACTTTAATTAAATCTTTTGTTAAATTATTAGTCAGAACTCCTTTTCCATAATCTGAAAGCAAAACAACGTCATAATTATTTACAATTTTTTTAAACGTTTCAAGTATATTCTTTTGTGACTTGATATTTATTTCCTCATTACTTTCATGATCAAATCTTACTACTTGTTGCTGAGAAGAAATTATTCTGCTTTTTCTACTAGTGATTCTATCCTTTTGAGTTACAAGGTATTGTGTGTCTACATTTATTTTTGATAGTAAGTTTTTAAGTTCTTCTGAAGTAGTACATTCGCCAACAACACTTATTACGTCAACCTTCGCATTAAGAGCATTTAAATTATTGATGACATTTCCAGCCCCACCCAATATTTTGCTTTCATTTTCAACATTTATTATTTGAACAGGTGCTTCTGGAGAAATACGCTCACAAGACCCCCAAAGGTATTGATCAATCATTAAATCACCAATGACAAGAATTTTAGGAATCTTATTTCTAAAATCAATCATACGCTATTGTTTTAAATGATCTTTTAATATCAGCCATATAATTTTTAATTCCCTGTTCTAATGAAAAATTTGGTTTAAAGCCAAGATTTTCACAAACACTGGAAATATCTGCCTGAGTATAATTTTGATAATCTTCATAAGGATTTTCAAAATAATCAATTACGAAATCAGTTTTTAATTCCTTTTGGAGTATGTCAACTATATCTTTAAAGCTTCTAGGAATTCCAGTTCCTACATTGTAAGTACCATTTTTTAATGGATTGCATGCTCGAATATTAGCTTGAATAGCATCCTCAACATAGATAAAGTCCCGAAAAATTTTGTCTGAATTGTTAAATAGTCTTGGCATATTTCCAGATAATATTTGATGAGCCAGTTGAATAACCATTGATGATGTTTTTTCTTTAAAAAATTCGCCGGGTCCATAAACATTAAAAAACCTAAGGCCAACAATAGTCATTGTTGGGTTTGATTTTGCAAAACGATTCGCAATTTGATCCATAATATATTTACTATATCCATAAGGGTTTACTGGATTTTCATGACCTTCTGACTGAGGAGATGGCAAGTCTCCATAGGTTGCTGCAGAGCTTGCATAAATAATTACAGCATTATCTTTTCTGCCTTTATCCAAGATATCATAAAAAGAATTAACATTAGTTTTAAGTATTAGTTCTTGGTCATATACCCTTGTATCTGAAATTGCAGCATGATGAAATATGTAGTCGAAATTATATGAATTTAAAAGATTTAAATCATTTTTATTATTTATGTTTCCACAAATAATGTCCCCTTTAAAGTTTACTAAGTTTTTATAGTGACCAAAACTTTTTAAATTATTTCCTGAAAAGGTTTCGCCATTTCTAAAGCAATCAAAAACTACTAAATGACAATCGGGAAAATTTTTCTGAATATAGAACGCTAAATTACTACCAATAAAGCCAGCACCACCAGTAATTAAAACAGTCTTATTATTAAAGTTAATATCGTTATAAATCATTTGATTTTTTATCTTTCTTAATGAAACATATTGTTTTTTTAAACAGACTTTATTATATAGGCTATGATCATTTCATTGGATATGCTTATATTTAAAAAACATTAGACTATAATTGGTTTATTTTGACCTATTTTTTTAAGTTTATTTTATTAATAACTTTAAAAATCCAATTTTAAACCAAGGTAAATCAGTTAAAATTATTTTAAACATTCGCTCTGCCTTTATTTGTAATTCTATACAGTAAAAAAGTGAAAAATTTATGGAATAAGCCAACCCCCTTTTTGTTTGATGATGATTTAGATGCAAGGGTCTATTCATCAAGACTACTCGGACAAGATTCGTCTTTAGTTTTGCATGGAGGGGGAAATACGTCTGTCAAAATTCTTGAGAAAAACCTTTTAGGTGAAAAAGAAGAAATTCTCTATGTAAAAGGAAGTGGGTGGGATTTAGTGTCAATCAAAAGAGCTGGATTTTCACCTGTTCGTATGGCTCACATGGTAAGTCTTGCAAAACTTAATTCACTCTCTGATCCAGAGATGGTTAATGAATTAAAAACCCAATTGACTGACGCTAATTCTCCAACTCCATCGGTTGAAACGATTCTTCATGCAATTCTCCCTTTTAAATTTGTAGACCATACTCATGCTGACTCAGTAGTTACAATCACTAATACTCTAAATGGCGAAGATATTATTAAAGAAATTTATGGCGATAAGGTCTTAATAGTTCCATACGTCATGCCAGGTTTTGATTTAGCTAAGTCTGTTAATAAAATATTTTCAGAACAGAGCACTTCATTAACCGAAGGGATAGTTTTGATGAACCATGGTATTTTTACTTTTGGAGATTCTGCCAAAGATTCGTATGACCGAATGATTCACTTAGTTGATATTGCTGAAAAATATTTACAAAAACAGAATGCCTGGGATATTAGCTTATCAAAAACAGTTTCATCAAATAGAAATTTAGGACTTGAAGTATCAAAGTTAAGATATTTGATTTCAAAAAATGCTAAAAAGTCTTATTTACTTAATTTAAGTAAATCTGAACTTGGAGATAGCTTTTCAAAACTCACTGATTTAAAAAAGATTGCAAATCAGGGACCACTTACACCAGATCATGTAATTAGAACAAAAAGAGTTCCGATGATTGGAAGGGATGTGGATAAATATATACAAGAATATACCTCTTACTTTAAAAATAATGTACAAAACGCAAAAGAATCAAAGACGATGCTTGATCCTTTGCCTCGTGTAGTTATTGATAAAGAATTTGGACTGTGCTCAATTGGTAAAAATATGACAGATATTGGCATAATATCTGATATTTATGAGCATACAATGATGAGTATATTGCGTGCAGAAAAATTAGGTGGCTTTATAGCTCTTCCTGCTTCCGACATTTTTGAACTTGAGTATTGGGATCTTGAGCAAGCAAAATTAAAGAAAAATTCAAACCCCTCAGTGTTTGAAGGAGAAGTCGTGTTAATTACTGGAGCAGCATCAGGCATTGGAAAGTCATGTGTTGAGTCTTTTATAAAGCGAGGTTCTGCAGTAATTGGATTAGATATAGATTCCTCAGTATTAGAGGCATCTGAGCATAATAATTATTTTGGTATGATTTGTGACCTTACTAATGAAAATATGGTTAAGGACTCAATTGAATCAGCAATTTATCGTTTTGGTGGAATAGATATGGTTGTCTTAAACGCTGGAATATTTCCTAAAGCTCAAAAAGTTTCAGAGTTGTCTTTAAAAGAATGGAATGCAGTTTTTTCAATAAATCTAGATGCAAATTTTAACTTATTGCGCTGCCTTTATCCTTTTTTAAAATTAGCTTACAATAAGGGAAGGGTTATTTTTATCGGATCAAAAAATGTTCCCGCTCCTGGGCCAGGAGCAGCCGCATATTCTGCTTCTAAGGCTGCACTTAACCAATTAATGCGAGTGCTTTCTTTAGAATGGGGAAATGATGGAATTCGTCTAAATACAATCCATCCAAACGCAGTTTTTGACACAGGAATTTGGACGCAAGATGTTTTAAAATCTAGAGCTGAGAATTATGGACTATCAATTGATGAATATAAGTCAAATAATTTACTTAGAATTGAAATAAATAGCAGAGATGTGTCTGAATTAGCAGCTGAAATGTGTGGACCATTATTTTCAAAAACTACATCAGCACAGGTCCCTGTTGATGGAGGAAATGAGAGAGTTATTTAATTTTTTAATTAATTCAGGAATTGAATGAAAAATCAAGAAACTATTTTAGGGGTTATTGGTGGAAGTGGAGTTTATGAGATAGATGGGCTCAAAAATACTCGGTGGAAAAAAATTAATTCATCTTTTGGTGAGCCTTCTGATTCATTATTATTTGGTGAACTAAATGGCCAAAAAATGGTATTCCTTCCAAGGCATGGCAGGGGTCATCGAATTTCACCCTCAGAAATAAACTATAGAGCAAATATTGATTCTTTAAAAAGAGCGGGTGTCACAGATATTATCTCTGTGAGTGCAGTCGGATCTCTTAGAGAAGATTTAAAGCCAGGTATGTTTGTTATTATTGACCAATTTATTGACAGGACTTTTGAAAGAAAAAAAAGTTTTTTTGGTGCTGGATTAGTTGCACATGTCTCTATGGCGCATCCAGTGTGTAGTCGATTAGCTAATCATGTTGAGTATATTTCTAAGGAATCTTCAATTAAGGTTGTTCGAGGTGGGACATATATTGCAATGGAAGGACCTCAATTTTCATCGGTTGCCGAATCAGAACTTTACAGAAGTTGGGGTTGTGATGTAGTTGGAATGACAAATATGCCTGAAGCTAAATTAGCAAGAGAGGCTGAATTATGTTACGTTTCAGTTGCAATGGTTACAGATTATGACTGTTGGCACCCAAAACATGATGATGTTAATGTTGAAGCAATGATAAAGGTATTAAATGATAATGCTGATAATGCAAGATTACTAGTGAAAAAGGTTGCTCCATTAATTGAGTCTGATGAAAAAAATTCAGTTTGTAGCTGCAAAGAAAGTCTTAATAACGCAATTATTACTCATCCAGATTCACGGGATAAGGAGCTAGTTAAAAAGTTGGAAGCTGTTGCTGGTAGAGTCTTAAATAATAATTAGGAGTAGTATGTCCATTAAATCCAAAATTAGAACGATAGAGAATTACCCGATAGAAGGTATTATGTTTAGAGATATTACTTCACTATTAGCTGATCCAATAGCTTTTAATGAGGTGATAGATGAGTTTTTTAATCGTTATAAAGATTTAAAAATAGATAAGATTGTTGCTATTGAATCAAGAGGATTTATCTTTGGTGCACCATTGGCTTACTTGCTAAACATAGGTTTAGTCCTAATTAGAAAGCCTGGAAAATTACCTTCTAAAACTATAGAGCAAGAATATGAATTGGAGTATGGAACTGACAAAATTGAAATCCACGTGGATGATATCAATGAGGGAGATAGAGTTTTAGTTTTTGATGATTTAATTGCAACTGGTGGTACAGCTGAAGCAGCGGTGAATTTACTTAAGAAGATGGATGCAGAAATAATTGAGTGCAGCTTTGTAATTGATTTGCCTGATGTTGGTGGTAGGGACCGCCTTCAAAATATGGGGCAGAAAGTCTTTGCATTATGCGAATTTGAAGGGGATTAATAATCGTGAATAATATCGAAACATTAAAGTGGAATGAAGATCATCTAGAAATGATTGACCAGAGAATATTGCCTGAAGATTTTGAGTATATTTCCTATAATTCAGCTTCATCAGTTGCTGATGGAATTAGATCTATGGTAGTTCGGGGGGCTCCAGCTATAGGTTGTGCTGCTGCTTATGGGGTCGCGTTAGAGGCGATAAGACTAAGAGACTCTAATATTAGTGAATTTATGATTGGTATGGAAGCTGCTTTTGAAGTTTTGTTGGCAAGTAGACCAACAGCTATAAATCTTTTTTGGGCTATAGATAGAATGAGAAATTTACTTACTAAAATTGAAGATGATCCAAATGCAATCGCCTCAGTTCTTCTGGATGAAGCTCATAATATTCTGAGAGAAGACATAATGATAAATAGAGCTATGGGTAGTTTTGGTGCTGAAGTTTTACAAAATAATTCAACCGTTTTAACTCATTGTAACGCTGGAGCACTTGCTACTGCAGGCCACGGAACTGCACTTGGGGTAATAAGGTCTGCAGTTGAGTCAGGAAAATCAATTTCAGTAATCGCTGATGAAACTAGACCTTTTCTTCAGGGTGCTCGTCTTACCGCTTGGGAAATGGTTCAAGAAAAGATTCCAGTTACTTTAATTTCAGACAATATGTCAGGCCATTTAATGAAAACTGGACAGATAGATGCTATTGTAGTAGGCACAGATAGAGTCGCAGGGAATGGGGATGTTGCAAACAAAATAGGGACTTATATGGTTGCTGTTTTAGCAAAAAGGCATAATATTCCGTTTTATGTTGCATGTCCACTATCAACTATTGATCAATCAATTACTTCTGGTGATGAGATACCTATTGAAGAGAGGCCAGTGAATGAAGTTACAGGCTACAGAGACTATCAATGGGCATCTGAAGGTGTATCTGTTAGAAACCCAGCCTTTGATGTTACTCCTGCAGATCTAGTGACTGGCTTAATAACTGAAAAAGGAATTATTTTCAGTCCTAATGCAGAAAAAATTTCTAGTTTATTTAAGGAGTAGCTATATGAAAGCTGTAATTTTAGCTGGTGGATATGGCACCAGAATTAGTGAAGAAACCGAAATTGTTCCTAAACCAATGGTTCAGATTGGCCATAAACCTATTTTATGGCATATTCTTAAACTTTACTCTAGTCATGGTGTAAATGATTTTATTATTTGTTGCGGTTATAAAGGTTATCTAATTAAGGAATATTTCGCAAATTATTTTCTTCATATGTCTGACGTAACTTTTGATATGAAAACAAATCAAATGCGAGTTCATCAAGAAAGAGCAGAACCATGGATAGTTACATTGGTAGATACAGGTGAATCAACTATGACTGGAGGTAGAGTCAAACGCATAAAAGATTATGTTAAGGATGAGGAGGCTTTTTGTCTAACTTATGGTGATGGAATTAGTAATGTCGATATTACTAAGCTGATTGACTTTCATAAAGGTCAAGGGACTTTAGCAACTTGTACAACGACTTTTCCTCCTAGTCGCTTTGGTGCGCTTGAAGTAGTAGATAATAAGGTTAAAAGTTTTAAAGAAAAACCTAAGGGCGAGGGTGGAAAAATTAATGGTGGTTTTTTTGTTCTGTCTCCAAAGGTAATAGATTTCATTGAGGATGATAGTACAATTTGGGAGTCTGCTCCAATGGAAACATTGGCTAAAAATGGACAAATGTCTGCATATAATCACGATGAATTTTGGCAGCCAATGGATACAAAACACGACAAAAAAATTCTTGAGGATTTATGGTCTTCAGGAAAAGCACCTTGGAAGAACTGGTGATTAAAAAAAATTTCTGGTACTCAAAAAAAGTTCTTATTACTGGACATACTGGATTTAAAGGTAGTTGGTTATCTATTTGGTTAAAGAGCTTGGGTGCGGAAGTAATTGGAGTTTCACTTGATCCTCCATCAAGCCCTAACTTATATGAAAAAGCACTTGTATCTGATGGTATTGTTAGTCTAAGGCAAGATATTTGTAACCTTGGTGAATTAAAAAAAATTTTTCAAAAATACCAGCCTGAAATTGTTTTCCATCTTGCTGCTCAAGCTATAGTTAGGTATTCATATTCCAATCCCGTTGAAACTTATTTAACCAATGTAATGGGCACTCTTAATGTACTGGAAGGAATTCGATCAATCAATTCAGTAAATGCTGCAATAATGGTTACCTCAGATAAGTGTTATCAAAATACTGAAAGAAAGAAAGGTTATTCTGAAGATGAACCAATGGGAGGTCATGATCCATACAGTAGTAGTAAAGGAGCTGCTGAATTATTGATTTCATCTTATCGCAATAGTTTTTTTTCAGATCCAAGTTCAATAAATCATAACACTGCAATAGCTTCTGTCAGGGCTGGTAACGTTATTGGGGGTGGAGATTGGGCACAAGATAGATTGATTCCAGATATTATTCAGTCTTTTCAAAAAGAGCAAAAAGTTATAATACGAAAACCAAATGCTGTTAGACCTTGGCAGCACGTTTTAGAGCCACTATCTGGATATATGCAATTAGCTGAATTGCTCTATAAAGAAGGCACGCCATATGCTGAGGCTTGGAATTTCGGCCCAAGTGACGCAGATACAAAGCCTGTAAAGTGGATTGTTGAAAAAATTTCAGAACTATGGGGTGGTAATCTGAAGTGGGTAATGGATGATCATGAGAATAAACATGAAGCAAATTTTCTTAAATTGAATTGCAACAAAGCTTATAAAAAATTAAATTGGCACCCCAGGTGGACTTTGGATGAGTCATTATTAAAAATCGTTGAGTGGCACAAAGTTGAGAGTTTGCCTACTTCAGATTGTAGTAAATTATGCTTAAGCCAAATTGAAGACTTTCAAAATTATAGGAATAATAATGAATAAGGATGAATTAAGAGAGAAAATATTGAGTTTAGTTGAACAGTATGGTGATGAATATATTGGTGGAGGGTCTTTTAAGGAAGGTGATTCAATTCCTCCCTCAGGAAAAGTAATAGGCAGCTCTGAGCTAAAAATGATGACAGATGCAGTCCTCGATGGGTGGTTAACTTCAGGACGATTTAACACCGAGTTTGAAAAAAAACTTGGTTCATATTTAGGTGCAAAGTATGTTCTTACTACCAATTCAGGTTCATCAGCAAATTTATGTGCATTTTCTGCTCTCACTTCTCCAAAGTTGGGTGAAAGAAGTTTAAAGCCTGGAGATGAGGTGATTACAGTTGCTGCAGGCTTTCCAACAACTGTAAATCCAATAATTCAAAACAACTGTATACCTGTTTTTGTAGATGTTGATATTCCAACATACAATATCAATGTGAATCTTCTTGAAGATGCATACTCAGATAAAACTAAGGCAGTTATGATAGCACACACTTTGGGGAATCCATATAATCTCAAAGCTATCAAGGAATTTACTGAAAAATATAATCTATGGTTAATTGAAGATACATGTGATGCTCTAGGTTCTGAGTATGATGGGAAAAGAGTTGGTACTTTTGGAGATATAGGAACTTTAAGTTTTTATCCTGCGCATCATATTACTATGGGTGAGGGCGGAGCAGTTTTTACTAATAATCCACAACTTAAAATGTGTATTGAGTCAATTAGAGATTGGGGAAGGGATTGTTATTGTTTGCCAGGTTGTGACAATACTTGTGGTAAGCGCTTTGATTGGCAGCTTGGAGATTTACCAAAAGGCTATGATCATAAATATACATATTCTCATCTTGGATATAATTTAAAAATTACTGATATGCAGGCTGCTTGTGGGCTAGCTCAGCTTGAACGTATTGATTATTTTGTTAAAGCCAGAAAGGAAAATTTTGAATATCTAACAGAAAAACTTCAGAAATTAAAAGATTTTTTAATACTTCCAGAGTCTACATTAAATTCTTCTCCATCATGGTTTGGTTTTCCAATTACTATCAAAAAAGACTCAGGTATAAGTAGAGTTATGTTAACCAAGCACCTAGATAGTTATAATATTGGTACAAGACTTCTTTTTGCGGGAAACCTAACAAGACAACCTTATTTTCAAGACAAGAAGTATAAAGTTGTTGGTAACTTAGAAAATACTGATATCATAATGGACCAAACTTTTTGGATAGGGCTATATCCTGGACTTAGCCATATTCAATTAGATTTTGTTGTGGAGAAGCTAGAAGAATTATTTGGTATTGGGTGGTAGATTAAATTTAATTAAAAAAAAAATATGAATACTTTAGAAAAAGAAATGATAGAGGTGTTAAAAGAGCTTAGAGATGTTTATGGTGTTTTCGAAATAAAAGCTGAGTTTGAAGCCGAAGGAAGTCGAATGGAAGAAATGATGCGTCTAAAAGACATTACTAGTCATGTTGATCTTCCGATTATTTTAAAAATCGGCGGTGTTGAAGCAGTTACTGATGTATACAATGCTCTCTCGTTGGGCGTTAAAGGTTGCATAGCTCCAATGGCTGAAACTAAATATGCGCTATCTAAGTTTACAGATTTAATTGAAAATTATGTTGCAGCTGATAATATCTTGGACATAGAATTTGGTGCAAATATTGAAACAATTACTGCTTGTCAAAATTTTGATGAGATGATGACCCTTGATAACATTAATAACTTGACTGGAATTACCATTGGTAGAGTTGATCTTGTTGGTTCAATGGGGTTAGGAAGAGATGAAATCAATAAATCTTCCAAGGTATTGAATTTATGTAAGGATGTTTTTTCTAAGGCAAAGTCAAAAGGGTTTAAAACAGCAATGGGTGGTGGGATTAGCACAGAGGCCTTCCCAGTAATAGAAGAATTGAATAATAATAAATTAATTGATAAATATGAAACTCGTAAAGTTGTTTTCCCTGCAAGTTCAGTCTCTTATGGTAAAGAATCTATTCTCAAGGCTGTAGAATTTGAATTGCTATGGCTTAAAAGTAAGAGAAGATATTATTCTGGTATTAAAAAAGAAGATGAAAAAAGAATTGAAATGATAGAGCAAAGACTAAAATAAATTATTTTGGAAAAAGTTTTCATATTTGACCTTGATGGGACATTGCTTGATAGTAAAACTGGAATTCTTTTATCGCTTGAAATTGTTTTAAAAAAGTATTCACCTGAGGCCCTTCCATTTCTTAATGAGTCTATTATTGGACCCCCAATAAAAGGCATGTTAGATAGTCTCATTAACGATTCTTCATTGGTTTTAGACCTTGCCCAGCATTATAGAGTTCATTATGATTCAGTTGGTTTTCTTGAGACAAAGCTTTACCATGGTGTTAGAGTTGGTTTAACTCAACTAGATAACTCTCTTCTTTTTGTATCTACAAATAAACCAGAAAAAGTTGCATTGAAAATTTTGAAAAAATTAAAAATTAACAATCTATTTCAGAAAATAATTTGTATAGATAGTGGTACATTCAGTAATAAGGCAGAAATAGTGAAGAGTATTGTATGTGGAACTAGTAATACAAATATCACGGTAATTGGAGATTCACAGGATGATTATTATTCTGCAAAAAAAAATAACTGTAAATTTGTATTTTGTGATTATGGATATGGTAAGTTAGAGTCGAATAAAAAAGATTATAGAATTGTCAATAGTGCCTCGGAACTTTTCAATTATCTATCCACAGTTTAGGATATTTTTTTTATTTTTTTATTTCTTTTTACATTCAAAAAGAGCTATATAATTGCCATAAGGTAATTTAGTAACAATGTTTGTTTTTGATATAATATTCTATATTTAACAGGAGAAATTATTTTGAAAGGTTTAGATGAGGTTTCAGCAGTTGTTCAACCAAGAATACATTCAGCCAAAAAAGTTAGATTAGAAGACCAACTTCCTTTGGCCACTCCTTTTTCTGCTCATATAGACGTATGTAGTGTCTGCAACTATAAATGTAGCTTTTGTTTTCAAGCAGATAATCCAGCCATGAAAGCTGCTGGACTCAAAAGAGGTATGATGGATATTAATTTATTCAAAAAAATTGTTGATGGTGTTGCTGATTTTGATGAAAAACTAAAGAAGATTAAAATTGGGAATCATGGTGAGCCAACTTTGCATCCAAAACTTCCAGAAATGATTGAATATGCCCGAAAAAAAGATGCTGCAGACATAGTCGAAGTATTTACTAATGGATCTAAATTAAATCCTGAATTAAATGAAGCAATTGTTAAGGCTGGTCTGCAAAGAATTAATATTTCATTAGAAGGCTTAACCAACGAAAGATATAAACAAGTTGCGGGTATTAAGGAAGATGTAGATGCTATGCATAGAAATTTAACTAACCTTTATGAAGTAAGCAGGGGTTCAGAGTTACAGATTTATATCAAAATAGCTGATAGAACAAGTGCGCTTGATAATGATGATGAAAGAATTTTTGTTCTTAGTGAGGATGAAAGGCAATATTTTTTCGACAGATATGGAAATATTTGTGATGAAATTTTTATTGAAAAGATAGTTCCGCAGTGGGCTGAAACTCAATATGATAAGCAAAATACTGTTGGTGCAACAGGCATGTATGACCAAAAAATTAAAACTTATAAGGAAATTTGCCCATTTATATTTATGTACCTTCATTTCAATTGGGATGGTACTGTAAGTCCTTGTACTTTGGATTGGCCAAAGAAAGTAAATATAGGTAACTCAAAAGAAGAGTCAATCAAGGAAATATGGGATGGTAAGTCATTAAGAAGTTTACAAATTGCTATGCTAAGAGGACAAAGAGATAAAATTAATTTTTGTAATAACTGCTCTGCTCCAATGGTTTGTGTTGAAGAAGATTTAGATGATGTAAAACCGGAGGTACTTAATCTTCTTGGTGCTACTCAAGAAGAGATATCAGGAGATAATGAATGGATAATGCCATCATCTTCAATTGATATTCAAACTAATGGATAAACATAAAGTAGTTGTCCTTGGATCAAATGGGTTTATTGGAAAAAACATAGTAGAGTATCTTTTGGCAAGAGATTATTTTGTTCTTGAGCCAAAAAGACAAGAGCTTGATTTGCTAGATACAAAACAAGTTTTTGTATACATTTCTATGCATAAGCCTGATATTGTTATTCATAGCGCAGTTAATATTAATTCTGTCATTGATAATGCAAGAATTTATTTCAACTTAGAGCGTTGCTCCCAATTTTTTGGTCGAATGATAACTATTGGCTCTGGGGCTGAATATGACTTAAGAAACTATGAGCCAATGATGAAGGAAAGCTTTTTTTCTGAAAATATTCCTTCAGATGTTTATGGTCTGTCTAAATATATTGTTTCAAGGGATATAGAGTTGAATCCAAGAAATATTGTAAATTTTAGAGTTTTTGGTATTTTTGGGAAGTATGAAGATTTTTCTAGACGATTTATTTCAAACAATATATGTAGAGCAATTGCAGGTCTTGGTATTTCAATGAATAAAAATATGAAGTTTGATTTCTTGTATATCAACGACTTTTTAAAAATTCTAGAGTTATTTTTTGAGAAGAACTTAAACCACACTAATTACAATGTTTGTTCAGGAAATGCTGTTGAGCTCCTGGAGATTGCTGGAATAATAAATAAAATCCATAGTAATGGAAAAGACGAAATAAAAGTTAAAGAAACTGGATTTAATCCAGAATATTCTGGAGATAACTCTCGACTATTAAATGAATTTGAAATGATAAGATTTTCAAGCCTTCAAGACTCAATCAAAGAGCTTTATAATTGGTATCAAACATCGCCTAACATTAAACAATATTGTGAGAAATTAAGTTGAGCTCAAAAAAAAATAATCTAATTAAATTTTTAAAAGATAAGCCAATAATTATTTGGGGTGCAAGAATGACGGGGATGGGCTTTCTTCGATTTTCTTCTAGTAATGATCTAACGGTTATCAATTTTGTAGATTCAGATCCCTCGCTACTTGGCAAAGAAATTAATCATACTAAAGTTAGATCTCCTAAAGATCTTTCATTAATGAAAAAGTTAAATCCTGAATTGGTAATAATTGTTGCAGTTGCATTGAAGGAAGATGAGATTGTGGCAAGTCTTCAAACTATGGGTTTTAGTGAAAATGATTACATATTATATTCAGATTATTGCGATGTTTTTTACACGATTGATATTGTTGGGACATGTAATTTAAGGTGTGCTTCATGTGCATATACTATTGAAGGACAAAAGTTTTCGAAAGGACTTATGAGTCTTGAAGATTTTAAACTTGTTGTTAAAAAAATGAAGAGTGAAGTCGATTTAGTTACTCACGTAAGTTTATATAACTGGGGTGAGCCTTTTTTACATCCAGATCTCAACAAAATCATAAATCATTTGCATGAAAATGGCATTGCAGCAGCAGTTTCATCAAATTTATCTATAGTAAACGCTGATCAGATTCGAAAAGTTATTAATGCTTCACCTGAATACTTAAAAGTTTCCCTTTCAGGATATTATCCAGATGTCTATGATGTAACTCATGGAGGTGGTGATATTAATCTTGTGAAAGCAAATTTATATCGAATAAGATATTTTATTGATAAATTTAAATCAAATACAATAGTTGATGTCAATTACCATCTTTACACAAACAATAATGGTAAAAACCTCCAAAAAATGCAGGAGTTATGTGATGAGCTTGGATTTTCTTTATCTACTGTAAATTCTTTGGTGATGCCCTTAGAGCGTGTAATTGATTATGTTGAAGGCAAAGATGAAGCTAAGACTTCTGAGCTCAATAAAATATTGCCTGTTACTATAGAAGAAGGAATAGAAATTGCTAGTGAATACAACTTAGATTCTTGCCCTTTTATGCACAATCAAGTTAATATTAATTATGATATGTCTGTCCCTGTTTGTTGCACCGTTTTTGACCAAAAAGACACTATAGTTCAGAAAAATTATCTCGAATCATCGCTAGATGAAATCAATTCTGGTAAGGATAAAGTCAAAATGTGCACCAAGTGTATGGATTACAATCTTCCTGCATATAATATGGGATTTAATCGAAAAAAATGGGATGAGATAGCACTTCAGAAAACCACTACAGATAAATAGTATTGTTATGAATTCATCAGTTGAAACGGCTATTGAGTCTCTAGATCTGGCTTCAAAAGATCCTCATAGAGGTTTACCTGATGATATTTTTTATTTTATTAGTAGATCTACACCACTAATAAATGTTGATTTGTTAGTAAAGGATTCAGGAAACAATGTCCTATTGTCTTGGAGAGATGACAAGTATTCTGGAACTGGATGGCATATTCCAGGCGGTATCATAAGATTTCAAGAGAGTATAAAAAATCGCATTAATGAAGTTGCAAAGCATGAACTCAAAGGCAAGGTAGATTATGAAAAAAATCCACTAGCAATCAATGAAATAATTACGAAGCAAAAAAATAGAGGTCATTTTATATCTCTATTGTTTAATTGCCGTTTTTGTGGTGAATTTAAAATTGATAATGGTAATCTTTCCCCAAAAGATCCTGGTTTTCTTAGATGGTTTAATAAATGTCCAGAAAATCTAATTTCATGGCATGAAATCTATCGAAATTATATTGAATCACATAAAGGCAAATTTAAATAAAGGGAGGCTTCATGATAAATGTTAATTGTAGACTTTGCGAATCATTAATTGACTCATCTCCTCTATTATCGATGAGTCCCTTTCCAAAGGCTGCACAATATTATCCTGTGATGCATGAATTTAAAAAAGATATTGGAGTTGAATTAGAAGTTTTTAAGTGTCAAAATTGTGACTTGTTGCAACTTGGTTGTGATCCCGTTCCCTATTATAAAGAGGTCATTACTGCTGCTTCATTTTCAAAAGATGCTAGAAAGGCAAGACTTAATGAGCTTTCTAATTTTGTTGAACTTTTTGGACTCAAAGAAAAAAAAGTAATTGAAATTGGTAGTGGTAAAGGCGGAATGATTGATATTATGAATGAGGCAGGAATGGATGCTGTAGGATTAGAATTTTCAGAAAATTCTGTTTTATATGCAAAGAAATCAAAAGTTTCAATGATCCAGGGTTATCTTGATGATTTGGGTTCTGAATTTGACTCTAAATATGATGGTTTTATTTCACTAAACTATATTGAACACCAACCTAACACTAAAAGTTTTATTCAATCACTTTCAAGAATTACTAAGCCTGGAGCGGTTGGCTATATAACAGCACCAAATGTAAGTTATTTACTAGAAACAAATACTTTGTATGAGTTTGTTGCTGATCACCTCATTTACTTTACTGAAGAAACCATGCGTCGAGCTTTTGAAACAAACGGCTTTGATGTAATTGAGTGCTCAATTATTAACAATAAGAATGATATTTCATTGATTGTAAAAAAAAGAGAATTTCAACCAATCCCAGGTGAGAAAGAAGTTAATACTTTGTCTCATAAGCTTAAAAAGTTTATAGTTGAGAAGTGCTCAGTTGGAAAAAAAATTGCTGTTTGGGGGGCAGGCCATAGAACTTTAGCTCTTTTATCAATTGCTAATATTAACGAAATATCCTTTATTGTCGATTCAGCTGACTTTAAGCAAGGTAAGTATAGCCCAGTGATGCATTCTAAAATTGTTTCACCTCAAACTTTAGCTGAATCTGACATAGACACTGTTATTGTAATGGTTCCAGGTCTTTATCCTGATGAAGTGGTCAAAACAATTCGTTCATTTGATCGAACTTTTGAAATATATAAATTACAGGATAACAAGTTAATTGAAGCTTTCTAATAATAAATTAAGTTCTAAAAAAATGAAATTATCTGATTATGTCGCACACAAAGTTGTCGAACTTGGAATCTCTAACGTATTTATGGTTACTGGAGGCGGTTCAATGCATCTCAACCACTCTTTAGGAACTAATCCAGGAATTGAATGTATTTTTAATCATCATGAGCAAGCTGCTGCTATGGCGGCTGAGTCTTATTTTCGACTAACAAATAAGCCAGCATTAGTTAATGTTACCTCTGGTCCTGGTGGGACAAATGCTATCACCGGTGTATATGGAGCTTGGACAGACTCCTTAGGAATGATTGTAATATCAGGCCAAGTGAAATACGAAACAACTGTTAGGAGTACTGGCCTTCCACTAAGACAATATGGTGATCAAGAATTGGACATTGAAAACCTGATTAGTCCAATAACAAAATACTCAACTATGGTAACTGATCCCAACTCAATCAGATACCACATTGAAAAAGCTTTTTACCTTTCAACAACTGGAAGACCTGGGCCTTGTTGGTTAGATATTCCTCTAGATGTTCAAGGGGCAGAAATTGATCCAAAATTACTAGAAAAGTTTGAGCCACCAATGGAGGTCAAATCCGAACTTTCAAATGAGTGTAATGAGATACTAAAAAAAATATCTAAAGCTCAAAGGCCAGTTGTTTTAGCAGGTGGAGGGGTAAGATTGAGTGGTGCTCACTCTGATTTTATTAATCTAGTTGAAAAGCTGGGTGTCCCAGTAGTTACTGGATGGAATGCTCATGATGTAATTTGGGACTCACATCCTCTTTATTGTGGAAGGCCTGGAACGGTTGGTAATCGTGAAGGTAACTTTACTGTTCAAAATTCTGATTTATTGTTGATTCTAGGCAGTAGACTAAATATTAGACAGATTAGTTATAAATGGGAGTCATTTGCCAGACATGCATTCAAAATATGGATTGATATTGATGAAATAGAATTACAAAAAGAGACTGTTAAAGCTGAAATGAAAATCTGTGCTAATCTGGCTGATATATTGCCAAAACTTAATAATATGTCATATAAAGGTCCAACTGATTCCCATAAAAAATGGCTTAAGTGGTGTACAGAAAGGAAAGGCAAATATCCTATTGTTGAGAATAATTATTGGAAAACAAAAAAAATAAATCCATATGCATTTATCCAAACACTGTTTAGACAGTTTGATGAAAATCAAATAATCGTTACTGCTGATGGTAGTGCATGTGTTGTTGGATTTCAAGCTGCAGAGATTAGGAAAGGTCAAAGGCTTTGGACTAACTCTGGATGCTGCAGCATGGGCTATGATCTTCCTGCCGCCATAGGCGCTTGTATTGGCAGTAAAAGGAAATCAATAGTTTGTCTAGCAGGCGATGGAAGTATTATGATGAATTTGCAAGAATTACAAACAATCTATGGTAACAACCTTCCAATTAAAATAGTAATTCTTAATAATTCAGGATACAGTTCTATTTTTCAAACTCATAAAAATTTTTTTGATGGAGTTGAAGTTGGAGCAAGTCCAAAATCTGGCTTAACCTTTCCTGACTTCTCCAAAATTAGTAAGGCCTTTAATTTGCCTTACTTTAAGTGCATTAAAAATGATGTTGATGATATTAAGAGAAATATTCAATCAGCACTAAATGAAAATGGCCCTGTAATTATTGAGGTAATTCTTGATGAAAATCAACCTTTTGCTCCAAAATTAGCCTCCAAACAAATGCCAGATGGAACTATTACATCACCAAATCTAGAAGATATGGCACCGTTTCTTTCTCGGAAAGAGTTGAAAGATAATATGATAATATGAATATATTAATTACTGGAGCAAATGGTTTTGTTGGCCGTAATCTTAAAGAGTATTTTGAAAAAAACGAAATATATATTACTTTTACACCTTCTGAAATTGAACTAGATCTTACAAGTACAAAGCAAGTAAAAGATTTTTTCAAAAAAAATACAATAGACTGCATTATCCATTCTGCTACTGTTCTTCAAATAAACAAACAATATAACTCAGATGTTTGTGAGCAAAATTTGAAGATGTTTTTTAATTTGTATAGGTATAAACCTAAAAATGCAAAGTTGCTAAATCTTGGTAGTGGATCAGAATATTCAAGAGAGAATTGGAAGCCTGATATGAGTGAAGCATATTTTGATAATTTCATTCCGCAAGACAGTCATAGTTTTTCAAAGTATGTAATGTCAAAATTTATCGAATCTTCTGGCGATGAAAATTTATTGCACTTAAGAATTTTTGGGATTTTTGGGAAATACGAAGATTATAGATTCAAATTTATTTCAAATTGTATTGCAAAGAATTTAAATAATATCCCGATTATAATTAACCAAAATGCCCTCTATGATTATTTGTATATAGATGATTTTACAAAAATTATTGAAAAGCTAATTGTAGTTAATTCCGAAATAAGGATTATTAACGTTACTCCTAGTGAATCTTCGGATTTAATTTCAATTAACTCTTATATACAAAAATTACTTAATATTAATAATGGGTTCGAAGTTCTAAATAAAGGCTTTGGAACGGAATATACTGGCAATAATGCGAATCTTATAAAGTGTATTGGTAAATTTAAATTTATGCCAATTGAGCAATCAATTGAGAGTTTACTAGGATATTATTTATTGAATGCAAATCTGATTAATAAAGAAGATTTATTAGAAGATCAATTTTTACAATATGCTAAGAAGATTAATCCAAAACCAAACTAAAACGTATGGACAATTTTAATAAAATTCTTCATGATGATTTTGCTTTTATATTGAGGTCAGGTTTACCCTTCTCTAAACTGAAAGATAAAAATTTATTAATTTCTGGTGCTAATGGATTTATAGCAAGCTACTTAATAAGATTTTTGTCTGAGATTAATTCAAGCCTAAGTCTTAATTTGAAGGTAACAGGAATTGTTAGAGATTTAATAAAAGCAAAAAATAAATTCAAAGATCTTGACGCTGAGTTTCTTGATTTGAATGATTCAAATATACTTAATCCTATTCAAATTAATGGTAAATTTGATTTCATTATTCATATGGCTAGTATTGCAACACCAAGGCTATTTTCAAGTAATCCAATAGAGGTCGTATTGCCTAATACCTTGGGGACAATTAATTTATTAAATTTTGCATCACTCCATAATATTGATAGATTTATTTTTTTTAGTACAACTGGCGTAAATGGTTTTGTAGATGATAATCTTAGGCCAATAGCAGAAAATATTTATGGAGGATTAGATCCTAGTAAAGTAGAAAATTGCTACTTGGAGAGTAAAAGAATGGGTGAAAATTTATGTTTTGCATGGCATCATCAAAAAAATGTTCCAATTCAAGTTATTAGACCTGCTATAACTTATGGCCCAGGTGTTCCTCTTGATGATGGAAGGTCTTATGCCGACTTTATTAGTAATATACTTAAAGATGAAAATATTAAACTTTATTCTAAAGGTGATGCAATAAGAAACTTTTGCTACATAGCAGATTTTATTTCTGGATTTTTCTATTCTATATTTTATGGAAATATTGGAGAAACATTTAATATTAGCAGTGAAAGAGAATACTCTATACTCGAGCTTGCTGAAATTCTTACAAAAGATGCATTTAAAGAAAAATCATTGTCTATAGATTTTGACTATGAAAATAATGACTTCATGAGGGTAAACTTCAATAGAACGACAGTTTCAACAAAAAAATTAAGAATGTATGGATGGAATGAACACTTTACGATACAAGAAGGAATGCAAAGAACAGTTGAAAGCTATTTGTAAAACACTTTAAAAAAAAATTGCAAAAGGATTTTAAATATGAATGGTCTAATTGAGTTACAAAAAGAGTATGAAAGTGGAAAACTCGCAAAACATCAATACATCAATTTAATGCATCTGAAACATCAAGCATTATTTGAATATTTTGATTATATTAAAGATAATGATGTTGAGTCTATTGTTATTAATAATGAGGAAATATTTGTAGTATTAAAAGATACTGGCATAAAGCTTTTTTTAGATAGATTTGATAGTCGTTTTATTCCTATTGAGATATTAAATTTTAAAACATTTGACCCAGTTGAAAAAGAGTTGATCTATTTATTAGCAAGAAAAAGCAAAATAATATTTGATATTGGTGCCAACATAGGTTGGTATTCATTAAATTTTAGTAAGCTAGAAAATGTTAACAAAATATATTCATTTGAACCAATTCCAAGAACATTTGACTACTTTTTAAATCATATTAAATTTAACAATATCAATAATATTTTCCCAAATAATATAGCTTTATCTGATAGTAATGGAATGGTTGATTTTTACTGTAGTAACCTAGAGACTGGAAGCTCTTCAATGAGAAATATTCAAGAAAGAGATGAGGTGAAAAAAGTTACTTGTCAAACCAGAACTTTAACTGAATTTGCCATTGAAAATAAAACAAAAATTGATATGATTAAGTGTGACGTGGAGGGTTCAGAGTTATTTGTATTTAAAGGAGGAATCGAAGTAATCAAAAGGGATAAGCCTTTTATTTTTACAGAAATGTTAAGAAAGTGGGCGGCAAAATTTGAATATCACCCTAATGACATAATCAATTTACTGTGCAGTATTGGTTACGGATGCTATGCTTATGAAAATGAAAAATTAGTAGAAATATTTTCTATCGATACAGAAACGGTGCCTACTAATTATTTCTTTTTACATAAAGACAAACATAATGAAATTTTAAAAAGTTTAGGGTTTTATTAATTGAATTGAATTAATAAAGGTTTGTAGACTAATTTCTGGTTTTTTTATATTAAATTGAGCTCTTAATAAAGTACATTCGAACTTTTTAGTTAATACCTAGTTATATTAATATGAATCTCTTATCAATAGTAATTCCAACCTTCAATAATTCAAAATTTTTGGATTTTTTGCTTGAAAAACAATTACCAATATTAGAAAAATATAATTTAAAGCTTTATATTAGTGATAATAATTCTTCAGATAATACTTCTGAAGTTATAAATAAGTGGCGCAAAAAATATCCATTTATAAATCACAAGGTCAATGAAATTCATTTAAGCTCTTCACAAAATATCGAATCTGCGATAAATTTATCGTCAAGTAGATATGTTTGGGTTTTAGGTGATAGATATTTTATTCCGGAGAGAACAATTAAGTATGTTTTAGACTTGATAAAGTCAGACCATTCCATAGATCTTATTCTAGTGAATTTGGAAAATTTTGTAAATAATATTCCGTCATTTAATTATGACAATTCAGAAGCATTACTTTCTGATTTAGGTCATTTGATGACTTGTATATCTGTTTCAATAATAAATACTAAAGTTATTAAACAATTAAAATTTAAGAATTACTATGATTCTGATTTTTCTCAATTTTGTTATTTGTTTGATTATTTAATCGGAGTTAATTTTAACGTTCTATGGAATCCTAAATTTTCCATTAATGCTCTATCTCCCCCTAATATAGAGAGAGTAAACTGGAGCCATGACATTAGAGCATTAAGTGTTGGTGCACAAAATTGGGTGAATTCTGTTTTTATGCTGCCTTCAGATTATTCTAATGACAGTAGGCTAAGATGTATCCAAAATTTTGGAATTTTATCTAAACTATTTACCTTCAGAGGTATTGCCCTGATGAGGATGCGAGGACATTTAACTTACTTTACTTATAAAAAATATTCAAAAGAAATTGGGCTAATCATTAAATTTCCAATAGTTTTTGTAATGTTGATGTCAATCTTTCCTAGAACTATCTTGAAACTGATGTATTTTCTTTTAACAAGGCTGCCAAAAAAAATTTCTTTTAGAATAGGCTTTATTGAAAAATAGTTTTATTACTGATTTTATTTATGAAGTATCTAAAAATATTATTATGGAGGTATTTTTTTATCTAACTTAAAATCCTATGGACATATAATTTTTTTTGTGATTATGAAATTTTTTATAAAAAATTCATTTCTAAATGAAAGGACCGCACTTTTTGTAATGAGGGGGGTAACTCTTATTGCCAAATTTCTTCTTATATTTTATATGGCAATAAAATTATCAGTAATTGATCTAGGGCTATATGGCTTTATAACTGCAACAATATTTGCTTCAGTATATATTTCTGGACTTGAATATGGCCACTTTGCTGCAAGGCAGATTATAAATTGTAAAAATTTTCTGTGTCAGCAAAAAACAGTTGTCAACTTAACATTATTTTGCCTAATAATGTTTGTGTTTGTTTCTCCATTTTCATACTTATTTATTTCATCAAAAATTGCCCTTGATTTAGAGGTATTTATTTTAATTTTTATTATTATTTATGGAGAATCTTACTTTGCTGAACATAAAAAAATTCTTATCTCACTTAATAAGCCTTTCTACTCTGCAATAGTAGATTTCGTTAAAACTGGACTTTGGGCCTATTTAATTGTATTTCTGGTTATGCTCGATGTTATTGAATTGAGCATAACATCAATACTTTTTATGTGGTCTTTATTCTTAGTTATAGCCTGTATTTTAGTTTTCTTTAAGCTAATACACTATTATGATAAAGCAATGATCCTATCTTTACCCTCCATCAAGTCATATAGAAAACAAATATATTCTTCATTTCCATTTTTTATTTGTGGAATCTCTTTAATAATATTTGAAATATCTGGGAGATTATCACTACAATTTATTGATGCACAAGTTGAAGCAGGGATTTATACATTATATTCTGGTTTTATTTTTGCAATTCCTTTGTTTGTTTGGAGCTCATCAGTAGCTTTTGATCATTCTAAAATAATGATAGCTCATGAAAATGGTGAAATTGGGAAATCCGATAATTTGGTTATACTTATGATAAAAAGGTCACTATTGATTAGTTTGGCACTAGTTCTATTTTTATTTTTTACTTTTGATTTATTATTAACATTAATTGAAAAAGATGAATTTAAAAATTCGATAAATGATTTTTATTTATTTTTATTGGTACCATTTTTCCACATAATTGATTCGCATTTACACTATATGCTCTATACAAGAAAAAAAGACAAAATTAATTCAATTTCATCGCTCAGTGGAGTCTTTCTTTTAGTCATTATTCAGTTTTTAACTATATCAAAATATGGCCTTAAAGCAGTTATTTTTTCGATTATATCGGCACTAACAATTTC
>TARA_B110000008_G_scaffold8954_1_pt1 | contig 29175 bp, 24 predicted proteins | sample TARA_B110000008 | Tara Oceans TARA_B110000008 (sample SAMEA4396496) | marine metagenome | biome: Westerlies Biome; feature: [DCM] deep chlorophyll maximum layer (ENVO:01000326); material: water (ENVO:00002006), including particulate matter (ENVO:01000060) such as... | depth 40 m
TACAAATGTGGGGACATGAATAATACCATGATTAAAACTGAAAAAGGAAAAACTATCCTCTTACAATTTGATGTACATACAGGAAGACCTTATTCTAGGATAAATAAAGTTGTTGGCACAAAAGCAGTACATGATGGCTACCCAAGTCGCTTGTATATTGAAGGAGAAAAACCTGAATATTGGGGACACAATTGGTTGGAAGAAAAGGCGTATAAGGAATACAAAAGCAAGTACCAACACCCAATAATAAAGAAACTAAAAACTGTTAGCCAAGGGTTTAAACAAGGGCATGGCGGCATGGATTTTATTATGATTTATCGTTTGGTAAAATGCCTGAATTTAGGATTACCACTAGATATAAATGTATACGATAGTATTCTGTGGAGTGCCATTACTCCTCTTTCTGAACTTTCGGTAGCTGCCAATAGTCAATCCATTATTGTACCTGATTTTACAGGAGGAACTTGGAGAAAAGAAAACCCATTGGAGATTATGAGGGAAGTTTAACCCCTAACCTTTCACTCATTCCTTTATTGCCCTGCAATCCTCCAGTGTGTATAACAAGAATTGAACTTCTTATTGGAAAATAATCTTTTGCTACTAAATCCAGAATTCCTAGCATCATTTTTCCAGTATAGATAGCATCTAAAGGAATATTATGTGTAGTATTAAACTCATTTATAAACTGAACTAAATCTTTACTTACTTTAGCATAACCACTTCCAAAATAATTAGTTATAAATTTATAATTATTTGTATTAGTCCAGTTTTCAATATCATTTTCTAATACATCAATTCCTTTAATAGCTGGAAAACCAATTACGATTTGCTTATCAGCTGAAGCATTAATAATTCCAGAAATTGTACCACCAGTACCCACTGCACAACAAATATAATCTTGGGTATCACTCTCCTCTAAAATTTCAGCTGCTCCTTGTATTGCCAACTCATTTGTACCTCCTTCAGGAATCAAATAAAAGTCACCAAACTGTACTTCTAGTTTGTCTAAAAATTCAGGAATTGCTTTCTCTCGGTAATCACTCCTACTCACATAATGTAACTCCATACCGTTTTCCTCAGCAAATTGCAAAGTAGGGTTCAAAGGTAAATGTTCCTCACCTCTTATAATCCCTATGCTTTTAAAACCCTTTTCCTTTGCTGCAAAAGCAGTAGCCGCAATATGATTGGAATACGCTCCACCAAAAGTCAATAGTGTTTTAACCCCTTGTTTTTGGGCTTCAAGCAGGTTATATTTTAATTTGAACCATTTATTCCCAGAAACAAAAGGGTGTACCTTGTCAATACGCTTAATAAATAAGCGAACTTCCTTCTCTTTTAAAAGTGGTATTGATATTTCCTGAGTTTCTATTTTCATTCGTGCAAATATCGTAAATTCGCCAACCCTATGAAAGGATTTTCAAAAATAGACAAACTAGATAAGGATGAGTATTATCATTCCAAGGAAGGCTATATTATTTTTACTGAAAAATACCATTTAAAGAGAGGGTATTGTTGCAATAATAATTGTAAGCATTGTCCGTATAAAAAAGAAATAAAGAATAAAAATGACAAATCTTAAACAAGCCATTTTACAAGGAATCCCATCAGAACTTCCTGCAAAAAAAAACATAAATCCTAGTGTTAGTCATGCCCCTAACCGAAAGGATATCCTAAACAAAGAAGAAAAGGAACTAGCTATTCGTAATGCTTTGCGTTATTTTCCTGAGCATATGCATAGCGTATTAGCTCCTGAATTTGCTGAGGAACTTAAAACTTACGGAAGAATTTATATGTATCGTTTTATGCCTAACTATGAAATAAAAGCAAGGCATCTGGAGGATTTTCCACACAAGAGCAAACAAGCAGCTGCTATACAAATGATGCTTTCTAATAATTTGGATGATGCTATTGCACAACATCCTGAGGAATTAATTACTTATGGAGGAAATGGAGCTGTATTCCAAAACTGGGCTCAATACCTTTTAAGCATGCAGTATTTAGCAGAAATGACTGATGAGCAAACCCTAGTAATGTATTCTGGGCATCCTATGGGTTTATTTCCATCACATAAAGATGCTCCTAGAGTTGTAGTTAGTAATGGAATGATGATTCCTAACTATTCTAAACCTGATGATTGGGAAAAATTTAATGCCTTAGGCGTTACACAATACGGACAAATGACTGCAGGTTCGTTCATGTATATTGGTCCGCAAGGAATTGTACACGGAACAACAATTACAGTATTAAATGCCGCACGAAAAATTGATGCTACAGCTAAAGATTTGAGCGGTAAGATATTTGTTACTGCTGGCCTTGGCGGAATGTCTGGAGCACAGCCAAAAGCAGGAGTAATTGCTAAAGGAGTCTGCATTGTTGCAGAAGTAAACCCACAGGCAACTTACAAAAGGCATGAACAAGGTTGGGTAGATGAAGTGCTTACAGATTTAGACAAATTACTAGATAGAGCAATTGCAGCAAGAGAAAATAAAGAGGCTGTTTCTATCGCTTATGATGGTAACATAGTTGACCTTTGGGAAAGAGTTGTTGAAAGAGAAATTCATATTGAAATTGGATCGGACCAAACCTCATTACACAACCTATGGGCAGGAGGATATTACCCTGTTGGAATGAGCTATGAGGCTGCCAATGAAATGATGGCAAACAATCCTAAGCAGTTTAAAAAAGAAGTGCAAAAAACTTTGGTTCGCCATACTAATGCAATCAATACTTTAAGCGAAAGAGGAATGTACTTTTTTGACTATGGAAATGCCTTTTTATTAGAAGCAAGCCGTGCTGATGCGGATATATTAAAACCAAATGGAGATTTTAAATACCCATCTTATGTACAGGATATTATGGGGCCTATGTGCTTTGACTATGGCTTTGGACCTTTTAGGTGGGTTTGTGCATCTAATGACCCTAAGGATTTAGCAATAACAGACAAAATTGCTTGTGAGGTACTAGAAGAAATTATGAAACACTCCCCTGCTGAAATTCAGTTACAAATGAGTGATAACATCAATTGGATAAAAGCAGCTGGAGAAAATAAAATGGTAGTTGGTTCACAAGCAAGAATTTTATATGCTGATGCTGAAGGAAGAATGAAAATTGCTGAAGCCTTTAACAATGCTATTGCTAGTGGAGAGCTTTCTGCCCCTGTAGTTTTGGGGCGTGACCATCATGATGTATCAGGAACAGATTCTCCTTACAGAGAAACATCCAATATTTATGATGGCTCACAGTTTACTGCTGATATGGCTATCCATAATGTTATTGGGGATAGTTTTAGAGGGGCAACTTGGGTTTCTATCCACAATGGTGGTGGTGTTGGCTGGGGAGAAGTAATCAATGGTGGTTTCGGTATGTTGCTAGATGGTACTGCTGATGCGGATAGAAGATTAAAATCCATGCTGTTTTGGGATGTAAATAATGGAATCTCTAGAAGAAGTTGGGCAAGAAACAAAGAAGCCAACTTTGCAATTGAACGAGCTATGCAAATGAATCCTGACCTAAAAGTAACTATGCCAAGCACAGCTGATGATAGTTTAATAAATTCATTAGATTTGTAAAATGTCTACAATCGTAAACCCTTCCATTTTTAAATTCTTAAATGACCTTAAGAAAAATAATACTAGAGAATGGTTTGCAGATAACAAAGACTACTACCTTAAAGAAGAAGAGAAAATTAAGGAATTCTTTACTACTATTAATGATGAGTTATCAAAAATAGACAATATAGGAGGAATGAAAGCCTATAGAATTTATAGAGATATTCGTTTTTCGAAAGAAAAAACACCATACAAAACCTACAGAAGCTGTAGTTATAAAAGAGCCACTGAAGCCTTAAGAGGAGGATATCATTTGGAGATCACCCCTGGAGGAAGTTTTTTAGCTGCTGGATTTTGGCAACCTAACAAAGAAGATTTATTCAGAATCAGAAAGGAGTTTGAGATGGATAGCACTATCATTAGAAGAATACTTAATACTAGTGATTTAAAAAATAAATTTAATGGCTTTCACGCTTGGAAAACACTTAAAGTGGCTCCATCAGGGTTTGATAAAAACCACCCTAACATTGGCTTAATTAGAAAAAAGGACTTTATCGTATTGCGTAAGTTTACGGACAAGGAAGTGCTATCCAAAGACTTCCATAGCACTATAATTGATTCCTTTAAAGCAGTACGCCCATTCTTTAACTACATGAGTGATGTACTCACCACCAACCTAAATGGTGAATCTATTTTAGAGGAATAGAGTTATACATTATACCAAATGTGCACACCAACCCTCAGAAATTGGTTTTAGGTAAGTGTTAAGTTCAGCTTTTGTAAGTATGGTAAGGTCGTAAAACAAAGTATTAGCAGTAGCTATACTTCCCAATCTAAAAGAAGGGATACATTGTATTTCATTAACTATCTTGCAAAATACATTCAAACGATTCATTAAAGAAATAGAAAGTTCCTTTTCTAATGCCTGTATTGTTTGCTGTAGTGTATCAATAGAACAACCACTTGCTGCATTCACAGTCTCATCTAAAGCAACCACAATAAAATGGTTCTCTAAAATAGTTACTCCAGCCTTTAAAGGCACTTTGTGTGCATTCCACCCTTTTAGGTGTTCAGCAATATAATTACTAATATGGTTTTGTTGCTCAGTAGTTAAAGCTTTTTCAGAAGCATATACCCAAATACGAGAGGATTCTGGTAGTGTATTGAAATCAGCTAACATTACAGGTTTTCTGCAATCAGTTCAGCAATATCTTTCACCTGTGCTGCTCCTTCATTTACGGCTTTTACTCCATCCGTCATCATAGTATTACAAAATGGACATCCAGTTGCAATAATATCAGCCTTTAAATCCAAAGCTTCTTCAGTACGATTGATGTTAATGTCTTGAGCACCATTTTCTGGCTCCTTAAACATTTGCGCTCCACCAGCTCCACAACAGAATGATTTACGCTTACTTCTTTTCATTTCAACCAATTCCACTCCTAAGGACTTAATCAATTCCCTTGGAATATCATATACATTATTTGCCCTACCCAAATAACATGGATCGTGATAAGTAATCTTTGTTCCTTTTAAGTTTCCAGTTATATTTAATTTTCCTTCTGCTAAAAGCTCTGCAATAAACTCAGTGTGATGTTGTACTTTATAATCACCACCCAAACCTTTGTATTCGTTTTTAAGGGTATTGTATGAATGAGGGCAAGTAGTTACAATACGCTTAACATTGTATGCGTTCATCACCTCAATATTCATCATTGCTTGCATTTGGAACAAAAACTCATTTCCTGCACGCTTTGCAGCATCTCCACTAGATGATTCTTCAGAACCTAACACCCCAAAGTTTACTTCTGCTTTATTCATAATCTGAACAAATGCTCTTGTTATTTTCTTTGCTCTATCATCAAAACTACCAGCAGAACCTACCCAAAATAGGATTTCAGCTTCTTTAACTTCAGCCATAAACTCGGCCATTGTTTTTACTTGTAATTCACTCATTGTATTATGATTTAAAAACTTGAATAGATACTTCTTTCTCTACTAAGTCGGTAAATTTCCCATCAAAACGAGTAGCACGCACAATATGATTATCTACCCAATGGTAATTCCCTCCTCTTGGTTTTCCCATTAAAAGCCCATGATATTTAAACCCATTTGCTTTTAACCAAACCTCAGTTACTTCTCTATGCTCCTCTACTCTTGAAGTGAAAAAGGTAATATAATGCCCTTGTTCATACCACTTGTTTAAAGTCTCTAAAGCATCAGGATATAATGCAGCAGTAGCCATTCTTTCTGGCTCCTCATTTGGAATATCATCACAAATAGTACCATCAATATCAATCAGATAGTTTTTAATATCATCTGGTAATACAGGAGAAATTAATTCTCCATCAACTTTCTTTTCTACTAATCTATTCATCTTTCCAATTTAATCTATCGGCTGCCGAGAATTGCCAAGGCGCTCCATTATTTTCAACATTTGTAAACATCATATTCAGCTCGGTTGGTGCAGCTGATTGCTCCATTACTAAATATCTTCTCATATCCATAATGATGGATAATGGATCTAACTCAATAGGGCAAGCATCTGTACATGCATTACAACTCGTACATGCCCATAATTCTTCTGCTGTAATATAATCCCCCAATAAAGCTTTAGTATCCTCCTCTCCTTTTCGTTTGTTGTCTGCTATCTCAGTAATTCTATCTCTCGTATCCATCATCACCTTCCTTGGTGAAAGTAATTTACCAGTATGATTTGCAGGACAATTATCCGTACACCTTCCACATTCCGTACAACTATAAGCATTTAATAATTGTACCCAATTTAAATCAGTAGCATCCTTTGCACCAAAAGATTCGGGAGCAGGAACAGCAACTGGTGGTGCAGCATATGGATCTGCATTTGGGTCCATCATTAATTTTACCTCATTAGTAACTGATTCCAAATTAGTAAACTGCCCTAAAGGGTTTAAATTTGCAAAGTAAGTACTAGGGAATGCAAAGAAAATATGCAAATGTTTAGAAATAAGGACATAATTCATAAATCCTAAAATTCCAATGATATGAAACCACCAAGTAAAACGCTCTAAAGCTATTAAAGTAGAAGTTTCCATGCTACTAAAAAGAGGCTGTAAATATTGACTTATAGGAATAGAAAATGAAGTTGTATAATGTTCAGCACCTGCAGCAATTAACAAGCTATCAGTAGCATTCATAATTAAGAATGCTGACATCAATAAAATTTCAAAAACTAAAATAAGATTCGCATCAGTTCTTGGCCAAGCAGTCATTTCCTTACTCCAAAAACGCTTTATTCTAACTATGTTTCTTCTAACCAAAAAGATAACACAAGCCACTAATACTAGAATTGCTAATATTTCAAATGAGCCAATTAAGAAGTTATACAACCCTAATGGAATTACTGAAGCTAAGAATCTATGGGTTCCAAATATCCCATCTACTACTATCTCAATCACCTCAATATTGATGATAAGGAAACCTAAATAAACTATGATGTGTAAAACCCCAGCAATTGGTCTTCTTGTCATTTTTGATTGTCCCATAGCAACACGGAACATATTTTTCCATCTATCAGTTGGTTTATCTGACCTATCAATATCTCTACCTAGTTTTATATTCGCAAAAATTCTATTTAAATTTCTTATGAAAAAACCAATAGCAATTACAAATACAACTAAGAATATTAAGTTTGAAACTCCCATTTTTTATTTTTTTGATTTTGGTTCTACATAAGACTTACTTCCCCCAATAATTGAGAAGTTAACATATCTACTTGGGTGTCGTTTAATATCTTCCAATAACTCAGCTAATTCACGAGTAGATTTTTCAAAATTAGCATATATTTTATCATCTTTAAGCAATAAACCTATACTTCCTTCTCCATTATTTATTTTAGCAGTAATATCACTTACATTCTTTAATGCTGTTGCAATATCAGCTTTAGCTAATGAATCAGAAAGAGTAGAAAAATTAGTCAATATATTTTTAATTTCTCCATTACTACTTTCCAAATTACTAGTAATAGATGCTAAGTTTGAAATCACCTTAGTAATTCGTTCATCATTTACAGCAACCATACTATCTACCTTTATCATTGTTTCGGACATCAATGAAAAAGTTTTATCTAAACTTTGTAAACTATTTCTTAAACTCTCTCTAGTATCTTTATTCAGTACAGCCGTAACAATCATCATCACAGAGTCCATTGATCCAATTAATTGTTCTGCTTTATTTTTTAATGGCAAAATCTGAGCATTCACATCATCTTGCAAAGTACCTTCAATACCACCATTTAATGTATCTCCTACTGAAAGAAAATTAGTTGCATCTCCTAGTACTAAAGAAATTCCTTTAGTTCCCATCAAATCTTGGTTTACAATCTTACATACTGTATTGGAAGGTATAGAAAATTCTTTTTCTATACTGATAGTAACTAAAAGTTGCTGATTATTTTCAATCAATAAATCAACATTACTTACCAACCCTACTTTATAACCATTTACCATCACAGGGCTTCCTACCTGAAGGCCTCCTATATTTTCATAAACTGCATAAAAATTTCTATTATCGTTAAGTATATTTATTCCTTTCAGATAATTTACGCCAAATACTAGGAAAATAATTGCTACAACAGCAAGTAAACCTATTTTTAGTTCTTTATTCATGACTTATATTTTTAGATTGCAAACTTAAGGCTTCTTTTGTAGATATTCTTTTTCCTTTGAAAAAAGCGACAACAAAAGCTCCTTTAAATCCCTTTTCTTTCATTTTTAGTTTTAAATTATCAGCTACTATTTTATCTAATTCATTGCCAACAAAGTATTTAAATGTTCCATTTAACACTTGTTCTTCAGCATTAATCTCTTTAAAAGAACCCTCATTCAACATAGATTTTAAATAAGTACCTATCTGTACCTTAAACACTACTTTATCAGTAGGTATTTCTTTTTTAGGTGTCGATATTTTTATGATTTCTTTTTCTTTAATTTCTGGCTTATCTAGCTCTTTAACATTTGCTCCATCTACACTTTCTTTATAACTTCTAAAACCTCTAAAAATAGCAGATGCAATATGATCTTTCCCTAATTCAGTATTCAAAAAATCTTCCTCTTTTGGATTTGTTAAAAACCCAGCTTCTATTAAAATAGAAGGCATATTCACTCTACTAATCACATAAAAAGGAGCTTGCTTTACCCCTCTACTTTTTCTTTTTGCTCTATTAGCGAACTCATCTTCAATTTTTCCCGCAATAGAAATGCTTTGATCAAGAAAGGTATTTTGCATTAAAGAAAAAACAATATAACTTTCAGGAGACTTAGGGTCAAAACCATCATATTTTTCTTTGAAATCATCTTCCAAATACATAACTGAATTTTCTCGCATTGCTACATCCATATTAGCTTTTAATTTACTCATCCCCATTACAAAAACACTTGCCCCTGAAGGTTTTGGATTAGTAAATCCATCACAGTGAACAGAAATAAATAAATCTGCATTTTTATTATTTGCCAACTCTGTTCTTTCCCATAATTCCAAAAAAACATCAGTCTTTCTTGTATAGATAATTTCAATATTTGGAAAAGCTTCCTTAATATAATTCCCTAATTTTAATGAAATGTCTAAAGCAATATGCTTTTCATATTGTGTATACCGCTTTGTACCCATAGTACCTGAATCTTTCCCTCCGTGTCCAGGATCAATAATAATAGTTCTTATTTTACTATTTTTTGGCTTTTTATCCTCAGCAAGTAAGGGTTTTACAAATAAAGTAGCCAATAAAAGCAAGCCAAGTGCGTTTCTAGAAAATATATGATATAATTTAATTATTTTTGACACGATATTTTTGCTTTGCATTTGATACAAATATAACACTAAGATTGAACTTAAACAGCCTCACAGGACTTCTATTGCTATTCTTATCAACAGGATTAATTAACAATTCTACTGCTAAAAATACCCCTATTTTTAACGACACTACAGCACAAAATTCATTTTTTGAAGCTGAAATAGAGAAAGATGCTAAAGATTCTATAAAGTTAGATATCATAAACAGAAAAGCCTATTTATATGGGAATGCAAAAATCAAATATCAACAAACAACCATTACTGCTGCTTTTATAGAGATTGATTGGGTAAGGAATATAATACTTGCCACTACATTACTCGATAGCATTGGTAATAAAATTGGATATCCTGTATTTACTGAAGGAAATGAAAGTTTTAAAGCTCATGAAATCATCTATAATTTTAAAAGTAAAAAATGCAGAGTAAAACAAATAGCAAGTAAAGAAGGAGAAGGTTATATCTTAGGGAAAGTAGTAAAGAAAATGGAAGATGATATTTTCTACCTTAAAAAAGGGGACTACACAACATGTAATGCTGAAAAACCTCATTATGCTATTCGTGCTAATAAAATTAAAGTTATTCCAGGGGAAAAAATAATTACTGGACCTGCCTATCTTACTTTTTTCAGCATTCCTACTCCACTTATTTTTCCTTTTGGATATTTCCCTAACAATGATAAAAAGAGTTCAGGAATTATTATTCCATCTTATGGAGAGTCGGCTAACCTTGGTTTCTTTTTAAAAGGAGGGGGATATTATTTTACTATAAGCGAAAAAGTGGATTTATCCTTAAAAAGTGATATTTACACAAAAGGAAGTTGGAATCTTAAATCACAAGTGAGATATAAAAATCGTTATAAATACAATGGAAATCTAAACCTTAGTTACGGTAACATTTTTAATAGTGTTAAAGGTTTTCCTGATTATAGTGTCAAAAAAGATTTCAATATAAAATGGAGGCATCAGCAAGACCCAAAAGCAAATCCTTCTTTAAACTTCTCAGCAAATGTAGAGGCTGGAAGTAGCACCTACCACAGAAACAATTCCTATAATGCAAATGATTTCCTAAAAAACACAATGAGATCCAGTGTGAATTTAACTAAAAATTGGGAAGGTGCTTTTTTCAATAATTTAAATTTCAATCTTAGCCACAGCCAGAATACTTCTACAAAAAGTGTAAGCCTTACACTGCCTGATATATCCTTAAATTCAAAAAGAATTTATCCTTTTAAAGCAATAGGAAATACTGCAAAAACACAATGGTACGACAAGATAATGATTAAGTATGGAATGAATACAAAGAATACGATTTCAACTGCTGATTCCTTATTATTTACCAAAAACTCGCTATCTAATTTCAGAAACGGAATGAAACATAATATTCCCGTCAGCACCTCAATTAAGGTGCTAAAACACTTTACATTAAAACCTAGCTTTAACCTTACTGAAAGATGGTATTTATCGCAAACTGAGAAAAGGTGGGACACAAATAGCAAGAGTATTATTACTGATACACTTCATAAATTTACTAGAGGACATAACTATAATTTTTCTACTTCAATAAATACAAAAATTTATGGAATGTTACAGTTTAATAAAAGTAAAATAGCCGCAATAAGACATGTCATCACTCCAAATCTAAGCATTAAGTATACCCCTGATTTCTCAAACAAAAAGTACGGCTATTACAAAACTGTGCAATCCGATACGCTAGGAAACACTCAACAGTATAGCATTATGAATAATGGTATTTATGGCTCTCCATCAACAGGAAAAAGTGGTAACATTACCTTTGGATTTAGTAATATTTTGGAAATGAAAACCAGAAGTAAAAAGGATACTGTTGAAACTTTGAAAAAGATTAAGCTATTGGAAAATCTTAGCATAAGAAGTTCCTATAATATCTTTGCTGATTCTTTAAATTTAAATGATATTACCTTAAGTACAAGGACAAGATTACTCGACATTTTTGACATTAATTTTTCTAGTAGATATGACCCTTATACTTCTAATAAAGAGCAGACAAAAAACATCAATCAGTTTGAGCTAAACACTAATAACCGATTGGCTCGTTTAACTTCTTTAAGCACATCAATCGGCTTTAGCCTTAACGATAAAACTTTTTCATCCAAAAAGAAGGAAGATGAAAGTAAAGATGAGGAGCAAGAGGAAAGAGATTTCTATACAATCCCATGGGATTTAAATGCAAATTACTCACTTACCTATAATAAAGGCTACAAATCCTCAGCCTTTGCTGACACAACACAATCTCTTAATTTTTCAGGAAACTTAAAGATTACTAAAAAATGGAAAATTGGTTTTCGATCAGGTTATGATTTTGATGCGAAAGATTTTACTTATACTTCTGTTAATGTTTACAGAGATCTACATTGTTGGGAATTACTTTTCAATTATATTCCTATAGGTTATCACAAAAGCTATACACTTACTATTCGTGTAAAAGCTGCTGCTTTACGAGACTTAAAGTATGAGAAGAAAAAAGACTGGTTTACTCCAGAATACAATTAATATAACACCCAATTTTTAATCAATTTCAAACCATGTTCAGTCAATATTGATTCTGGATGAAATTGAACTCCAGTTATATCGTATTCATTATGTTTTATTGAGGTAATAATACCCTCCTCATTTTCTGAAGTAATTATTAATTCTTTTGGAAAATTATTTTTTGACACCACCCAAGAATGATAATGTCCTATTTTAAATTTATTTGGAATATCTTTAAATAATTTGCAATTGTTAAAATGGTATATATCAGAAGTTATTCCATGCTTTACAGTAGATAAATTTTCAATTTCTGCATTAAAAAATTCAGAAATAGCTTGTTGCCCTAAACAAATACCTAATATTGATTTTTTATTATAATACCTATCTAAAATTTGCTTTAAAATAGGATGCTCAAATGGAAGACCTGGTCCTGGAGATAGAATAATTTTATCATAAACTTCAACTTCATTAAGTTGAATACTCTCTCCTCTAAATACATCAACATCATCCGTAAACTGATTGACATAATGCTTTAAATTATAAGTAAACGAATCTCTATTATCTACTATTAAAACTTTCAATTATAATTTAGGTTTTAAAAAGAATTGCTTAATTTTTTGTAGAGGTTTTTTAATACGAACAAATAAAGGCTTATTTAATTGATTTTCGGTCCAAGCTAAACCATCTTCTTTATTTGCTCTAATTCTATTCATTATTGAAGCATTACTTTTACCACCCATTCTCATCTTAACTAGAATCATAGGGATATAAAATACATTGATATTTTGTTTATATAACAACTTTAATATCATCTCATAATCAGCAGCCGATTTTAACTCAGTATTATAATAACCATACTTTTCATACATCTCTCTTTTTACAAAAAAGGTAGGATGAGGCAGCATCCAACCATTTTTTATTTTTTTAACAGAATAGTTTCCTGACTGCCAGTACCTTAAAATTTTATCAGTATCATAAAACTTTACATAAACTAGATCTCCATAAACTGCATCACAATTTGTCTTTTCAAATGTTCTAGCAACATTACTAACAATATAACTATTTGGATAAAAATCATCAGAATTAAGAATTCCAACAACTTCACCTGAAGCAACAGATATTCCCTTATTCATTCCATCATAAATCCCATCATCTTCTTCAGAAGAAAAATAATTAATATAACCTTCATACTCTTTAATAATATCAAGAGTTCCATCAGTAGAACCAGCATCAATCAATATATACTCAATATTTTCATAATCTTGGCTTATTATACTTTTAATAGTATCCCTAATAGTTTCAACACTATTAAAAGACACTGTAATAATTGATATTTTCAAATTACTATTCACCTTTTTTTATTATAAATATGTGACAATTCCCTGAAGTACGCGAATAATCCTCAATTGAACAATTTACCAAACTACACCAAGAAGCAACATCCTTTTTAGATTGAAAAGTGGCCACTGGTGTTATAAAATAGTCATAAAAAATATTCCTAGTCTCAACTATTGATAATTTCTGTTTTTTAAAAACCTTATACATAAAATAATGAAAATTAACAAATACTTTCTCCACTATAAAATTACCTATTTTCACTTTATTTATTACTCTAAAAATACCGCCAATTACATGAAAAACAAATGGGTAATATCTATACTTTTTATATACAGCCAAATACAACTTTCCTTTAGGCTTTAGGATTCTTACACACTCATTAAATGCACCTATAGTATCGCCTGTATGATGACAAACACCATCACTTACAACAACATCAGCCATCTCATCTTTTAAGGGTATAGCCAAATTATTTCCCTCTAACAATTCTAAATTATCACTTTTTACAAATGATTTAGCAAAAGATAAAGATTGTTTGCTTAGATCAACCCCAATAACTTTTTGTGCAAATTTTGATGCATACACTAAATTTCTTCCACAACCACAGCCAATATCACAAAATACTTTTCCCTTATTGCTCTCCATTAAACCTTTCAATAGAGGATTCATATTTACAATTATTTCCTCCTTGGAAGAATAACCATACTCAAATGGTGTATTATCATAAAAGGTTTCTTTTTTCATATTATCTTTCTACAACTACATTTTCCATTACTAACATATCCATTTTTGTTCTTAAGAAACAATCAAGTGCCTCCTCAGGTTTATTCACTATTGGTTCATTTTCATTAAATGAAGTATTTAATAAAATTGGAACACCTGTTTTCTCTGCAAATTTAGAAATTAATTTATGATACCTAGGAGATATTTCTGCATCAACAGATTGTAATCTACCTGTTCCATCTACATGCGTTACAGCAGGGATTTCAGCATGTTTTTCTTTTTTAATATCAAATACCTTTTCCATAAAAGGAACAGTATCATGTTGCACAAAATAATCATTTACAGCCTCTTTAAGTATTGAAGGAGCAAAGGGTCTAAAACTTTCCCTTCTTTTAATCTTCTCATTCAACAAATCTTTTGCATCATCCCTTCTAGGATCCACAATTATTGACCTATGCCCTAATGCTCTTGGCCCAAACTCAGCTCTCCCCTGAAACCAACCTATTACACCACCTTCCACTAATTTATCTGAAACTTTATCAAACAACTCAACATCTTTAAGAATAGAATATTCAACACCTTTTGCATCTAAGACTGAGATGATTTCAGACTGAGTTGCTTTCTTTCCAAAATAAGCAGTAGTTGTTTCTGGTAATCTCTCATTTCCTAAAATTTGATTATACAAGTACAATGCAGAACCTATAGAAGTACCGGCATCATGACCTGCAGATGGAACATAAATATTCTTAAAAGGAGTATTCTCCAGAATTCTACCATTTGCCACAGAATTTTGAGCTACACCACCTGTTATACAGATATTATCCAAGCCAGTTTTTGCATGCAAATGATTTAGCATATGAAAAATTACATTTTCAGTTAATCTCTGCACAGAAGTTGCTAAATCAATGTGCCATTGTTCTAACTCATCTCCTTTTGCTCTTGGTTTACCTAATAAATCACTCCAATCATCTGTAAATAGTGATTCAATTGAAGGAGAACCATTTTCCCAATCCATTGCCACCCCTTCTTTAAAATGTTTAAAGTACTTGCAATTTAATTTAAAAAAACCATCAGAAGTCATTTTTAAGATCTCATTTAACTCTTTTAAATACTTTGCTTCACCATAAGGTGCTAAACCCATCACTTTGTACTCATCTCCATAATTTGGAAACCCAAGAAACTGAGTTACTGAAGTATAAAAAACCCCCAAAGAATGTGGATAATTTACAGTATCCATTACCTCAAATTTACTACCACTACCAACTGCCGACATTGTAGAGGTAAAATCACCAAAACCATCAATAGAAAGAATGGCCGACTTTTCGAAACGAGAAGCAAAAAAGGAAGATGCAATATGACTTCTATGATGTTCTATATTATGCAATTTCGCTTTTATAGCAGATTCAGGAACTTCAAAAATAGTAGCTAATTCTGCTTTAACAGAACTTACTTTTTTTGAGTTTTTTAATCTATCCCAAATTGTAGCAATACTAATCTTGTATTTTAAACTGAATAACACCTTTTTATAAAAATTCGCCTTAGGATCTCTTGAAATGGTAATATGATCAACTTGTTCAATAGATATATCTTCATCTTCCAAACAAAATTTAATTGCTTCAGAAGGAAACCCTGCCCAATGTTTTATTCTTCTGAATCTTTCTTCTTCAGTGGCGCAAACAACAACTCCATCTTTTAAAAGGCAAGCTGAAGAATCGCCATGATATGCATTTATTCCTAAAATATACATTACTTGTTTTTTATTAAATCAATAAACTTATCTACTATAATTTCCCAATCATAGTTGTTTTTAACATAATTTTTAATTAACACTTCATCATAATTTTTGTTTATGATTTTATTAAAGGACTCATAAAAACTATTCATATCATTATTGGCTAAGATACCACAATTATTTATCTCTAAATCTTTCCAAGGCGTTTTATTAGATAGTACTACTGGGTTACCACAAGCCATTGCTTCAACAATAACAATCCCAAAACTTTCAAATTCTGAAGCTAAAGCAAAATAATCACAATTATTTAAAAGTAATTTTTTATCATTAAAATTAATAGCACCAATCAAAAAAACTGACTTTTCAATATTTAACTTTTTTATTTGATTTTTCAAATCTTCTCCTACCCCATCATCACCACCTGCAATAATTAGTTTTGCATTACTATCATTTTCTAAAAACAGATTAAACGCATCAATCAAAACATCAAATCCTTTAATTTTATGTAATCTTCCCATGGAGAAAAAGACTTTAGAAACTTTATTAAAATTATTATTTGTAACCTTATTTAAAAGTTCAATGTTTGAAATATCATCTTCATTTTGAAAAGCATTAAAATCAACACCATCATTTATAACTTCAACAGTAGCATTTAGGAATCTATTTAAAATATCCCTCTCTTCCAAGTAAGAACTTGCTTGCCAAATAATCTTACTCACAAATGGCTTTATAAATATAGACAACCAAAATGATTTCACAAATGAAAGTTTATTATTTAAAGTGAAAGTAGAAAAACTACCTCTAGGACAAATTATAACTCTCTTGCCTTGTAATGAAGCAAATAATAAAGAGAGTAAAACTGTATAATGGAACAAATACTGAATATAAACCACATCTGTTTTTTTAATATCTGACCAAACTCCTAAAATAAAAGCTAATGAGAATTTATTTATTATTTGCTCATTGTAATACTTTACAAAAACATTTTTCTCTTTTCGCAAATACTTATTTGACTCAACAATTAATTTACTTTTTCCATTAGCATTAGTTGTTGATACATAAATTTCATTTCCTTTTTCAGCCAATTTTTTTGATAAATCCCATGTTGCTGAAATAGGACCGCCATAAAAAGTAGCTGGATAAAAAGATGATGAAATTAAGCAGATTTTCATTTCTTGAAATGTTTAAATCTATACCAAAATGATAAAACATGATCTCCTCCTTTTAGAATTGCTTTAAACTCTTCCTCTCCAGCAAATTGAACTAAACTTCTCCTCTTTACATTTGGTAAGAATTCATCAATATAAAATCCTGGTAAAGATGAATACAACTTAGTATATCCCAACTTTATAGCATTAGTAATTACATAACTATTAAACTTACCTTCTGGAAAGCAAAGGGAACTAATATCTTGGTTTATAACGGATTCTAATTCATTCTTAGAATCTTGAAGCTCTTGTGCAGTTTCATTTTCACTTATACAGTTGAGAATTTTATGTGATTTAGTATGAGATGAAACTTTAAGTTGAGATATGGAATTAAGTTCTAATAATTGTTCTGCACTAATATGTTTTTCTTTTTCTAAAAATGAGGAAATGACAAACAAATGAATGAATATATTTTGTTCTTTAATCAATTCAATATTATCATACAACCCAAGAAAAGCATCATCAAAACAAATTTCTATTTGCCTGTGTGAATTCGTTATTTCATTTACTATTTCATATCCATTCTCTCTAATAATTTTGATATGTTTTTTAAATAGTTCAATAGGAGTTGACATATCAGTATATTTCTTATCAGAATGAATATCATGATAAAAAATAACTTTACTTTTTTTGCTTATATAAAATAAAGATGCAATTCTAACAATAGCAATTCTAAAGAGTGAACTTATCGACATTGCTCAACTTTTTTAATTGCATCATTCAAACATTTATTATACAAATCATAATTCCAATTATTTTGCATTAGCTCACTTGCATTTACTGAATACTCTTTGAGTAACTGATCATCATCAAACAAAGTTAACATCATTTTCCCAAATTCACTCATATCATTAGCAATAAATCCTGTTTTTTTACCTTTAATCAAATCAAAACAAGCTCCAACCTCTTTTGTCGCAATTACTGGCAATCCTGCTGATAAGGCTTCATTCACTACTAATCCCCAAGGCTCAAAAGATGAAGGACAAACAAAACAAGAGGCTGATTTAAATTCAGCTAATAATTCATTATTAAACTTCTTTCCAAAAAAAAGAACTTTCTCTGAATTATATTTATCAAATAAATATTCCATTTGCTCACCATCACCAACTATTTTTAATACTGCATTTTTATCTGAAAAATTAGCATTAAACTGCTGAATCAATCCTTCAACATTCTTATGCTTAACTAATCTACCAACATATAAAAAAGTAAACATTTCAGGATTTGATCTTACTGACAAAAGAAACTTATGATTATCTACGATCATAGGCATTAAGAAAATCCATTCTTCATTCATTCCGTAATATCTAAATAAATCCTTGTGAGAATCACTACCCCCAGCAAAACCTAAAACATACTTACTACTAAAAACAAATGATAAATACAGCCACTTAATAAAGCGTTTAACTGGGTTATTTGGAACAACTAGTTGAGTGTCTGATTCTGTAGCAATATACTTTTTATTGCTAGTAAATAAATTAAGTAAAAAAGTAATTATAAATGGATAATTATTATAACCATTAATGATAATAAAATCATTTTTTTTAAATTGCAAATACACAAATTTAATCTTATCAATAATTGTCTTTTGATCCAAAAATACTTTTTCTGATTTAGCATCAGAAACAACTAATGTATTTGATTTAATAAAACAATAATCTATTTCATTCTTATCATGAATATTCTTAGATAAATCAAGAGTATATGATGCTGGCTCCACAAAATAAGTAAATATCCTCATCATTTTATTTTCTTATAAATACTCTTCAGCAATTCCTTTACAAACCTTAAAAAATAAAACTTTAATTCTTGCCATTTTGAGTTAAAGATATGAAAGGAAGATAAATACATTACTTTAGGTAAAAAATTAGATATTTTATACCCATATCCTCCTCTTCCAAAATTAATAATGACCGCATTATTTGAGGAAAGTACAGTCATTAAAGAAATATAGTTGAAAATATTAATCATTTTAGAATTATCATACAAATCAATCCAGATTAAGTATTTATCAGAATCTTTAATGATAAAGGAAATAGCATTTATTGTTTTTTGATCTTTAACAATACTAAGAATAATTTTTCTATTCTGGTACAGCTTTTCAATTAACAGCAATTGATTAAGAGGCAAAAAACTAGAATTTCTTATTCCTAAAGCGATCATTTTATCTCTAAGTTTATTTATCTCTTTCCTTGGAAAAGGATTATTATCACTAGAAAAAACCGCATGACCCCTGTCTATATTCTTCTTTAAAACTCTTCTAAATTCTGTTTTCTGTTTTGATTTATAATTGATAAAATTCTCTGGGAAAATTCCTTGATTTAATTCTAATACCGAGTATTCAGCAGTGTATTCATATAATTTGGAATAAGTAGAAACTTTAGAACAAAGTAATATTCTAGCATCATGCATAAGATTAATAAAGTTAAAACTGTTTATTAAAAAATGCTCCTTTAACTTCTTTAATACAAGATCAAGATCAAATATTTCCACTGATAAATAATCACAAAAATCAGCATGATTATCATTAATAAACCTTAATCTTTTATTATTATCTATATAAAATGGAAAAACTGCAATAATTTTTCCCTCATTATAAACTATCACTAATGCTAGAGTATTCCTATTATTATTTAACTGATAAATCCAAGAGTAGTAATTAAATTCAAAAGATTGAAAAACTGATCTTTCATTAATAGTATTATACAAACTATTCCAAGATTTCTCAGAATTTTTAAACTCATTTATATTTTTTATAACTTTAATTTCCATTTTCTCTTCTATAAATTGAATACGACAAAAACCCAAATGAGAACCAAAATAGGATAGTATGAAATTCATTAATCCCTGTAATTAGAGTTTCATAAACTGATGCTAGAATTGCATAAATAATAATATAGAAATAAAATAATTCTGCTGGATCATCTTTATCAATCTTAAGATAAAACCGTATCGTTTGATAAAAAATAATTCCTATAATAAAAAATCCAAAAATAAAGCCATACTGCACAAAGATAGCTAGAAAACTATTGTGAGCAGAAATAATATGACCGCTCAAGTAGTATGGAATAAGCTCAGGATTTATATAAGCATATTTATCTAAACCAGAACCAAAAAATGGTTTCTGCAAAATAGTTTCATAAGCATATTGAAGCTGAAGTAATCTATCATTTAGTATGCCTTGAGACGCAAAACGATTTACACTAGTATCTAAATTTACATTTAAAAGCATAAAGTAAATAGATAAAGCAAGTAACGCATATACCATATTCCGAATTGATAATCCATATTTAAATATAAATGCTAATGAAACACCAACTAACACCCCCCTTGAACCTGTAGCTAATGAAATAATAAGGAATAACCACAATAATAATAATTCAAACTTTGTTTTCTTTTTTACACCTAAAAACAATGCTGAAAAAGCAATACAAGTAAAGGAAGATAGCATATTCGGATTCCAAATTATCCCACTATATCTTCCTGAAAAAATAAAAGGATTTACTATTAATCCTAAAACAACAACCCCAAAAATAGAATATATTAAGTGTTTAAAAAACCCTGCCTTAAAATATTCATAATTATGATAAATAGAAAATGAAATAAGAGAAAATTGAAACCCTCTTGCAATTAAATATTTAGCTGCGTCAAAATCATTAATGTTATGAAAAAGGATAAAATAAAAAATATTTAAGCCATTCAAAATAAGAAAAAATCTGAATGACTTATGAAAAATAATATTTTTTATCTGAGGTGGGTTTATCAATACTAAAAATGAAAAAACACCCATTACTCCTAGAAATACAAACTCACCAATAACTACTGTTTGTTTAACTGAAAGCAAAATAGTATTCAGTAAAAAAAATACTGCACCATATTTAAAAAACCATTTAATCATTATTAAAACTGATAGAATAAGTGTATTGTTTTATTTTAAAAAAATATGGAAAAAACATGCCTCTTTTCTCTTTAATTGATTTAAACCCAAATATGAAAATTAGTAAGTTTTGGAAGAATATTAATTAATTCTTTCTCTCTTAAAATGTAATTATCCTTTGACTTAGACTCCTTCATCCAGTTTGTATGAAACTCAACAAAAAGTCTATCAATACATTTAATACTAGATTCATTAACCAACTTTTCAAGAATATCATATTCACTTGACTCAACATCCATTTTTACTATAATTTCATCATAAACTTCTTTTTTTTTAAACAAAAATTCAGAAAAATCAAAAGTATTAACCGAAACAGCTGTCTCATTATTAGAATCATAAGTCTTTGTTTTATGGTCCTTTACTATAGATGCACCTAGAGTAGTATTATTTCCAGACTCAGCAACACCATAAAATAATTTTTTTCCATTATTTATCCAAGCAGCAGCTTGCAAAACGGTCACCCCATCTTTATGATTTAGTGTTTTTTTTAACTCATCTACACAAAAATGATTAGGTTCCACAAGAATATAATCATAATGTTTATTTGGGTAAATAGGGTTAAAAAATTGGTATCCTTGACCAATATTTGCACCTAAATCTACAAACAACCGTTTCTTAGGCGCCAAGAAATATGATCTTATTTTTGCTTGGGAATAAAAAAGAAAAATATCATATCTACCAAAATAACCTGAGAATATTCTTTGAAAAAAACCTTTTCTATTAAACATTAATAACCTTAAAGCTGTTATAGTTTTCTTTATCATTTTATTAATCATTAGTACAAGTTTGATATAAACGCAAAGGTAACATTTTTTTAGAAGAAATAATAATAAAATATAAAATCAGAAAGCCAAACTAAAAGATAATTTATATGATATTTAGTTTAACAATAATTATTCTTTCTTCAAAATTTGGAAATAAATTAATTTAATCTCTTTAAAGAAAATTAAGGCATAAAAACTATATAAAAGTATAGGTATAACTATAAAATGATATAACTTAAAACTAATATTAATGTTCATTCCTGCAAAAATAAAAGGAATACTTAACAAGATAAGTAAGAAAAAACTCTTACTAAAAGGATTGATTTTAAGTTTATTATGTATAACTATAAGTCGATAAGCCTCTTCAATAAAAGTAGAAATAGTAAATAAAACACAAACACCTAATAACTCATATTCTAATATTAGAATAATCGCCAAGACATTTATCAGAACTGCCTTTAAATACTGTAAATTTAGCTCATATTTTTCTAAATTAGCCATCACAAGAACACTTCCAGCAGCACCTACCATAATCCTAAATACCCTAGCAAATACAACTATATATAAATACGGATAATAAACAACTAGCTTAGCCGTATCATCAAATAACAATAAGATGTCCTTTGAAAATATAATAATACTTATAAAGAAGGGAAAGGCTATAAGATTTATAATAAATGTTGTCTTTTTAAACAAAGCACTCAACTCATCTATTTTTCCTTCACCATAAAGTTTACTTATTGCTGGCGCAAAAATAGTATTCAAATTATTAATCAAGAATAATGCAACTCCTGAAACGGTAAGTAATATACTATAAACACCAATATATGAACTTGGCAACATAATACTCAGAATAAAAGATAAAGATTGTCCAGCAATAAATGAAACTAATGAATTAATATACATTTTTCTTCCATACTTCTTAATTTCAGAGTCTACCTTAAAACTATTGTCTTTAGAAATAGTGAATATTGAGAGAGAATCTTTATTAAACATATAATAAAGCATACCCAGAGAAACAAATGATGTAAATATCTCAATACCTACAAAATAAAGGATATTATCTGTATACATAAATGTAAAATATGTAATAACAGCTCTTAATGGCACAATAATAAATGTCCCATATAACATAATTTCTTTTATTCTAAATACTGAACGATACAATGAAGTTATGACACCCATAAAAATTCCAATAGGAACATTGATTGAAACAACTAATAATATGAGAGAAAAATTATCAATCTCCTTATAAACATAAACATCAAGAAATGGTGACAAAAAATATGTTAACACTAAAAACAGGCAAGAAGCAAATGCAGAAACTCTAAAAATCTTTCTTATAAGCTGCTGTGCTTTATTAATATCATTGTCAAGAATACTAGGAATATATTTTATAATAATCCATGGGATACCAAATGATAATAAAGTGCTCATAGCTCCAGCAAAGGTTTGTGCCGAAACATATCTACCCCACTGCTCAATTCCTACTATATCTATAAGGTATATCTTTACGAAAAATCCAATTGAAAATCCAAATACACTACCTAAAATACCCCAATTCGCTTGTCTAACAATTAATTTTATCATTTTTAAAATTTATTACTATTATTTTTAGTAAATTGGAATAAAGTTATCTGTGTAAAAATACACTTTAATTTTTGTCTTATTATTTCAGATATATAACTTGTCCATCATAAGCTAAATTAACATGAGCAGGAAGCTCTTTATTTACCTCATCATTCAGTCCCATATAATGAGAAATATGAGTTAACAAAGCTTGTTTAGGGTTTAGCTCCTCTAATAATTTCAAAGCTTGTTCTAAATTAAAATGTGAGATATGTGGCTTTTTTCTGAGTGCATCTAAAATAATAAAATCAGCACCTTTCATTTTTTCTTTTTCCTCTTCTGATATTACACTTACATCCGTTAGATAAACAAAATTTTTTATTCTAAATCCAAAAACTGGCAACTTGTAGTGCAATACCTCAATTGGTTTAATTTTAGTTCCACAAATTTCAAAAGTTTTATTTTCAATTATATTTATTTCAACTTTTGGAATGCCAGGATAATTATCTCCAGAAAAAATATATGGAAATTCCAGTTTCAGTGCATCACTTGTAAGTTGATTGCAATAAAGTGGCATATCCTTCTTCCATTTATGATTAAATGCCCTTACATCATCCATCCCAGCTACATGATCCTTATGGTGGTGAGTAAACAAAACTGCATCAACTTCCTGTACATCTTCCCTCAACATTTGCTGTCTAAAATCAGGTCCTGTATCAATAACAATATTAATATCATCTACCTCAACCATAATAGAGGAACGCAACCTATTATCTTTTTTATTAGATGAAAGACAAACCTCACAATCACATGCTATAACGGGTACTCCTTGAGATGTTCCAGTTCCTAAAAGGGTGATTTTCATATCTTTTTTTAAGTTTGCCGTAAAATTATAGATAATAAGTATCATGTACAGATTTATAAGCATAAATTTGCTAAATATTTAATAAACAAGTAATGGACAATAATATAATTCTCTCACCAGCACAAAAGGCGCTTAAAATTAATTTGGATAGCACCATATATGGTTCATTTGTGGAGATTGGAGCAGGGCAAGAAGTTGCTCGTAATTTTTTTAGAGTAGGATCGGCTTCTGGTACAATAGCAAAAACCATGTCAGCTTATGACAAGGATTTTTCTGATGCAATATATGAAAGAGAAGATGACGGAAGATATGTTTGTAAATCAAGATTAGAGAAAATGCTTCAAAAGGAATATTCACTTTTGGAGGAACGTTTAAACAAAGACAATTATAAAGAAACTCGTTATTTCGCATTTGCCGATACAGTTTCAACTATAAACTATTCTAAAACAACAAAAGGACACGGCTGGATGGGTTTACGATTTCAATTAACTCCTGATGGTGAGCCAAATGATTTTATTATTCATGTTTTATTAAAAGATCAAGACGCAAAATTACAACAAGAAACAGTTGGGATTATAGGAACAAATATGATGTATGCTTGTTTTAATGAATCAAAACCTAAAGAAATTTTAAAACAACTGTATGATAACCTATCTAAAGACAAAGTAAAAATTGACATGGTAGAAATTAGTGGTCCTGATTTTGATGAAATAGATAACAGATTACTAAGCTTAACACTAGTAAAAGAAAAAATGACAGATGCTGTTATTTTCACTCCTGATGGAATGAATCAGCAACCATCTGACATCCTGTACAAAAAAAATATCATTACAATTAGGGGAAGTTTTAGGCCAGTAACTAAGGTAAATATTGATATGCTAGAAAAAGGGTTAGAAAAATTCAAGAAAAACCCAAGAGTAGAGGAAGAAAATATTCAATTACTTTTTGAAATTACATTAAGTAATTTAAGAGCTGAGGGAGAAGTAGATGAAAGAGATTTTTTAGATAGAGTTGATATCCTTTGTTCACTAGGTTATACTGTATTAATTTCAAACTACAAAAAATACTACAAACTAATAGAATATTTATCTCAATTTACAAAATCAAGAATGGGCTTAATATTAGGGGTTGATAATTTGGTAGAAATGTTTGAAGAACAATATTACAGAAATCTAAATGGAGGAATTCTAGAAGCGTTTGGAATTATCTTTACTAGAGATATCAAATTTTATCTTTACCCTTACAAACCAAATGATGATGCTGAACTTTTAAACAGTTCCAATATTCCTATTCATCCTAGAGTTAACAATTTATACCATTATTTACATGAAAATGGAAGAATTGAAGATTTAGAATTTAATAAAGAAGTTTTAAATATCTTCTCAAGGGAGGTGCTAAAGAAAATAAAAAATTGTGAGGAAGGCAATTGGGAAGAACAAGTACCTGAAGGAGTTGCTGAAATTATTAAAGAAAAAGCATTATTTGGCTGGGGTTGCAACATCATTTCATAGTTAAGACTAAACCTTTTATCCTTACTCAAATCTAAACAAAAAAACATATATGAAACGTATAATACTTATTGCACTAATACTACCATTTTTAACAATTGCACAAGAAAAAACCGATAGAGGTGGTAATTTTAAAGGTTTTGGAAAAGATAATTCCAATGATTATATTAAAGGAAATATCAGTGGTAAAATTGTTGATAGCAAAACAGGAAAAGCACTTGAATATGCTAATATTAGTCTAACAAATATTAGATGGGAAAAAGAAATAGAAGGAACAATTACTGATTCAAAAGGACGATTTTTTATGAATAAAATTCGTTCTGGTAAGTACCAAATTAGCGTAAGTTATTTAGGATATGACATTAAAACCATTAATTTTGAACTCACCAAAAAAAAACCTGATCTAAGACTTACTGATATCTTACTAAATGCTAATGCTGAGATGCTTTCAGAAGTTAAAATATCAGAGCAGAAACCAATTTTCGAAAATAAGATTGATAAGATAGTTTATAATGCTGAAAATGATATGAATGAAGGCTTGAATGATGCTTCAGATGTACTAAGAAAAGCGCCCTTACTTACTGTTGATTTAGAAGGAGAAGTAAGCTTGAGAGGCTCAAAAAATATTAAGTTCTTAATAAATGGAAAAGCTTCTTCTTTTTTCACGTCTGATATTGCCACAGCCTTGCAGTTGATTGCTGCAGATGAAATAAAAAATGTAGAGATAATTACAAGCCCTGGAGCAAAATATGATGGAGAAGGAGATGCAGGAATTGTAAACATTATAACTAAAAGAAAAGTGATTGACGGTTATAAAAGTACTTTCAATGGATCATTTGGAAATAGAATGAATAAGCAATCTGTAAATTTAAGTTTAGGAAAAGGTAGATTAGGTATTTCTGCAAGAGCTAACGCACGATATAGTTGGCCAAGAGAAGGTAAATCTAATTTAGTTAGAAATGATTGGAATGATATTATAGATGGTGATACAACTGGATTAAATACATTAAATCAAGTAAGTTCAACATTTGGTAATTGGGTTGGAATTGGAGGTTCTGTAAATATGTATTACGATATAAATGCTTATAATAGTATTATGTCAGATATTAGATTTGGTAGTAGAAGTTCTTTTAGTGACAACAACACTTTCACAAATAATATATACAGAAATGACACAATTAAATATAATTCAATCTTAGAAACTAGTAGTAAAAGCAACAATATTGAATGGAGTACAGATTATACTAAAACTTTTTCAAATGATGATGACAGAGAATTCAATATCTCTTTACAAATTGGAGGTGATTTAGGAGATGACAATATAAATAGCTCTAAAGAAGAAGTAAATCAGTACGAAACATATAATGATGAAAAGGAAATAGAAATCACTTTACAAACTGATTATACTCATCCTTTTATGGAAGAAAATAAATTAGAAATTGGAGCTAAATTAATTAATAGAGACAGAGAAATAGTTAGTACTACAATTTCAAAAATAAGAGAATATGCTTCTTCACAAAATATTTTCAATTATTATCAACAAGTTTTATCATCTTATATTTCTAGTGATTGGTTATTTAATAATGATATTGCTTTAAAAACTGGTATTAGGTACGAATACACTATAATAAACGGTGATTTTAAAGGAAATCAATATGGCAATATTTTACCAAATATAACCATTTCAAAAAACATTAGTAAAACTAAATCATTAAAACTTTCTTACAATAATCGTATATTAAGACCTGGCATTCAAAATATAAATCCAAATATTTTAAGAAATAATAATTTCAGTACTACTGAAGGTAATCCAAAACTTACACCTGCTAACGCTAAACAATTAGAGATGGGCTACAATCAATTTGGAAGAAAATATCAAGGGAGTTATAACATATATATTAAAAAAACTAATGATATAATTGAAAGCTATTCTCGTATTAATAGTATTGGTGATGAAGTAAAGAAGTTTGAAAATATTGGTACAAGCACTAATTATGGATTTAATTATTTTGGCTCACTACGTTTCGATAAATTTAATTTACGTACAGGATTTAACCTATATCAATATAAGGGAAGTGGAGTGATTGATGATAAACCAATTTCCTTAACAAGTTCTTTATTGTATAGCTATAACTTTGGTGGCAGCTATAATATAGGAGATCACTGGAAAGCTGAATGTTGGGGTTTCTTTAGATCACCTAACCAAACAATTCAAGGAAGCTCTACATCTTTTAGTATGATGAGTTTTGGTGTAAAAAAAGAATTTAAAAATAAAAGAGGTTCTCTTGGAATAAGAATTATTGAACCTTTTAAGGATAAAAAAATATTTATTACAGATATTACAGGAGAAAATTTTACACAAATTTCTGAAAGAATAATTACATTCCGCTCTATAGGAATTAGCTTTAAATACACATTTGGGAAACTTAATTTTAAATCATCAAGCAAAAAATCTAACATTAAGAATGCTGATGTAAATGAAGTAGAAAATACTGATTATTAGGTAATAAAAAAGCATAAGAAGGCTTGTTCCTAAACAGGATCAACATCCATAATATAACGCACTGCTTTATGGTCAGGATGATTTCGCATTTTATGAATAAGTTCATTTAGGATATTCTTTGCTTCAGACATAGAACCTCTTTGTTCAATTTTTAGAAGTATATTTTTATGATAATATTTCCGTATTCTAGTAACTGAAGGGTATTCAGGACCTAGAACTCTAGTTCCAAAACTCTTGCGCATTAATTCTGCTAAAGCAATAGCTGTATTATCTAATTTTCTTTGGTTTTTGTGTTTTAGAGTAATTACTATCAATCTATTATAAGGTGGGTAAGCAAACAGTTTTCTTTCCTCCACTTGTTGCTTTATAAAAGTTGCAAAATCATTCTTTTTTAATAAAGAGAACATCTCATGCTCCTCATCATAAGTTTGTATTAAAACTTTTCCTTGTTTTCCTTTTCGTCCTGCCCTACCTGCTACTTGCATCATTAACTGAAAAGCTCTTTCATAAGCTCTAAAATCAGGGAAATGCAACATGCTATCGGCATTCAAAATACCCACCAAAGCCACATTATCAAAATCCAAACCTTTAGTAACCATTTGTGTGCCCACCAATATATCAATCCTACCCTGTTCAAAATCAGTAATTATATGCTGATGCGCATTCTTTCCCCTAGTCGTATCATAATCCATACGCTTAGTTACATAGTCAGGAAGTAATTCTTTTAAACTCTCCTCAATTTGTTCGGTACCAAAACCTTTATCAGAAAAATCTTTAGTCGTGCAACTCGGACATACCTCAGGCACCTGCTCGGTATATCCACAATAATGGCATTTTAACTGATTGTTCCATTTATGAAAAGTAAGGCTCACATCACAACAGTTGCAATTAGGCGTATAGGAACAATTTCCACAACTCATAACGGGAGAATACCCTCTCCTATTCTGAAATAAAATTACTTGTTTACCTGCTTCCAAAGTTTCTTGAATTGCATTGAGCATGTCTGGTGCAAACTGATGTTTCATCTCCTTTTTAAGGTGGGCTTTTCGGATGTCTATTGTTTCAATTTTTGGCAAAGCAATATCAGCAAAACGAGTGTACATTTCTACCAAAGCGTATTTTCCTTTCTTGGCATTATAATAACTCT
>TARA_B110000008_G_scaffold128042_1_pt1 | contig 28922 bp, 26 predicted proteins | sample TARA_B110000008 | Tara Oceans TARA_B110000008 (sample SAMEA4396496) | marine metagenome | biome: Westerlies Biome; feature: [DCM] deep chlorophyll maximum layer (ENVO:01000326); material: water (ENVO:00002006), including particulate matter (ENVO:01000060) such as... | depth 40 m
AAGTAGAATCATGGATTATGATATTTCATCTAATAAATTAAAACCAAGAAGAGCAGTTGTAAAAACAATTTCTATTGGGGAGGATTTAGAGTTAAGTAATGAAGCTGTTGAGTTTATGTTACAACCATTTGATCAAATTTTTGTTAGAGAAAATCCTGATTTTGAAGAAGCAAAAAATGTAGTCTTAACTGGAGAGGTAAAATATCCTGGGACTTACACATTGCTCTCAAAAGATGAAAAGATTTCATCAGTAATCAAACGAGCAGGAGGACTTACAATCTATGCATATCTTGATGGAGTTACTATGTTTAGAAAAGAAGAGGTTGTAGTAAGTAAGAATCAAGGAGGAAATATCTCACTTCAAGATTTTTCTGAAGAGTTATTAGATTCTATTCTTTCTAATCCAAGTTTATCTTTGATGTATCAAGAAGAATTACAAAATATGAGAGTTGAACAATTCGAAAACTTGAAAGAAAAGGTAGTCTATAATAATGTATATCTGAATTTAGATAAGGCATTAAATTCTAATGCATCTAAACATAACTTGGTGCTATTGAAAGGAGATAGTATTGTTGTCCCTAAAACAATGGATGTAGTTCATATTACAGGAGAATTAATGAATCTTGAAGGAGAGTCAATAAGTGCACCTTATTTTGGATCAAGAAGAGCTAATTATTATATTAATAATTTTGCTGGTGGTTTTACAAGAGAAAATAAGAAAGGAAATACAGTTGTTGTTTACCCAAATGGTATTGCTAAGAAAACTATGAATTTTGGGATTTTTGTTATTTCTCCTAGAGTTAAGAAAGGGGCAACTATTAAAGTTGTTAATAAAGTTGAAAAAGCAAAGCATAAGAAAATTCCACTAGACTGGAATAAAACAATTGAAAGAACAATGCTAAAAGTTTCAGCAATCCTTTCATTATGGTTGTTAATTGATAGAGTAGTACCTGCACAATAATGGAACAGTATAATGATGAAATACAATTAAAAGATATTCTGATTAAACTTTCAGAGTATAAAGCTTATTTATTGAAGAAAAAAATCACTATTATATCAATTTCTTTCTTTTGTTTAGTACTTGGAATTGTAATAGGTATGCGCTCGGAAATTAAATATAATGCTGATTTAACTTTTGTTGTTGAGGGAGAAAAAAAAGGTGGCTCTTTAGGGGCAATGTCTGGTATTGCAAGTCAGTTTGGATTTGATTTAGGAGGTAATTCTTCAGCAACTTTTAGTCAGCAAAATATTCTAGAGTTGCTAAAGTCAAGAGGAGTTGTTAAAGCTGCTTTAATGCAAAATGCACAGGTAAATGGAAAAGATGATTTGTTAATTGAACATTATTTAGAAATTAATAAATTCAAAGAAAATTGGGAGAAGAGTGAAAGTTTTAATGGTGTTTCTTTTCATGATGAAAATACTTTTCAGCATGATAGTATTAGTGGAGTGATTTGGTCAAAGATAATTGAGAAAAATTTATTGATTGAGTTGAAAAATGATGAGGCTAATATTATTAATCTCTCTTATAAATCAGCTAATGCGAATTATGCAAAATACTTTGTTGAATCCTTAATTGAACAAATGAGTAAGATGTATGTTGAGCATCAAACTGCACAAGCAAGCAATACTCTGGATTTTTTGCAAAATAGAGCAGATTCTGTTTTTTCAGAATTAGAAATAGCTGAGCACGAGTTTGCTAAGGTAAAAGATATTAATCAAAGAATTGTAAAGGCTTCTGGTAGGTTAAAGGAGTTGCAATTAATGAGAAGGGTAGAAGTTCTAAATGCTATGTATTTGGAGATTGTAAAAAATCTTGAGTTATCTAAAATTACTCTTTTAAATCAAACGCCAATTATCAATATTATTGACACTCCTACTTTACCTTTAAAGGAAGATAAAAAATCTAAAACCCTATTGGGTGTCCTTGGTGGGTTTCTTGGTGGCTTCTTATCTATTTGCTTCTTTATTTTCAGAAAGTTGTTTAAAGATGCTTTGGCGGAATAGTTTAAAGAAGTTCAGTTAGCTTTTCTAACCCAATTCCTCTTGATCCTTTTAAAAGAATTGTTTTTTCTGTAATTACTTTTCGTTCTAATTCTTTTTCAAAATCTACTCTGTTTTCAAAAGCTTTATGGTTTACTTTCTTAAATTCTTTTCCGATATAATAACAAGATAAATTTAGTTGTTTACAAAGTGAAATAATGTCTTGATGTTCTTTTTTTGAGTCTTTTCCAAGTTCAAGCATATCTCCTAAAATGCAAAGTTTATTAGTGTACTTCTGTTCGGAAAAGGAGATTAACATTGCTTTCATGCTAGAAGGGTTAGCATTGTAAGCGTCAAGAATAAGAGTATTATTTTTTGTTTTTATAATCTGTGAACGATTATTTTTTGGGATGTAGCTTTCTATACTTTTCTTAATGTTTTCAATTGAAACACTAAAGTACTCCCCAATACAAATGGCTAGCATGATATTGCTAAATTGAAAGTTCCCAATTAGATGACTACTAATAGTAGTGTTCTGGTAATTTAAAGTTAAAAAAGGTGCGCTACTTTCAACTTTTCCTTTTAATTTTCCTTCTTCTCCATATGTTATTCTTGGTGCTGAAGTAGAAAGTTTTATCAGCAGCTCATCATCTGAATTTACAAAGAGTTGTCCGTTTGTATAATTAATAAACTGATATAGTTCTTTTTTGGTATTTATCACGCCTTCAAGGTCACCAAATCCTTCAAGGTGGGCAGAGCCAATATTTGTAATTGCACCATGAGTTGGCTGTGCAATATTACATAAGAATTTAATTTCTTTTTGATGATTTGCACCCATTTCAATAATGGCAATTTCATGATCATTATTAATTTCTAGAATACTTAAAGGAACCCCTATGTGATTATTTAAATTCCCTTTTGTAGCATAACAGTTTTTATCAGAATTTAAAACAGCACTGATGAGTTCTTTAGAAGTTGTTTTACCATTAGTTCCTGTTATTCCTATTATTGGTATACTTAGCTGTTCTCTGTGGTATTTTGCAAGTTCTTGCAAGGTAGTTAAAACATCTTTAACTAGTATTGTATTTTGATGAGTGTTGAAATCTTGTTCGTCAATAATAGCGTAGGAGCATCCATCATTAATTGCTTTTAAAGCGTACTCATTGCCATTAAAATTCTCACCTTTTAAAGCAATAAAGATAGATTTTTCTTTAATTTTTCTACTATCTGTACAAATAGTAGAATGCTCTTTAAATATTGAGTATAAATTTTTAATGTTCATGTTATTAAAAAATAAAACCCCATTATTAGTGGGGTTTTATAATATATGTAGTTAACTATTAGTTTCTTTTTTTACTGTAATCAGAACCTCTTCTTGCATTTTCTTTTTGATTACTAACAGGAGCTCCAACTCTATCCATTGCACATCTGAATCCAATTGCGTCTGTTGACTGATCTTGGTCTAAAAATCTTCTTGTTCCAGGGTTTAGCCAGTATGCTCTATCTTTCCAAGAACCTCCTTTGAAAACTCTTGTTCTATCTGTTATTAAAGAAGATTCTCCATAAGCATACATTTCGCTAGAATTTCCTGTTTTAGCTTTATCTTTATATTGATCAGCTTTTTGATTCCATTTATCAATTTTAACTCTTGCTGTATCAGAGGTAGTTGTTTCATCTAAAAAGTTATTCCAATCAATTCCCATTTGAGATTCAATATCCCCATCAAGGTAATTAATATTATCAGATTTCTTGTAATTTCTTCTATATACATTCCCTTGTGCATCTACAGGTACCATGGTGATTCTTCCTAAACTATCTTTTTCAGCAATAAATCCATCTTCATCTGTTTTTTGAGTTGTGTATACATTTCCTCTAAAGTTCCTGTGATCTGAAATTGTTGTTTGTTCTATTTCAGGACGATAAACATCCATTACCCATTCTGATACATTTCCTGCCATATTATATAAGCCATAATCATTTGGCCAGTAAGAACGCACAGGAGCAGTAATATCAGCATTATCATTTAAGTTCCCTGCAACCCCCATGTTATCTCCTCTTCCTCTTTTAAAATTTGCCATAATTTCTCCTTGGTTTTTAGGGTCTCCATTTCTTAGAGAAGAGCCATTCCAAGGATATAACTTTCTTTCATTTGTGTTTTCCTCTTGAGTATTTCCAACATATCCTAATGCTGCAAATTCCCATTCAGCTTCAGTTGCAAGACGATATTTTGGTAATAATAATCCGTCTTCCATTCTAACCTGTCTAGTCTTTTCTCCAGTTGAAGGGTCTAGATTTTTAGGGTTTCTTCCTATAATTCCTTCATATTGACCTGCCAAATATGCTTCAGTATTAAAAGTATTATCATCAACTTGCTCAGGATCTTCTTTTAAAATACCTTCATTAATAAGAATCCTTTCATTTACTCTATCTGTTCTCCATATACAGTAATCATTAGCTTGTGCCCAACTAACTCCAACAACAGGGTAGTTTTGCCAAGCAGGATGCCTTAGGTATTGAGTGACAAAAGGTTCGTTATAACCTAATTTATCTCTCCAAACTAATGTGTCAGGTAGAGCTTTCTTATACACTTCAGGATAAGATTGAGCATAAACTCTTTTAATCCAATGTAAATATTCTAAATAATCTACATTTCTAACTTCAGTTTCATCTATGTAGAAAGAAGATACAGTTACTCTTCTTGGTACATTGTTCCATTCATACATAACATCTTGTTCAACTCTTCCCATTGTAAATGAACCTCCTTCTACAAACATCAGTCCTGGTCCTGTAATTTGTTCTTGAAACTTATTGTTAGTTTCAAATCCACCATTTTTTGAATTATTATATTCCCATCCTGTAGATGAAGATTTCTCCCTAGCACATGATGCAAGTATTAATACACTACTTAAAACGATTATTAATTTATTTGATTTCATTATTATTGATTTATAAATATGATTATTAACTATTAACTAAAATTGAGGACAACTTATTGTATTGAACGATTTACTTCTTGATCTGCATGGCATGAATAAAGTAAATGATAATTCATGCGCTCCAAGTGTATTACTATTTTTAAGATTACTTAAAGTTATATCGTAACTATATCCAAATTTGAAAGAGTCTTGAATAAGACCAATCATAAGGATGAATGAGTCTATATTTTTTAAACTGTGACGTGCCCATAAACCACCGACAATAGGGCCTCTATTTACGTATACTCCATAATTGAATTGCTGAAAATCTTGTTGCTTTTGATATAAGAAATTTGGAGAAATAGTAGTTACATTATTACTGTATTTATTTAATGGAATAGTTCCTCCAATATGTGCTGTAAGTTTAGTTGGTAATTCACTTTCACTAATAAATCCTTGGTTTGGAGTTGTTAGGTGATGAGCAGCAAAACCAAAAAATAAGTTTTCAGAGTATCCTATAAATCCTGCAGAAAAGTCAGGGAAACTTTTTGTTGTTGCATTATTTGCTATATCTTCTTGTGTGTTGTAAACAAATCCTCTCTGAGGGTCAATCATGTCACCAAAAGTTAAATCAGTCCAATCTAAATTTAACATCCTATAAGAAGCTTCAAAACCAGCTTTCACTGAAAATTTTCTATTCACTTCTAAATGATATGAATAAAGTAGTGAGGCATGGGTAGTGTTTAGATGCCCTGCTCCACTTCTATCTTGCGCTACCATTACCCCTAATCCTCCACCAATTGCATTGATGTGTTGATCCCATGAAGCAGAAGTAGTAACATAAGTCCTTCCAATCCCAGGCCATTGGTCTCTGTAATTTAAATTTGCTCTTGGACATCCTTTAGGGGTTGCTCCAGCAAAAGCAGGATTTAAATATAAAGGATTGGCATAAAACTGACTAAATGCAGGGTCTTGTGCGTTAGCATCATTACTGATGAAGATACATGCAGCTACTGCAATAAAAATCTTGGAAAATTTATTCAACATAAATAGGTTTTTTCTTAATTTCAATTTCACAAAAATAAACAAATTATTTATTATCTACTTTTACTAGGAAAGAAATTGCATAATAATTATATTTTATTTACGTTTTAGCCTTGTTTTTAAAATGATACGTAAGTTTGCACTGATGAAAAAAATATTTTTTTTAACTTTAATCCTTATGCTTTTTGTAGCAAATATATTTGCGCAATATAGTTCGGTATTAGCGGAAGGAAATTGGTTTAAAATTTCTACTGATAAATCAGGCGTTTATAAGATTTCTTACTCTAGTTTAGAAGGTTTGGGGGTAGAGGTTAATAATTTGCAAATTTCAAGCATTAAATTGTTTGGAAATGGGGGTGGGATGTTGCCAAAATTAAACTCCAATTTTAGACATGATGATTTAGTAGAAAATGCCATTAAAATTTATGATTCTAACAATAATGGTGTTTTTGAAAGTAGTGATTATATTTTGTTTTATGGTGAATCTCCTCATAGTTGGAGTTATAATACTCAATCTGGGTTATTTCAGCATGAAACACATTTGTTTTCTGATGAGGTAAATTATTTTTTAACTATTGATAATCAGTCAGAAGGAAAGAGAATTGCCTCAAAAATAGCATTGCAAAATGCAACAGAAACAATAACTTCATTCAATGCTTTTTCTTTTCATGAGAGCGAACTTGAAAATTTAATACATTCAGGAAAAGAGTGGTTTGGTGAGCGATTTGACATTCAAAACAATCAATCCTTTAATTTTAATTTTCCTAATTTAGAGCAATTGAGCCCAGTAAGTGTTAAAACAGCTGTTGTGGCGCGTTCATTTGTTTCATCTTCATTTACAATTAAAGCGAATTCTAATCTGTTGAATACAATTTCTGTTAATGAAGTGCCTTCAACTTATTATCAAGAGTATGCTAAAACAGCATCAAAAACAACTGAATTTAATAGTTCTTCTTCAACTATTTCTATTAATCTTGATTATAATTCAACTGATGATGGTGCGCAAGCTTGGTTAAACTATATTGCAGTAAATGCTAGAAGAAGTCTGAAAATGGCAGGAAATTCTTTGTTATTTAGAGACGCATCATCATTAGGGAATGAGGTGGGTACTTTTGAACTTTCAAATGCTACTTCAGGAATAAGTATTTGGGATGTTACTGATCCCACATCAATAGTTCAAATGCCAACTATAATTAACGGGAGTATGCTTTCTTTTAATGATTCGCTAAATGAATTGCATGAATATATTGCCTTTAATAGTAGTGCTTACTTAACGCCTACTTTAAAGGGAGTAGTAGCTAATCAAAATTTACATAATACTGCTTTAGATGTAGAGTATGTGATTGTTTCTCATCCTAAGTTTTTAGTTCCTGCCGAACGCTTAGCTAATTTTCACCAAGCAAAAGATGATATAACTTCTATTATTGTAACGCCAGATCAGGTTTACAATGAGTTTTCTTCTGGAGTTCAAGATGTGAGTGCTATTCGTGATTTTTTAAGGTATTTATACAGAAGACCAAATTCAAAATTGAAGTATGTATTACTTTTTGGTGATGGTTCTTATGACCCTAAAGATAGAGTGTCAGGAAATACAAATTATATTCCTACTTATCAATCTATAAATTCTACTCACCCAACACTTTCCTATGTTACAGATGATTATTTTGGACTATTAGATGATCATGAAGGGCTTTTTAACAATGATTTAGTGGATATTGGTGTGGGAAGATTCCCTGTATCTACTCTATCTCAGGCAAATATATTGGTGGATAAGGTGGAGCGTTATTATGCAAAAGAGTCATTTGGAAGTTGGCGAAATGATATTGCATTTATTGCTGATGATGGTGATTCCAAAGATGGAAACACACATATGTGGCAGGCAGATAGTTTAGCAAATATTGTGGCTGATAATTATAAGGACATCAATATCAGTAAGATTTATTTAGATAATTATTTTCAAGAATCGACTCCTGGAGGACCAAGAAGTGAAGCTACTAATCATGCAATAAATAATAAAGTAGATAAAGGAGCTTTATTGATTAATTATACAGGACATGGAAGTCCTTTAGGTTGGACTTCAGAAAGAATATTAGAGTTGGATCAAATAAGTGCTTGGGATAATGAAAATAAATTACCTTTATTTATGACGGCTACTTGCAAGTTTTCTTATTTTGATAACCCTGCAGAAACTTCAGCAGGGGAGTACGTATTGTTAAATCCTAATGGAGGGGCAATTGCTTTATTAAGTACAACAAGATTAGTATATTCAGCTCCTAATTATAATTTAAATACAAAGTTTATCAAAACTCTGTTTAAAAAAGTAGGTGGTGAATTTCCAAGGTTAGGGGATGTATTTAAGCAAACTAAAGTATTGAGTGGAACTTCTGCTAATAATAGAAATTTCACACTCTTAGGTGACCCTGCACTCTGCTTGGCATATCCTAAATATAAGGTACAAACAACTAATATGGTAGATACCTTAAAAGCTTTAGGTGAGGTAACTATTTTTGGGAGAGTAATAGATGATTATGGCTTGATTAAACCGTTAGAAAGCGCAAGAAATAGCCGAACAGGAATTTTAGATTCTTTTAATGGAACAGTTTATATTACAGTTTACGATAAAGAAATCATTCGTACTACATTAGGTCAGGAATCTTGTACGCCTATGCCTTATCGTGATCAAAATAACATATTATATAAAGGGGCGGCTACAGTTGCTGATGGAGAGTTTTCTTTTTCATTTATTGTGCCTAAGGATATTGCTTATAATTATGGTGCGGGAAAAATTTCTTACTATGCTGTTTCTGATGATGATGAGCCTATTGATGCAGGCGGGAGTGATGATGGCTTTGTAATTGGTGGTACAGCTGATGATATTGTATATGATTATGAGGGTGCTGAATTGGAATTATTTATAAATACACGAAACTTTTTAGATGGCGGAATTACGGATGAAAACCCTGTTTTATTAGCGGATATTTTTGATTTTAGTGGTATCAATACAGTTGGTAATGGTATTGGGCATGATATTACAGCTGTATTGGATGGAAATACAGCTAATCCTTATGTGTTAAACGATTTTTATGAAGCAAAAAAAGATGATTACACTAAAGGGACAATAAGATTTCCTTTTTATAATTTGGAAAAAGGAGAACATACTCTAACACTTAAAGTTTGGGATGTATTTAATAATTCTACAGAAGCAACAATTACTTTTGTAGTAGCTGATGAAAATGAGTTTACAATTTCTGATTACAGTACTTATCCTAATCCTTTTTCTAACTTTACTGATATTTATTTCCAACACAATAAAGCCAATCAGGATTTGGATGTCATTTTGGAAATCTATTCTATATCAGGAGCTTTAGTAAAAAGGCAAGAAGAAAGTTATTATGATAATGGGTATAGAATAGGTCCTATCTCATGGAATGGAAAAGATGAATATGGAGGGCAATTAAGTGCGGGAATGTATATTGCTAAATTAGGTGTTAGTAGTTCGGATGGAGATTTTACTTCAAAATCCATACGGATTATACTATTACCACAATAGATTCGTTCAAGTCCACATAAAAAAGAAGTATATTTGCAAACTAAATTTAAGAAATGAAGAAAATAATAGGAATAATTTGTGCTTTATCATTAGTGTTTAATGCTTTTGCTCAAGACCCAGATTATAAGGATTTGACTGGTGGGTTAAATACCATTACTACTGCTGTTCCATTTTTACTAATTTCTCCTGATTCAAAAGCGGGGGCAATGGGTGATGTTGGTGTGGCTACTAATCCTGATGCTAATTCATTGCATTGGAATCCTGCAAAATTGGCTTTTGTTGATGATGATATGGGTTTTGCTATGTCCTATGTTCCATGGCTTAGAGCATTAGTTCCAGATATTAACCTCTCTTATTTAGCAGGTTATCGAAAGCTGAATGATAATGAAACGGTAGGTATAGAGTTGCGTTATTTTTCATTGGGAGATATAACTTTTACGGATATATTAGGAACAACAATTGGACAATATAAGCCAAGTGAGTTTGCTTTAGGAACTTCTTATGCTCGTAAACTTTCTGATAATTTTTCATTAGCAATTTCAGGTAGATATATTTATTCTAACCTAACAGGAGGTCAGGCGGCAGGAGGTATTCCAACAGTTGCTGGGCAATCTATTGCTGCTGATATTGCAGGGTATTATACTCAGCCAATTAGAATAAGTGGAAAAGATGTTGACTTGGCTATTGGTGGTAATATCTCTAATATTGGAAATAAAATTTCTTATACAGAAACAGCAGTGCGTGATTTTATTCCAATTAATTTAAGACTAGGTACAGCTTTAGGAACTGAGTTTGATGATTATAATAAAATGTCAATTGCTTTAGATATTAATAAATTATTAGTGCCAACTCCACCAGTATATGAGGATGGTGAAATTGTAGCAGGTCAAGATCCTGATGTTTCAGTAGTTTCAGGTATTTTCCAGTCTTTTGGAGATGCACCTGGTGGGTTTAAAGAGGAAATGAGAGAAATTAATTATTCTATTGGTACAGAGTATTGGTATGCAAATCAGTTTGCTATCCGTGCAGGTTACTTCTTTGAACATGATACTAAAGGGGGAAGAAAATTCTTCACTTTTGGTTCTGGAGTAAAGTACAATGTATTTGCACTTGATTTTTCTTATTTGATAAATGCTAGCCGAGCAATTAATGGAAATAATCCTTTAGCTAACACTATGCGTTTTACTCTTGTATTTGATTTTGGGGCATTGGACGAAATGAACTAATCTATGAATTTTAGAATAGGTTTTGGTTTTGATGTACATCAACTAAAAGAAGGTTTGGACTTTTGGTTAGGAGGTATTATTGTTCCTCATACTAAAGGAGGTCTTGGGCATTCTGATGCAGATGTACTTGTGCATACTATTTGTGATGCACTTTTAGGAGCTGCTAATTTAGGTGATATTGGGAAACATTTTCCTGATACTGCTTCAGAGTTTAAAGGAATTGATAGTAAAATTTTACTGAAAGAAGTAATGGTTTTAGTTAGAGCAAAGGGCTATGAAATTGGCAATATTGATTCCACTATTTGTTTGCAAACTCCAAAGATAGGACCTTATATTCCTGAGATGCAAAAGGCGCTTGCTTCTTGCATGGGAGTAGATGCTGATTTAGTTTCTATTAAAGCTACTACAACTGAAAAACTTAGTTTTGTAGGTAGAGAGGAAGGAGTTTCTGCTTATGCTACTGTTTTAATCAATAAGGCTTAGAACCCGACTTTACTTTTAATTTTATTGTCTCTTAAGTAAACAAGCATTTCTGCTTCTGCACAAACTATTCCATTTTTATTAATAGCTTCTACTTTATGCCATTTTTCGTGTTTACCTTTTTTGTTTAACTCATTTTCAGCCTCCTGAATTTCTTCTTTACTAATTCTGAACTCTAAGAATAAATGTGTTGTTGCAGGTCGTTTATATTTTATGTTAGCACTTTTCATCCAAATTTCAAGTTTCCTATCTTTTTGATGAAAAATATTATAGTACATGGTAGGAAAATAGGGGTCAAATGCTGAAAAAATAGTTCCTCCAAAAATACTTCTATGAAAATTAATATTCAAAATAGATTTTCTGATTTTTACTTTCATATAGCTATAATCTTCCGATACTTTTTTCAGTAAAATACGATTGAAAAAAAGGGGTGGAAAAATATTGAGGACAAAGCGTAAAATTCTTCTTCTTATCATAAATCAAAGGTAATAAAAAAGCCTGCAAAATGCAGGCTTCTCTATTTTATATGTTTGTTTTTCTTTCTTAGTGCTTTGATAAGTAATCAGCAACTCCTTCATGCGATTCTTTCATTGCATCTTGTCCTTTGCTCCAGTTTGCAGGACAAACCTCTCCATTTTCTTCAAAGTGTTGTAAAGCGTCAACCATTCTTAAAGCTTCATCAACATTTCTTCCTAATGGGAAATTATTAACTACTTGGTGTTGTACTACTCCATTTTTGTCAATTAAGAATAAACCTCTAAAAGCAATCATTGGTCCATTAGCAATCATATTATCGTTTTCATCTAACTCATATTCTCCAGCTAATACACCAAAGTTTGCTGAGATAGTTTTGTCAGTATCAGCAACTAATGGGTAAGTAATTCCTTGAATTCCTCCCTCTGCTTTAGGCATTTGTAACCATCCCCAGTGCGACTGTTCTGTATCAGTTGAACAAGCAACTACTGCACATCCTCTTGCTTCAAATTCAGCTAATTTATTTTGAAATGCAAATAATTCTGTTGGGCAAACAAAAGTAAAATCCTTTGGGTAAAAGAAAAATAAAACTGGCTTTTCTCCTACAAATTGCTCTAATGAATATCCTTTTACAAATTCTCCACCATTAACCACTGCTTGTGCAGAAAATGAAGGTGCTTTTTTACCGATTAATATTGACATAATTTCTTATTTTTTTAATTATTAAATTTCTGCAAAACTACATAAAATCTTCCTTATTATTTCAGTTTGGATAGAATAAAAGCAGTTCGTTCACTAACGGATAATTTAGGAACTTCCACCAAAGTGTAACCAAAGGATTGGTAAGTAGTGAGTAAAACTTTCTCTATATTCTTTGCGGTAAGGATATCTTCTTTTCTTTCAGTATCGGTTACATAAATTTCTTCCCAAATAGGCGTGTAAAAAACAATTGTATTGTAAGGGAATTTTTTTACCATTTCTAGGATTTCATCATTTACTGCTAGGTTGTCATGTCTTAGGTAGGCAATTACATCAATAATTCCTCTGTCAAAAAAATGAGTTTTTCCTTGTGGAGCGTTCGTGTGTTGTGCTTTCCTAAGGGCGATTACTTGCTGAGAAAAAGCGGCTAAGTTTTTCCAAGGCAAGGCATCACCACCACTTGCAATTTGCTGGGTTATTATTGTTCGAGAGATTTCTTCAGCACATGAATGTCCTTCTTTTTTTAGTGCATTAATTATTGCTGTTTTCCCTGTTCCAGGAGCACCAGTAATTATATACTTATGATTCATTAAATACTAAATATAGCAATAACTGACCCTACAATAATTGCTAAAATCTTTTGGCTACTAAACTTATGTCCCTCACTACTTTCAAATAGAATAGTGGTGGAAATGTGTAAAAAGATACCAATTACAATTGCCATTACTTCATTGTGATAATTAGCAAGTGTTGTGAAAAGACTTCCTGCAAAAACGCCAAGTGGAGCCATTAAGGCAAAAAGTAATAGATAAAAATAGGCTCTTGTTTTACTGATATTGCTTTGAAGGAATAAGGTCATTAAAACAATGGCAACTGGCATTTTGTGTAATACAATTCCTGTAAGTAAGGCATTGTGTGCGTGATGATGTAAGTGTCCTCCTAAGGGAACTCCTTCTAATAGTGCGTGTAAGCAAAGGCTGATGAGCACTGAAAAAGGAATTACATTACTCTTATGAAAATGACCATGTTCTATTCCTTGTGAAAAATATTCTAATAAGATCTGGATTAAGAAACCTCCTAAAATAAAGAGTCCAATATTTTGATTAGTATTGTGATGAAAGATTTCTGGTAATAAGTGTAAAACACTTACGGCTAACAAATAAGCTCCACTGAAAGTAAGTAGGATTTGGATGTTCCTACTTTTTTTAGGTTTAAAAATTTCTACTACAATTGCTCCTGCAATAACAGATACAAATAATAGTCCTAGTGTTGTTAAATTCATTTCTTACAAATTAGTATTAAACGGTCGGCAGTATCTTCATCAAAATTGTCCAATTTATAGTTGCCAAAGATATCAATTATTTTTAGCTCTGCCTTACTGATAAAATTAGAATAATCAGCTAAAGTGATTGCCTTTACTTTTTCTTGAAAATGTTGTTTTTCGGTTCCATCAATAATTTCAATATCCTTAATAATATGTCCGTTCTCTACTGTTCTAGTGATATTAAATAGTATGCCATCAATAATCTTTTGTTCTTCTAGTACTAAATTAGCAATTACCTTTTTTACATTCATAAAATCAATAATAAAAATTCCTCCTGATTTTAAATTGCTAGCCATAGCATTGATGGCTTTTTGCTCGTCAGTATTATCTTCAAAATAACCAAAAGAGGTAAATAAATTAGTAACAACATCAAAGTTGTTTTTTTGATATACCTCACGCATATCATGTACTGCAAATTGTAAAGTTGCATTTTCATTTTTTGTAGCAGAAGCAATGCTGTTGGGCGATAAATCCACCCCAACAACATCCAATCCTAAAGAATTGAAATAAGTGGCATGCCTTCCTTTTCCGCAAGCAATATCAATGAGCGTACTCCCTTTAGGGGCTTGTAAATGCTGGACTAAATTATCAATAAAAACTTGCGCTTCTTTTTCGTCTCTATTTTTGTAGAGGGTATGATAATAGGGGGAGTCAAACCAGTTTGCAAACCAACTCATAATTGTTCTCTTAATTTTTTAGGCATATTTTTTACCACTAAGTTATAGGAATCTTCAATCCAATTTTCAATTTGTTGATCGCTTAAATCTCCCATAAAACTAACTGAATTCCAGTGTTTTTTATTCATGTGCCAAGCAGGAGTTACTTCCGTATGTTCTTCTCTTAGGTTTACTGCTTTTTCAGGATCACATTTCAGGTTTGTAAATTCAAACGACATCATATTGCAAAGGGCAAACATTTTTCCAAGGACTTTGAAAACTAAAGTGTTTTCATCAAAAGGTAATTCTTCTGTTGTCCCTTTAAACGAAAGGCAATATTCTCTGAAATGGTCAAGGGTCATTTACCCTCTCTGTCTTAATGCTTCATATAAAATAACACCAGTCGCTACCGACACATTTAAAGAAGCAATTTTCCCAGCCATAGGGATTTTTGCTCTTGCATCACACATTTTTAAAAATTCAGGAGAAACACCATCTTCCTCCGATCCCATAATAATTGCAGTTGGTGGAGTGTAGTCCGGCTTATACATATTATCTTGTGTTTTTTCAGTACAACCAACCAATTGTATGCCACTATCTTTCATAAATTGTAAAGCCAATTTCAAATTCCAAGTACGGCAAACCGTAATTTTATGCAATGCTCCAGCTGAGGTTTTTATTGCATCAGCATTAATGGCAGCAGCATTTTGTTCAGGGATTATAATGGCATCTACTCCTGCACATTCAGCAGTACGAGCAATTGCTCCAAAGTTTCTTACATCTGTAATTCTATCTAAAACTAAAACAAGAGGATTTTTCCCTTGTTCGTATAAATTTGGGACTACATCTTCAATATTATGAAAATCGATTGGCGAGATAAACGCAAAAACCCCTTGGTGATTTTTTCTTGTTAAGCGATTGATTTTCTCTAAAGGAACATGTTTGTAATTTATTCTCTTTTCACGCACCAATTTCCAGAGTTCTGCAAACAAATCGTTATGCAGTCCTTTTTGGATAAATAGTTTGTCAATTGTTTTCCCGGCTTGTACTGCTTCAATTATGGCACGGATACCAAATATATAATTTTTTTCTTCTGATTTATGCATTATTATCTTCTTTAAACTCAATTTGAGTGGTAATCTCAGGGATATTTCTGAGCTCTATTTCTTTTTTAATTTCTTCTGATTTAGCTTTTAAATCCTTGGTTAGGATTTGTTTCTTTCTTTTTTCCATTGGAGGATTTAGCTTCTCTGCATTTTCAAACTGAATTACACTTTCTAAAATCTCTCTTGGTAATTGTGTTCCTGCTTTATTAAGGGTGTCTAAAAATTCTTCTGCAAAAAACTGGTCAATCTGTATTCTTCTTTTGGTTGTGTGGGCAAATTTCCCAATAATCCTGCATACATTGTCTCGTTCTTCAGGACTTAATTTATCGGCAAATTCGTATTCCTCTATCTTTTTAAGACTTAGGATGATAGGTTCTAAAGCATCTTTGGTGATGATATATACATTATAGTCGCCAATATTATAAGTGAACTGATTAATAACCTGTAAAGTGTTAGATGGAATTACTAGGAATAAATCTTTTTTTACATCATCATGCTTTGCATACTTTTTTAGACTTTCCGTTTGCAATTTTATATATTTAGGGAAGTTGCTTAGATCATCATTTGCAGGACTTTTGGCATCAAAAACAATCATTTGATCCATTATTTCTATGGAATTATCTGGTTTGTTTCTTGGGTGTGGAAAATCTTCTTGACTAATATATTTAATGACATGATTTCTGCAAATAATTTGCAAGTGATTTTCAATATCTTTTTCGTGTTCTCCCCAAGTTGCTTTCATTTTCTCCATCCTTAGTTCTGTTTCTTTTACTCTTACATCATTCAACCTTTCTTTTTCTTTAGTCAAACTTTCTTGTAGCGTGTTGGTGGCTTCAACTGATTTTCTTAGCGTTTCATTTCTGTTATCTTCTTCTTTCTTCAATGAGATGTTTTCGTGCTTAAGATCATTTCTTTCTTGCTGAGTATGGGATAATTTTTCCTTTAAGGTAGCATTCTCAGTTTTCACTTGTTCAAAAGCTGTGGTTTTTGCATTAGCAATATCAATGTTTTGTTGCTGTTGTTTTACCTCAGTTTCTTTAGATGCTAAGTTTTGTTCTAATTCAGAAATTCTCAGTTTTAATTCTTCTGAATTATCTTCAAGAATGCCCTCTTTTTTAAAATAAATAGCTGCAAATCCGCTAATAATTAAGAGTGCTAGTACATATTCCATGGGTGAGTTTTTGAATTATAAAATGAGGACTAAAGTACCAACTTCTATTAGCTTATACAAGTCAATTACTTCTTTATTTTTCATTCTTATACAGCCATGTGAAGCGGGTTTTCCTAGTCTTCCTTCTTCTGATGTTCCGTGTATGTAAATGTAACGACTAAAAGAGTCAATTCCCTTTCCTTTGTTCTTTCCTTTTTCCATTCCCTCTAGCCAAAATATTCTGCTGGTTACATCATCAGTTTTACTTTTTGTATCATCTGTATATATGGTGGCAATATCGCCATAAAAGACTCTGCCTGTCATTCTTCCATTAATGGGAGTTTCTTCTCCATATTTTCTAGCTATTTTGTGTAGCCCTATTGGTGTTTTGTTACTTCCTGATTTACTGCCTATTCCGTATGCCGAACTTGAAATAATGTATTCTTTAAGGATACTGTCATTTTGTATGTGATATAGTTTTTGCTCTTTTATAGAAACATAAAGAATTTCATTTCCAAAGGTATCTTTGGTGTCCAAATAATTATTTACACGCTCAATTATTGAGTTTTGACCAAGTGTGCTGAAGCTAATAAAGCTGATTAAAATAAGGTTAAGGGTTCTGAACATAATTTCCAGTTTATAGGTTGTTTGTTATTGTTAATAAGTATTTTATTTGTTTTTGAGAAATGCTTACAGCCTAAAAACCCTCTGTAAGCAGAAAAAGGAGAGGGGTGAGCTGCAGTTAATGTATGATGTTTTTCTTTGTCTATTAAAGCTGATTTTTTTTGAGCAAAAGAACCCCAAAGCAAGAAAATTATTCCTTCTTTTTTGTCTGATATTTTTTTAATGATACTATCTGTAAAAATTTCCCAACCTATTTTTTGATGAGAACCTGCTTCTTTTTCTCTAACGGTTAGGGTGGAATTAAGAAGTAGAACACCTTGTTCTGCCCAAGTGCTTAGGTTGCCATTATTAGAAATAGGAAGGTTTAAGTCGCTTTTCAGTTCTTTGAATATATTGCGCAATGATGGAGGTGTTTTTACTCCCTCAGGAACTGAAAATGAAAGTCCATGTGCTTGCCCTTTTCCATGATAGGGGTCTTGTCCTAAAATAACAACCTTTAATTCATCAATATTGGTTTGATTAAAAGCGTTAAAAATCATTTCATTTTCAGGAAAAATTGTGTGATGTTTTCTTTCGGCACTTAATTCAGAAATAATTTTCTTAAAATCATCTGATTTAATTTCCTTTTTCAAGAATGTTTTCCAGTCTGAATTAAGTTGTAGATTTAGTTTTTTCATTTAATAATTCCAAAGATAGCTAATATGTTTTAAAAATGTATTTTTGTCAAAATTTATTTTCAATGAAAAAAGTAGTCTTTTTTACAATCGCAATCGTATTAATTAGTTTTCTTTCTTCCTGTGCAGTATATGGTCATCAATGTCCAGGTGTGACTAAAGTTGATTCATCTGTTTCACTAGCTTAATAAATATTCTTTGGAAAAAGTAGAAAAAATAAAAAAGCCAAAATGGCTAAAAGTAAAGTTGCCTACTGGACAAGCCTATAAAGCTGTTAGAGGAATTACTAAATCACATGATTTGCATACTATTTGCGAAAGTGGTAATTGCCCAAATATGGGGGAATGCTGGGGTGCAGGTACTGCAACCTTTATGATTCTGGGTAATATTTGCACTCGTTCTTGTGGTTTTTGTAATGTGATGACGGGTCGCCCATTAGCAGTTGATATTTTAGAACCTAAAAAAGTAGCGCGTTCAGTTAAATTAATGGAAGTAAAACATGCCGTTATCACCTCTGTTGATCGTGATGATTTGAAAGATGGAGGCGCAAGTATTTGGGTGGAAACAATTAATGAAATACGAAAGGAGAATCCTAAAACAACTATGGAAACCTTAATTCCTGATTTTAAAGGAAGATTAAAAGATATTCAACCAATTATAGATGTTGCTCCTGAAGTGGTTTCACATAATGTGGAAACCGTAAGAAGATTGACTAAAAAAGTGAGAATTCAAGCGAAATACGATAGGAGTATGGATACTTTAAGGTTTTTGCATGAAGGTGGAATTCGTACTAAGTCAGGAATTATGCTAGGTTTAGGTGAAACAGAAGAGGAAGTAGTTGAAACTATGCATGATTTACGAGCGGTTGGAGTTTCAATTATGACTATTGGGCAGTACTTACAGCCTTCCAAAAAGCATTTACCAGTAGTTGAATTTATTACACCTGAACAATTTGATAAATATAAGGAGATAGGTCTTTCTCTTGGTTTTCAGCATGTTGAAAGCAGTCCTTTAGTTCGTTCTTCTTACCATGCTGAAAAGCATATACACTAGTAATTAGTGAGTTTTATTCTTCTTCTAATTTTATTGTCTTTTAAAGTAGAAACACTATATTTGTATCCTTAATTTTATAATATAATTAATTTAGATATGAAAAATAAATTTTTACCTCTTTTTGTTGGAATGTTCTTGGCTTCAACTATGGTTTTTTCTCAAGGAAAGTGTGGTACTTATGAAGGTTCATTTGAAGATCAAAAACAAAAATATCCAGCTTTCTTTAAAGGATTAGAATCTTTAAATACTGAGTTGGAAGCTGATTGTAAATCTGCTTTAAGCAAAATGAAACGCCTTAAAGTTGAAGGTGGTAAGAGAATTATTCCTGTTGTGGTTCATGTTATTCATGATTTAGGTTCAGAAAATTTATCTGATGCCGCTATTCAAGGAGCAATAGACGCTTTAAATAAAAATATAAATGGTCAATCAGATAAGTTTTTAAATCAGTCAAACGGATATCCTTTAACGCCTGATATCTTTGCTTCTGTAGTTGGTGTAGCAAATATTGAATTTCGCTTAGCTAAGATTGATCCTAGTGGAAACTATACAACAGGAATTTTAAGAGTGCAATCGGAACTAACTAATCAGCCAGAAAACAGGAATGCTGTTAAAGGTTTAAGTTACTGGAATTCATATCAATATTTTAATATTTGGACTTTGAAAAAATTTGCAGATCAAGAAGGAGGTGAGTTGTTAGGTTTTGCTCAATTTCCTTGGACTGGTTCTATGTCAACTGATGGAGTGGTATTGAAAGCAGGAGAGATGTCTGATGTAAATTCAACAACTTTAACACATGAGGCAGGACATTGGCTTGGTTTAAAACATATTTGGGGGGATGCAGAATGTGGAGATGATGGGGTTAAAGATACTCCAATACATAAATATTCAAATGGTGCAGGCGAAAATCCAGGACCATTTCCTTCTCCAGCAACCTTCCCTTATCATGTTGGTACTGATGATGGCTGTGTGGCTGACTCTTTAAACCTTGCAGGAGAAATGTATATGAATTACATGGATTATACTAATGATAATTATGTTACCATGTTTTCTGCAGGTCAAGTAGGTATAATGAATGAAACTTTAGATGGAGAATATGATGCAGAGACTAATACAACAGGAATAGGTTTTAGAGAATATATGTGGTCAGCTGATAATATTGCTTTAACAGGTGTTACTGATGGTTACGTATCGCCAATCTGTAATCAAAATTCAGACTTTGCAAGTGCTACTGGAAAGTACTCTTTTTGTTTAGGTGAGAATATTGTATTAAAAGGTAATAAAACACAATTTCCGGCAGGAACTGTTAGTTCTCTTACTTGGGATTTTGGTGATGGTAATACAGATGATTTAAATGCTAATTCAGTTGTTCATACTTATGCATCTGAGGGTAGTTATGATGTGTCACTTACTATTGAATATGATGAAATAACGGAATCAAGAGCTGCTCGTTTATCTGATTTGGATTTAGTAAATGCAACTTCTTATGATTCAATTGTTGAAATCTTAAACGTACAAGGAACAGAAGCTGAATTATTAGCAATGAATGCTTCAAACATTAATCTACATCTTGATGATGATGGTTATAGTATTAATTCTATTTGGGTAAAAAATCAACTTACTACTGATAGTATTTTAGATGCATCACACATTGATACTTTAGTTGCAGATTCAGCTATTAATCCAATAACTGTATATATTAACTATGATAACTCTACTTCTTTCCCTGATTCTGTAGTGACAGGTGGGACTGATAGTATTTGGATTCATATTGATGGTAATAGCCTTTCTGCTCAGGATCTGTTATTAATAGGTGGTGCAGATAGTGTTTGGAATACCGACCTTCATGTTGGTTCCTTAGATACAATTATTGATTATAATTTTTATTATGATACAACTGTCTTGAATATATTAACATTTATTGATAGCACATATTTGTCTGCTGCTGATTCTGCATGGCTAGACGGGGCTGATTCTTCTTGGAGTGTTGATGGAGTTTTAGCTTCTGATTCAATTAGAGTTTATTTTGCTCATTTTAATATGGATACAATGATTACTATCTCTATTAATCCTAGCTCTACTTCACTGTCATACTCTGAATCATTAATGTTTAATACTGCTGATAGTACATGGAGTATTCAAACTATTATTGGTAGTGTTGATACAATTAGAACTTATCATGCACAATTTAATTACCCGTCATATAATGGCTACTATATAGATACTCTTTTCTATAGGGGTGTGGCAGAACGAACAACTTATATTGCTTATTATGCTAATTCCTGTGTGTCAACAACTGTAAAAGAAAATGTGATTACTATCTCTCCTGCCTCATCTTCAAATGCTGTAGGAAGTTATGCTTATGATTTTGAAGATGCTAATGAATTAACTGTTGATTGGCAGATAACTAAAGGTGCTCCAGAAGGAGAATGGAGTTTTAATGCAATTGAAAATTCTTCATGGGAATGGGTAAATGGTGTAGCTGTTAGTGGTTCAGCAGGATTAAAGATTGATAAAGATAATTTATCTTTAGGGACTGATGAATTAATCTCAGTAGCCTATGATTTAAGCGCATTAACTAGTCCTGCTATTAAGTTTTCGTATTCTGGAGCTTCAATAAATACCTTTCCTGTAAATGAATTGAATGTTTATTATTCTGATGATTGTGGTGAGGTATGGAGAGCTTTAGGTTCTTTAAGTAATATTCAAGTTGCTAATGCAGGTCTTTATGTCAACAATTTCCGTCCAGAATCTAGTGAATGGAATGATACAGTAATGACCAAATCTCAATTAAAGAATGATAATATCAAATTCAAAATTGAATATGTAACTAATGGTACTGCAAATAATTTCTATTTAGATAATATTCAAATTGGTGAAGAATCTACTTTGCATTTATCAACTAAAAGTTTATCTAGATTATCAATATACCCTAATCCAACTAGTGGAATAGCAGTAGTTGAGCTTGAAAATTTAGCTGAAATGGAAGTTGAGGTTAAATTAGTAAATATTTTAGGTGCTGAAGTTATGCACTTGTTTGATGGTGAAATAGTAAGTGATTACCATAGAATAGAGGATATTGATTTATCTATTCTTGAAACAGGAATCTACTTTGTTAAGGTAGTTTCTAATGGTAATGCTATTAAAACAGAGAAGTTAATTCTTAATAAGTAAGAATTTAATAGATATAAAAAGAAAGCCATCAGAAATGATGGCTTTTTTATTTGTTATAGGTTTTTAACTTAAGGTTTCCTTCTTGAAGTATAGCATAGGTATAGTGTGAGAGCCAATCGCCAGTATTGATGTATTTAGCTCTACTATCTACCTTTAATTCTAATGGAAGATGTCTATGTCCGAAAACATAATAATCAACTGGCTTAAGCGCTTGTTGCTGCTGGCAGTATCCGAAAAGAATCTCTTTTTCATTACTTATGAAGTTAGCTTCTTCTCCACTTTTTCGGCTACCTCTGCTACAGGTATGTGCTATTGTAAGTGCCAAGTTAGGATGCAAACGAGCGAAAGCCCATTGGCAAACTTTTGATGTAAATATCTTTCTTAAAAATTTATAAAGGTAATCTCCATTTCCAAGTCCATCTCCATGTCCTATGAATAGTTTTTTATCATCTTCTTCAATGATTATGTTTCTATGATGAATTGTAACGCCAACTTCTTTTTCAAGGTAGTCCTTCATCCATAGGTCATGATTCCCGACAAATAGATGTACGGGTGTACCGTTATCGGTTAGTTGCGCAAGTTTTCCTAATAGTCTAACAAATCCTTTAGGAACTACTGTTTTATATTCAAACCAAAAATCAAAGATATCACCTACTAAATAGATGGCTTTTGCATCTTTCTCAATATTAGTAAGCCACTGAACAATATGCTTTTCTCTCTTATGACTCTCCTGTAAGTTAGGAGTTCCTAAATGAAAATCTGATGCGAAATATATTTTGTCTTTTATCAAAATTATTTTTCTAATTCAGTTCTTAGTAATTGGTTTGCCAATTTTGGGTCAGCTTGTCCTTTTGATAGTTTCATTACTTCCCCCATGAATAGGCCAATCAACCCTTTTTTACCTCCTTTGTATTCAGCTACTTTCTCAGGGTATTTAGCTATTGCTTGAGTAATGTAACTCCCAAGCGCATCACTATCACTTTCTTGCACCCAGTTATTTTCAGTTGCAATTTCTTCAGCAGTTTTTTTGCTTTCTAACATTGTAGGAAATATCTTTGAAGTCGCTACAGTATTACTAACCTTTCCGTCATCAACAATAGCTATAAGTGTTGCTAGTCTTTCAGGAGTGATTGCGAAATCATTTATGTGTACTGCCTTTTCGTTTAGGTAGGATTTCACACTCCCGTTAACAAAGTTGGCTGCTGATTTGTAGTTTTTTGTGTATTTGCACAATGCGTTAAAGTAAAGTGCAATGCCTTTTTCATCAGTTAATATGTTGGCATCATACTCGGATAAATTATATTCTTTTGTAAAAATTAAAAAGAGTTCATTAGGCAAAGGAGGTAAGGTTTTTCTTACCTTATTAATGTATTCTTTTGTAACAATTACTGGTTGTAAATCTGGTTCTGGGAAGTAGCGATAATCATTTGCCTCTTCCTTATGTCTCATGCAGATAGTTGAGTTGTTAGCAGCATTAAAACTTCTTGTTTCATGGCTAATCTCTCCTCCAGTTTCTAATAATTCTATTTGTCTGTCAATTTCAAATTCAATGGCACGCATTACATTTCTGCTTGAATTCATATTCTTAACCTCCACTTTTGTTCCGAATTCTTTTGCACCTTTTAGCATTACTGAAACATTGGCATCACATCTTAAAGAACCTTCTTCCATGTTTCCGTCACAGATGTCTAAGTAGCGAACTAATTTCCTTACTTCCGTTATGTATTGGTATGCTTCCTCTGAGGAACGAATGTCAGGTTCTGATACTAGTTCAACTAAAGGTACACCTGCTCTATTTAAATCCACTAAAGTATTGAAAGGGTCTAAATCATGGATTGATTTTCCTGCATCTTCCTCCATATGAATCCTTGTAATTTTTATATTTTTAGGATTGCCATCTTTATCTTTTATTTGGATAGCTCCTCCATTACAAATAGGAGTTGTATCTTGTGTTATTTGATATCCTTTTGGTAAATCAGCATAGAAATAATTTTTACGAGCATATTCATTTCTTTCTCTTATATCAGAGCCAACTGCTATACCAAGCTTTACTGCATATTCAATTACATTAGTATTGCTTTTAGGTAATGTGCCTGGGTGACCAAGAGAAATTACTGATGTTTTAGTGTTGGGTACAGCACCATAAATATTCTCATCAGAAGAATAAGCTTTTGTTTTTGTAAGTAGTTGTGCGTGAACTTCTAGTCCGATTACTACTTCATATTTATCTCTTGCACTCATTTGTTTATTCAAAAATTACTTTTCCTGATTCAGTTCTTTTTCCTTCTTTTATCAAGGTGTAAAAGTACAAACCATTGCTCAAATTTCCTCTGTAAATTGTATTTTGATTTTTAGTTAATTTTTGCTCGTACACTTTCATTCCTAAAGTATTGTATAGCGTTATACTTTCAGCATTGCTATTAGAAATTATAAATTGTGTTTTTGCAGGATTAGGAAAGATATTATTACTTAATGTATTTTCAATAATTGAAGTGCTTGAGCTGCAATCAAAAATATAAAGCCCTGTTTGCATATCAGAAACAATAATATTTCCTGAAGGTAAATAAGGATATATTCCCCAAGCTCCTTTAAAGGAAGCATGGCTGTTTGGTGCATAAGTATCATATTCCCAAGTTTGAACAGGGTTGCTTGGGTCAGAAATATCAAAAACCCTTAAGCCATCATGGTAATAAGGAATGTAGGCTAAATCCCCTTTTATAATTCCGTTATGTGCCATTGATTGTGGATCAACACCAGAATTGAAAGTTGCTAAAACCGATATATTTGTTAGGTCAGCAACATCAAGTATTTTTACATCATATCCATGATTTTCATCTTGCATAATATAAACTGTTCCGTCATCATTTAGCCATCCTGAATGGTTATATCCAGCATCAGGATAAGAGGTGAATGTTGCTAACTGTACTGGCTGATCACCCATTGTATTTACCATAGAAAAATCGAATACTCTGAGTCCTTCATTTCCACAATTAAGGAATGCTGTATCATTTCTTACAAAGGCATCATGCACATGGCCGACTGCTCCAGTATAAGAATAAATTAAAGTAGGATTAGTTGGTGTGTGTAAATCATAAACATCCATTGCGGTATTAGATGCACAAGCGTATAGTTTTGCTGTTGCAGTATCAATATAAATATTATGTGATTTTGTAAATAGATTATTAGAATCATATACTGTCGTTACTGAATCAGGTAAAGTACTAACATCAATAATTTGTAAAGTTGATGAACTTCCTTCATCACACACTACATATAAGTATCCGTCAAAATCATGGTAATCTCTATGGATTACTCCACCACCTGTGTAAGCCCCAGCAACAAAAGCTACTTCTGTGCTGTTTACAGGGTCAGTAACATCAAAAAAGTGCGTACCTGCAGTGGAGCCGATAATGGCAATTTCTCTATCATTAACTACCATTCCCCAGCATTCATTGTAGGTGTTGTCATATGTCCATGAGCCTACAAGTGAAGTGTCCTGCCAGTTATAAAGTAGTGTTGCAGTTTGCTGTGCATTGCTACTTAGGGTAAGTAGTATGCTTAAAGATAAAATTAAATTTTTCATTATATTGATGCAATTAATTCTTTAATAATTAGAGTGAGTTTCGGCTCTGCCACTTCTGAAACTGCTTGTATTTCAGCATGAGTTACCTTTTTAATTTTACCAGGTACACCAAGGTCAGTAATTACGGACATGGCAAAACAAGGAATATCCATATGGCAAGCAACAATTACTTCAGGTGCGGTGGACATTCCCACAGTATCACCACCAATAATACGCATGTATTTGTATTCGGCTGGAGTTTCCAAAGTAGGACCAGTTAAAGCAATATACACTCCTTTTTGTACAGGAAGATTATTCACTTTTGCTACTGCTTCAGCCTTAGTAATTAGGATAGGGCAATACGGTTCACTCATATCAGGGAACCTTGGGCCTAGTTCTGCAATATTATGTCCTATTAACGGATTAGGAATTAGGTTAATATGATCGCTCAATATCATTAAATCTCCTATTTCATAATTAGGATTAATTCCACCACTAGCATTAGATACAATTAAATTTTTGATACCAAGTAACTTCATTACTCGTACTGGGAAAGTAACTTTTTCCATGCTGTATCCTTCATAAAAATGAAAACGACCTTGCATGGCCACTACTTGTTTTCCTCCAAGTTTTCCGAAAATTAATCTTCCTGTATGTCCTTCAACTGTGGATAGCGGAAAGTTAGGAATATCCTCATAAGAAATAGAATATTCAATCTCTATTTCGTTTACTAATCCACCAAGGCCAGTTCCTAAAATGATACCAACTTCAGGGTTGTAGTTTGTTTTATTTTGTAAGAATTCAGCTGATTCTTTAATTTTTTGCAACATAATTTAATATTTGTTTTTCAAACTTTTCTTTTCCCTCAAATTCAATACTTATGGGAAGATAGTACAGATTTGCTGTGCCAAATTCACCCTCAAAAACTCTTAATTTTGTAGCGTCTTTTTCGGTGGTTAAGATAAGTTTTTTTGTACTACTGTCCTGATTGTATTTCTTTAAGATATTAGCAATATCATTATTAGTATAATTGTGATGATCAGCAAACTTTAGGTGTTTCACTTTGTGTCCTGCAGCTTGCAAATAATCAACTAAAGGATTAGGGTTAGCAATACCACTTACCAAGGTGATGCTTTGCTGCTCATCAGGAATAAATTCCTTATTTGTGCTGATGCATTTACAAGTGCCATAGTTTATATGTGAAAAATATGCTTTTTGATGTGCAAAAAGATTTAGTTTCTTTACCATTCCTTTCTTTTCAGTAGGATTACTATTGCTAGGGGTTTTACTAAAGACTATTGCATTTGCTCTTTCTGCTCCTTTTTTGTTTTCTCTTAAATTACCCACTGGCATAAGGGAGTCCTTATAATAAGGGGTGGAGTAGGGCGTGATGAGAATATTAAATCCTGCTTTTATCCATCTGTGTTGATAGCCATCATCCAAGAGTATGACCCCTGTTTCAGGAAAATCTTTCAGGATTTGTTGTACGCCTTTATTTCTGTTTTTTTCTACTAGAACTGTACAATCAGGATTATTTTGTTTTAGTTGTAAGGGTTCATCACCTACTTCTGCTGCAGTGCTTGTGCTTTCAACAATTTGTAAATTGCTTGTTTTACGGCCATATCCTCTACTGAGGATAGCAACTTTGTAATTGTTTTGTAGTAAATTAATAATGTACTGGGTGTGGGGTGTTTTTCCTGTACCACCTACTGATAAATTACCTATACAGATGATTGGGATGTTGTAGGTTTTGGATTTAAAAATTCCATAGTCGAATAATAAATTACGGATGGTAGTAATGCTACCGTAAATGATTGTTAATGGAAAAAGTAAATAACGCATAGGGCAAAGATACAATTAGATGTTAGATATTAGTATTGAGAATTTAGATTCTAGTTGCTGGCAGTTTTTTAGGTGTGTTCTGAATTTAGTTTTGCCTGTTCTGAATTTATTTTCGGGTGTTAAATATTTATGTTTGCCTGTTAAATATTCTTGCTCAAGACTTAAAGTGAGGCAACTGCTTGAAAATCAATAGCTATTTTTTGTAGATTTAAAAAATAAAAAACTCATCAGAGTTGTAGATGTATTGGGTAGAGATAGCAAACCTAAAAACAACACCCCACTTTTCTATATTTATGATAATGGTACAGTTGAGAAAAGAATTATTATTGAATAGTTTAAATGTTTTCAATTTCCTTATTTTTGAAAAATGAATATTAAACAAGTAACTAATTTTTTAGAAAGCTATGCGCCATTGGCATATCAAGAAAGTTATGATAATTGTGGCTTAATTGTTGGGGATGCCAAGTCGGAAGTTAAAGGTGCACTTATTACCTTGGATTGTACTGAAGCAATAATTGATGAGGCAATAGCAAAAGGTTGTAATTTGGTAATTGCACATCACCCTATTGTTTTTGGTGGACTTAAAAAACTAAATGGCAGTAATTACATAGAACGCACAGTTATAAAAGCAATAAAGAATGATATTGCTATTTATGCGATACACACCAACTTGGACAATGTGCACAATGGGGTAAGTGCTAAAATTGCTGAACAATTAGGGTTAGAAAATTGTAAGGTGTTGGCGCCTAAGTCTGATTTGTTAAGGCAGTTGGTGGTGTATTGTCCTACCAGTAATGCTGAAGAATTAAAATCGGCTTTGTATGAGGTGGGTGCAGGAACTATAGGGGATTATGACCAATGTAGTTTTGCTTCAGTGGGCAAAGGTACTTTTAGAGCAAATGAAAATTGCAATCCTTTTGTAGGTGTGGTAGGTAAACAACATACTGAAACGGAAGAAAGGATAGAGGTGATTTACCCTAAGTTTAAAGAAAGAGCAGTTTTAAATGCAATGAACAATGCCCACCCCTATGAAGAAGTTGCGCATCAAATTTATGTGCTTGAAAATAAACATCAGTTGGTGGGTTCAGGAATTATTGGAGAATTAAATGAGTCTGTAGACACTGAGGTGTTTCTAAAAAATTTAAAAACTAATATGCAAACAGATTGTGTAAGGCATACTCCTTTGGTGAAGCAACAAATTAAAACGGTTGCAGTTTGCGGGGGGAGTGGTAGTTTTTTATTGAATAATGCAATAGCTGCAAAAGCAGATATATTTATAACTGCTGATTTTAAATATCACGAGTTTTTTGATGCTGAAAATAAGATTGTTATTGCGGACATTGGACACTATGAAAGTGAGCAATTTACAAAGGATTTGATTTATGATTTGCT
>TARA_B110000008_G_scaffold62114_1_pt1 | contig 28495 bp, 26 predicted proteins | sample TARA_B110000008 | Tara Oceans TARA_B110000008 (sample SAMEA4396496) | marine metagenome | biome: Westerlies Biome; feature: [DCM] deep chlorophyll maximum layer (ENVO:01000326); material: water (ENVO:00002006), including particulate matter (ENVO:01000060) such as... | depth 40 m
GATAATGCGCGATAATGGTACACATCGACCAAGCCATGAATAGAAGCCGTAAAAAATAAAGCAATTTGCTTCTGACGGTTTTCGCTCTGTTCAGACATGGTTGGAATCGCATCAATAATTAACGTCATCAAATGGCGCTGCCACTCTTCTACCAAACGCGCTAATTGCATTTCTAATTCTTGGTCTAGCTGTTGCGACTCTTCTAAGTTCAATCGCGGTGGCTGAAACATCAGCTGATAATAACCTGGATCTTGCTGAGCAAAACTGATGAGCAGACGAGCAAATTGCTGCAATGCTTGTTCTGCATTTACCGCATCGCCCATTTTTTCATTCATTTGCGTAAAGAACATATCAAAACCGCGTAGGCGAGTCTGAATAAAAAGGATTTCTTTATTAGGAAAATAATTATAGATATTGCTCGCAGTCATCCCTAACTGCGTCGCTAGCTTGCGCATAGACAAATGATGAAAGCCAACATCGGCCATCACCTGTGATGCACTGTCCATAATTCGCTGGCATTGTGCAGCGACTTCTTCGGGAGTAAATGGCTTCTTCGGCATAGATCATCCTTTGAGATCAATGTTATTTTTGTTTTAGTCGATAAGCGTTCACTATAAAACGACCCTACAAACACAAAAGCAAGACCCTTTCGGGTATTTTTTATAAATAACGTAAGTTTTTACAAATTTTACTTACATTTAGGTCTTTTTCGGCCGTAGGGTACAAAACTTTAGTGCTTTCTCATTAGTATCGACATACTCCATTACCTGCCCTAATTACTGACTTCACGGTCAACTACCTTCTCATCATTTAAGCGTGCGCAAACATGGGATAATAAAAAACTCAAAGGTCAACAACGAAAAACTTGATGCAGGACAAGAGAAAAAAAAACACCCACTTTAAAATGCCAACCCTTCATACAACGGCTCGATTTAAGAAGTATACTCATGACAGAAAACTTGCACTGGGATCCAGAACTGATTCAACGCTATAATCGCTCAGGTCCACGATATACGTCTTATCCGACAGCGGTTGAATTCAAAGCCGTTGAGAGTGATCAAGTTGAAAAAGATTTATTAAGTAAACGTGATCCTAATGTTCCTCTATCACTGTATTTACACATCCCTTTCTGTGCCCATGTTTGTTACTACTGCGGCTGCAATAAAATTGTGACCAAAGACAGATCTAAATCTGAGCCTTATCTTGAATTATTGAAAACTGAAATCGATCGTAAAGCTGAGCTTTTAGAAGGCCATCCGATTGTTGAGCAAATGCATTGGGGCGGTGGTACACCAACGTTTCTTTCTGACGAGCAAATGATCGATCTAATGGCCCATTTACGTAAGCGCTTCAATTTCAGCACCGCAGATAGCGCTGACTATTCAATTGAAATCGACCCTCGTGAAATGCGCCCAGGTACTCTTAAGCTATTACGTGAGCTCGGGTTCAATCGTACAAGCTTTGGCGTGCAAGACTTAAACGAGAAAGTGCAGCAAGCCGTTAACCGCATTCAACCTGAAAGTATGATTCGAGACGTTATGGTCGAAGCACGTGAACTCGGTTTCCGCTCAATCAACATTGATCTCATCTATGGTCTACCTCATCAGAATCAGCAAACCTTTGCTGAAACCCTCGAGGTGATTATTGATATGTCACCCGATCGCCTTTCTGTTTTTAACTATGCTCATTTGCCTGAACGTTTCAAGCCTCAACGCCGCATCAAAGAGGAAGACCTGCCTAGCCCTGAAGAAAAATTGGCGATTTTAGGCAATTGCATCACCAAGCTTACTGAAGTTGGCTACCATTATGTCGGCATGGATCATTTTGCAAAAACGGACGACGAATTATCCAGAGCCCAAGCCAGAAAAGAACTTCATCGTAATTTCCAAGGCTATACGACCCATGGTGACTGCGACTTAATAGGCTTTGGTGTCTCTTCTATTAGCCAAATCAGTGACTGTTATTTGCAAAACAGCCCAGATATCAACGTTTATGAAGAAGCCATTAGCAACAATCAATTTCCAATTGTTAAATTGATTGAAACCCATAATGATGACCTCATTCGCCGCCATGTCATTATGGAATTATTGTGTCACGATCAGATGATATTTGCTGAGCTTGATCAAGAATTTGATATCGATAGTCGAGAGTATTTTGCAGACGAGCTGAGCAAACTCAGCCCAATGATCGAGGATAATTTATTAGAGATCAGCGACCAAGGTATTCACATGAGTGACAAAGGTCGCTTATTGGTGCGTAACGCTTGCATGGTATTTGATACTTACCTACATGCAAATATCATTCAAAGCTATTCTGCCAGCGCTGATGCCAGCACCGATAGCAAACGCCCACGTTTCTCGAAAGCGATTTAGTTTAACCGTGGCGGTGAGGTGGCTATAAGCCACCGGGCTGCCCACGCCAAAATCCCCATTGATAGCCATCATGGTGCAGGTAAACTCGTTTTTCGAAAGGTTTTTCTTTAGACTCTAGCGTTCGCCTCAACGTTCTGGCTCTATCAAATGCGGGGGCATCTACCCAATCTTGTATATCCGAAACATACCATTGAATGTAAGCTTCTGCGTAATACGAATCCCCCAATAAATAAGGCTTAGAAAGCTGCAAAATATTTTTTAAACGCCCTACCCCATAATAAAAACCACCCTGCGTAGTTGCGTATTCACTGGCAGCCTCGTCGACAAAATCATAGCGGTAATTCAACGTGATACGCTTACGCTTACTGCCCTCAACTTGAACAATCTTAGTTTCTTTTTTGCGCACCAGCAGTTTATGGTTAAACAATACTTCCAGCATGGCCGCATCTTTATGCTTGCTTGCGCGCTCAATACTGTATGGAATCGCAAAGCCCTGCCAGAATAAAGGCTGTTGTTTTAGCGCCGCATCGATAATACGCAGCGCTTGATTTTCAGTTAATACTGGCTGACCAGACCCAAAGGCCGTAGGCATATGCATTAAAAGTATGATTAAAAAACTAAGATATTTATTCATAAAACCAAAGAGTCATAAGGGGAATTATTAAGAGTAAGCCATAAGCTGCTTTATTCTAAAAGTATAGACGCCGACTCCAACCCTCGCCTCATCAAGCAAATAAATCCTTATAAAAACACTCTTTATTCATATAATTTATCAGCGACCGTTGGATGTCACTTGTTTGTCATAAATTGATTTTACAGTAACTCATCTTTACAAAATTAAGAGATGAGATAATGACAATGCAAAGCCTTTCTCAAGCACAATCCGCACTGCAAACACTGGGTTCGCTAAATAATGCCGTAGAATCAAAACTCATCGCTCGTTTTAGTAAAGACCCTGATGAGATCTACCAAGCCCAGCTGTTCCGTGCAAGAGTATTTAACTTAGGCGAGACCAAGCAAGACAAAGACCCCTTCGATGATACGTGCCTGCATCTTATTATTAAAGACAGCCTATCAAACAGTATCGTTGGCTATAGCCGCATTATCACAAGCGATATTATCTCTTCACCGACGGAATTTTACAGTGCAAGTGAGTTTGATATCACGCCCATCATTCAACCCAATGCCCGCTATATGGAAATTGGTAGAACCTGTGTTGACCCTAACTATCGCAGTGGTGCTGTTATTGGCTTGCTATGGTCTAAAATAGGCCAGTATATGAATGAGAAAAGTATTGATTACCTAATGGGCTGTGCCAGCATTTCAATACAAGACGGTGGTGCAAAAGCAATTGCAGTGATCAATTATTTGCGCAATAAACACTTCACCAGTGAAGAATATCGCGTTACGCCTAAAATTCCTTTGTCACAATTTGATATCGACATCGATGGTAAACAACATGTACCGGCACTGTTAAAAACCTATTTACGCATGGGAGCCAAGGTCTGTGGCGAAGCGTTTTTAGACCATGATTTTAAAGTCGCCGACGTGGTCATTCTATTGGCCAAAAAAGACATCAAGGCGCGCTATTTACGTCATTTTTCTTAAGAGTTTATTCATACCCATGCATAAAGAAAAGTTGATCGCTACTTGGCGCTTAATCTGTGCAATACAGTACCTAATATTAATCATTATTATTGTCCCCATTATTTTCAGTTCTGTGGCCAATAAAATCCCTAAGCGCAGAGAGCTTGCGAGTCTTTTATATCGTCGCTTTTATGCGGCTTTAAATGTAAAGCTGATCATAAAGGGCACGCCGACGAGCCAACCCTCTTTATGGGTTGGCAATCATATATCTTGGTTAGATATTTTATTATTAGGAGGCAATAATACCGTCGACTTTATTGCCAAAACCGAAGTGGGCGACTGGCCAGTGATTGGTTCTATTGTCAAAAAAGCCGGCACTGTATTGATTAGCAGAGAGAATAAGTTTCAAGCCTATCGAGCCCTGCCCCAACTGCAAGAACGAATAAGGTCCGGCACACCACTCATGGTCTTTCCAGAGGGGACAACGACGGATGGACGTGCAACCCTGCCCTTCAAACCCATGTTTTATCAAGCGGCGATCAGAGAAAAAATCATGATTCAGCCAATATCTCTGCAATATTTTAATGCGAATGGCGATGTTACCGATTCTGTCGCCTTTATCGGTGATGACGAATTTTCTACCAGCCTTAAACGCATATTAAAACAGCCTAAGATCATCGCTGAAATACACTTCCTACCCGCCGTACCCGCCCACCATTACCATCGAAAGCAATTGGCTGAGCTTAGTCGACATGCCATTAACGTAAAAATGAGACAACAAGAAGGCGCAGGCCAAACGATAGAAGAAGCCCCAATATCAACGGTACAGCTATCAAAAATTTATCAATAATCAGCGGCTTAGATAGCATGTAAAGACTCAGATCTCTGCTAACCTTTAACTAGATCCAATGACTTAGATAGAGGGTTAACGTGAACAATCTTAGCATCGCCGACGCAGTAGAAAATATTTTTGAATTAATGGAAGTCCTTGATGACGCGTATTGGGAAGCCAATACCTGCGAAGAAAAAGATTATATTTATAATCTGGCCAACATTTTAGTGAATGAGTACATTGAATTGAATAAAGTCAGTGTGCAAGATCATCATTTTGAGTATGAAGTCATCTCGATTAGCCAAGAAGCTCTAAAGCAGGCGCTTACTCAATTTCAATTACGGGTACCTAAGCAGATTCGCCGCCAAACAACATTGATTAAGCTAAACAGTCTTCTCAATATATTGATGGTATCCATTACATCCAGCTGAGACGATGACTTCCATTAAAAGAGCACTGATTAAAAGAGCATTAGGAGGTTGAAAATACCAACTGATGCTCAACCACGACAACCTCGCTACGACGATTACGGCCCGCATCTTTCGCGCTATATAAGGCTTCATCTGCTGCCGCAATTATTTCTGTCGGCAAATAACTTTTATCGGGTTCAACCCAAGCCAGCCCCATACTGACGGTAACGATATTACTTGCATTAGAATAGTCATGAGTAATGTTTAAATGATCAATCGCTTGCTTTAAGCGCTCAGCAACAACGACGAGACCCTCTGGCTGAATAGACGGTAAAATAACAATGAACTCCTCCCCTCCAAAGCGGGCGACAAAGTCTCGTGGCCTTTGCACAACCGATTTCAATTGCTGAGCTATTTGAGTCAAACATTGATCACCTTGCAAATGCCCATAATGGTCATTAAAGGACTTGAAATTATCAACATCAATCATAATGAGACCGATGTTCCCTTGCTCTCGACAGGCCCTGCGCCATTCTGCCGTATAAAAGTCATCAAAATAACGACGATTTGCAATTTGGGTTAAACCATCCGTCATCGATAAAGAGGATAAACGGCGCAGCTCACTCACTTGCAGCAAATGCAATTTAAGCCGCGCAAGGGTCAACATTGGACGCTCTAAAGGCTCGGTCAAATAATCGATGGCGCCTGATGTAAGTGCACTGAGTTCTGTATTTTCATTGGCTCCCCCCATTAGAACAATAGGGACATTTCGCATAATGGGATGGGCTAGCCATACTCGGCAAAAATCGCGAGTATCTTCGAGTAAGAAGCCATAATCCATCAATAGCAAACTAGGCGTCACATCAAGATCTTGTAACCAAGTATCGAGCTGTGATTTGCGAACAATACTCGTAACCCGAGCATCTTCGGACAGCAAATCGCCTAATAATGACTGCTTCTTTAATCTTTTATCTGCGATCAAGACTAATGGCCTAGTATCCATACTCACCCTATTACTCGATTTATATTGATATTATAGTTATAAAATTTTAAGTCATTAAAACCAAATTGCATACTTATACCGTTCAGAAACGCACTGAACAAGTATTTACTTCACGCTTTATATCATCGACCAAAAATATAAAGACTTTAATTCTTGCCTCAACCCACCTAAACTTAGGCCTTTATACCTATTTAAAGCTAGAGATGTTTTTCATGATACGAGCAATACCTTTTATTCGAACAGCAGCCGTCGCAAGCCTTACGTCCGTCCTTTTCATTAGCGGTTGTGATAAAACTCCAGAAGCTCAAAACGAAGCATCCGAACAAATAAAACCTAAAGCCACAATAAGCGTGCAAGAAAAGAAAGCCAATTTTTTCGCCTACCTGCACCCTATGATTAAGCAAGTGAACGAAGAAGTGCTTGCGCAAAGAAAAACCCTGCTCGAAATGCAGGCCGGCCTACCAAAACTGTCATCAAAAGATACTAAAGTTCTAGAAGAATATACGCATACTTATCGAGTTAAAAAAGAGTTACCAACCAAGCAAAAAATTGAATTATTAAAGCGCAAAATCAATACCATCCCAGCATCACTGATTCTTGCTCAAGCGGCCAATGAATCTGCTTGGGGAACCAGTCGATTTGCCCGTGAAGGCAATAATTATTTTGGCCAATGGTGCTATAGCAAAGGTTGCGGTTTGGTCCCACTGGGGCGCGATGATGGTGCGAAGCATGAAGTGGCTAAATTTGATAGCCCGATTGATTCGATAAGAAGCTACATTCGTAATTTAAATAGCCACCCAACCTATAAGCCGCTAAGAGAATTACGAACTCAGAGTCTTTTAAAAGATAAAAAGCCGAGCGGTGAATTGCTAGCACAAGGGCTGCTTGGTTACTCTATTCGTCGAGAAGAATATGTAAAAGAAATTCAAAGCATGATCCGTTACAATAAGCTCAGTCGTTTTGATGCTGAAAATTCAAAGACTGACAAAAAATAAACCAGTACTTCAGATAAAGGATAAGCTGTGACTGCTGCTAAAGATCGTCGGTTTAGTGACCGCTATGAAGGTGCAAGCTTAAAGCTAGAACTGCGACCACGATATTGGTTTGGTTTAAAAAAACAGAAGTCACCCGCTCTGATTACTAATTTCTCAGTGGGGGGTATCCGCATTATCACCCCTCTTAAACTAAAAGTGGGTCAGATAATTCACATCACATTATTAAGTGAATTTCATAATATCAGACAATTACCGGCAGAAATTGTTCGTTTTGACGGCAAAGATTCGGATTACCACTACCGTTATGGATTGCAATTTAATTTCAAAAAATTGCCTGAAACAGCCAGCAACAATACCGTTTTCATTCTTAAACAAATTGAATTAGCCATTCAGCAAACGCTGACTGCGTCATAAACTCAAATACATTATCTATGAACGCTACCGTTAAAATATTAAAAAATAAATTTAAGGCCCATTCATGAGCAGTAATATTCTCGTTCTAAACTGTGGAAGCTCTTCCATAAAGTTCGCTATTTTCGACATGACTCAGCAACAGGTGCTGATCAGTGGTTTAGCAGAACGTCTATACGAATCTCAACCCAGCATTCATTGGAAAGGCCAAGTCAGTGGCGAAGCAGTTATTAATGATCAAGGCCATCAAGCCGCTCTTGATACGCTAGCGGGGTTATTACGTGAATGGAACATTCTCGATTCATTAATAGGCATTGGCCACCGAATTGTGCACGGCGGAGAAAAATTCTCAGCGTCAACACGATTAAACGATGAACTCATCACATCCTTAAGAACCTTAAACCATTTAGCCCCTCTGCATAACCCAGTGAATCTGCTAGGCATTGACGCTTGTCAAAAAATGCTGCCGGACTTACCGCAAGTCGCCGTTTTTGATACGGCTTTTCACCAGACGATGCCTGAACATGCTTATTTATATGCCGTGCCACATGCTTGGTATGAAAACTATGGAGTCCGTAAATATGGCTTCCATGGCACCAGCTATCGCTATATTACCCAAGCCTGCGCCCAGCAATTAAATAAACCGGAAGAAGACCTTAATATTCTGTGTGCCCACCTCGGTAATGGCTGCAGCGCCAGCGCTATTTTAAAGGGCAAAAGTATTGATACCAGCATGGGCTTAACACCCCTCGATGGCCTTATTATGGGGACGCGTTGTGGCAGTGTTGACCCTGGGCTAATTGAGTTCATGATGCAAGCTGAAGACGCCAGCATTGAAGAGATTATGACAGCCTTGAATAAAAAAAGTGGCTTATTAGGGCTGTCTGGCTGCAGCAACGATATGCGCACATTATTGGTTGAAGAAGCATCCGGCAACGAAAAAGCAAGCCAAGCAATCAATGCTTTTTGCTACCGCATTGCTCGTGAATTAAGCGCGCTATCGGCGTCTCTGCCTGATATTGATGCGGTTGTTTTCACCGGAGGCATCGGTGAACATGCACCGTCAATTCGCCAACGCATTATCGATTTTTGGCCGAACGCAAAAATCACATTAAACGACCGTTTGAATCAGCAATCAGGTGATGAGCAAGGTATTATTAGCCAGCCTGATAGCCCAAAAGCCATGGTTATTGCAACCAATGAAGAATTAATGATCGCCCAAGACTGCTACGAGTTATGCAAAAATGATTAATATTTTTATCGCCCCAACAGGTTTACACAGTGGTTTAAGCAGTATCAGTATTGCACTGTTACACGCCCTTGATACTCAAGGCATTAAAGCCTCTTTCCTTAAGCCCGTTGCCTCTTATAAAGAAGGTGAAGTCGAACGTTCGACGCAAATGGTTAAACAAAATTACCCATTGAACCCACCTCAACCAATGCCTCTTAAGCAAGCACAACAGCTTATCAGTACCGGCCAACAGGATCGTCTATTAGAAGACCTTGTCGGCTTGCATTACATGGCAACCTCAGATACTGAAGTCGCTATTATCGAAGGGCTCGTACCTGATCGCAGCGAGCCTTATACCGCCAAGATTAATGCTGAAATTGCTAAGGCCTTGAACGCTGATGTCATTCTAGTGAGCAGCGCAGAAAATCGCTCCAATAACGACATTCAAGCAGACATCAACTTAAATGCCGCGATTTTTGGTGGTTTTAAGGCAGGGAATATCATTGGTGCCATCATCAATAAATTTGGCACACCGCAAGAATCTCATTTCATGCTATCAAAGAATGAGGAAAGTGATGCACAACGTCTTGAGAAACTGCCAAAAATAGAATTAGAACACTGTCGTTTATTAGGAACGATCCCATGGCAGCGTGAGTTAATCAGCCCAAGAACATTAGACATTGCTCGTCAACTGGGTACTAAAACCATCGTTGAAGGCGACTTAGCAACCCGTCGTGTAAATACCATTACCTTATGTGCTCGCACCCTACCCAACATGCTTAATCGCTTAACCGCGGGGACATTGATTGTAACCCCTGGTGACCGCGTTGATATCATACTGGCCTGCGCATTGGCTGAAACCAACGGCACACCTCTCGCAGGGCTTATTTTAACGGGCGGCTTAATGCCAAAAGATGATGTTTTACGTCTTTGCCAAAAAGCGGTTAGCAATGGTCTGCCTATTTTAAGTACGGAAAGCGATACCTTTGCGTGCGCTAGCCAGCTTGATCGCATCAATACAGCGGTTCCAGAGGATGATCTACAGCGCATTGATCTTATTCGTGCTCATATTGCTGACAATATCGACATTCAAGCATTATTAGGCGCTATCAAAGCCCCTCATGCTGTGCGTTTAAGCCCTGCGGCCTTCCGCTTCCAATTGGTTGAACGCTCACGTGCTGATGTTAAACGCATTGTATTGCCTGAAGGCGAAGAACCAAGAACGATTCAAGCAGCGGTTATTTGCCAACAGCGCGGCATTGCACGCTGTGTATTATTAGGTAAAAGAGACGTTATTGAACAAGTTGCTGAAGCGCAAGGCATCACTCTGCCTGATTCCTTAGAAATACTTGATCCGAATGACATTCGTGAAAACTATGTTCTAGATATGGTTGAGCTGCGTAAGCATAAAAACTTAACAGCACCGATGGCCAGCGCCCAACTAGAAGATAACGTTGTTCTAGGAACCATGATGCTAGCCTTAGATCATGTTGATGGCTTGGTATCTGGAGCCATTCATACCACCGCAAATACCATTCGCCCTGCCATGCAGTTAATTAAAACAGCGCCTGGGGCAAAACTTATTTCCTCGGTTTTTTACATGTGCCTGCCAGAACAAGTGCTGGTCTATGGTGATTGCGCTGTAAACCCCGATCCTAATGCAGAAGAGCTTGCCGATATTGCTATTCAAAGTGCCGACTCCGCACTAGCAATGGGAATTGAACCTAAAGTTGCAATGATCAGCTACTCAACCGGAGTATCAGGGTCCGGCAGTGACGTCGAAAAAGTGAAACAGGCAACAGAGATTGCACAATCACTGCGCCCAGACTTGATTATTGACGGACCACTCCAATATGATGCGGCTACCACAGAGTCGGTTGCCAAGAGCAAGGCGCCAAATAGCCCTGTCGCCGGTAAAGCGACTGTTCTGGTATTCCCAGATCTAAATACAGGTAACACAACTTATAAAGCAGTTCAACGCAGTGCCCACGTGATTAGCGTCGGACCCATGCTGCAAGGCTTGCGTAAACCCGTAAATGATTTATCAAGGGGCGCATTGGTTGAAGACATTGTATACACTATCGCTTTAACCTCGATACAAGCACAACAACTTAAGTCTTAGGAAACGATATGCGTGGAAAAATAACAGCAATAATTGCCAGTAGCCTTCTCTTTATTAACGTTATTTTTTGGTGTTCTATGCTGTTTATACTGACACCTATTAAGTTTATCCTCCCTGAAATAGCGGTCCGTAAGATCATGGACCCTATTTTCAGCACCATCGCTGGCGCTTGGATTTCTTGTAATAGCGGTTGGATGAAACTGACCCAGTCAACGCAATGGGATATCAAGCTGCCTGACAATCTCGACCCTAAAGGCTGGTACTTTGTTTCAAGCAATCACCAGACTTGGGTCGATATTTTTGTCCTTCAGCATGTACTAAACGGAAAAATACCTTTTCTTAAATTCTTTCTAAAACAAGAACTTATTCGCGTCCCTATTATGGGCCAAGCTTGGTGGGCGTTGGATTTCCCTTTCATGAAACGTTTTTCCAAAAGCTATTTAGAAAAATACCCAGAAATGAAAGGTAAGGATATTGAAACAACACAGAAAGCTTGTGAGAAGTTTAAGTACATTCCAACCAGCGTCATGAACTTTTTTGAAGGAACGCGCTTTACTCCAGCAAAGCATGAAAAGCAAAATTCACCTTATGAGCATTTATTAAATCCAAAATCTGGTGGTTTTGCGTTTGCTTTGAATGCTATGGGAGACAAATTTCAATCATTATTAGATTGCACCATTGTTTATCCAAACGGTATCCCAAGCTTTGTTGATTTTATGCAAGGTAAAGTACCCGAGGTCATCGTGCGCATTCGCGAAGTGCCTATTCCTAGCGAGTTCTGCCAAGGAGATTATGAAAACGATGCTGAATTCAAAAAGAGATTTCAAACCTGGGTTTCAGATTTGTGGTCAGATAAAGACCAGCAAATCGGTGAATTAAAGCAGATGGCCAACCTAGACGCACACACACATTTAACGTTAGGTTAACCCATCACACAGTTGCGACCGTTTGCTTTTGCTTGATACAGCATGCGGTCGGAATCTCTAAGCAAGACATCGGGCTGATCTTGCAAACTGGGTATCATCGCTGAAATACCAATACTAATGGTCACCTTTCTCAGGTCTGACCCTCTATGTTCTATTTGAAGGTCACTCACTTCTGCGCGCATACTTTCAGCAATACTCTGAGCACTAATCAGCGACATTTTAGGCAATAAAACAATAAACTCTTCACCACCATAACGAGCCACCAGCTCACCAGAACGCTGCCCATAATGCATCAAAACAGCACTTACCTGCCTTAAACACTCGTCTCCCGCCTGATGGCCATATTCATCGTTATAATTCTTAAAAAAATCAATATCGATCATGATGACCGCTAATGAATCTTGTGCCCGAATTGCTCTGCGCCATTCGCCCTCATAACTACTTTCAAAATGACGCCTGTTCGCCAACCCTGTCAATGCATCGGTCGTCGATAGCCAATGCAACTCCTCACTCAACAAGGTCAATCTTTGCGAGTCGAGCTCTAGTAAGTGATTCTTAACATAATCAATACGCGAAGAGAGCTCCATGAAATACCCAAGATAGACCCCCATTGCGATTAATAACGACCAAAAAAGAATGAATAATCCACGAGCATCATCAACCATGCCATCAATTTCGGGGCTATAGGGTTGTAGAACCTGGTTATAAGAAAAGATGATGTAACTAAAAAAGACCGTCAAAGACGCTACAATGATCGGCTTTAAAAATGATCGTAATGAAATAAGGATGAAGACTTGCCAAGGAATAAAGCCAAAATGGTAAGCATAACTATAAGGCTCATCCAGAATATGAATAAATACTAGAATACTAAGACCGATGACTATCATGCCCAGCGTTACTATCAGCACAACCCAGCGAATAAGACGACGGCTGAACAAAATAGCAATACCAGACAATAACGTTCCTGCGATAAATACCCGAATCAGCCAGAGCGTATCCTTATTCTCTTGGCCTAGCGCATAATCCGTTATGCCAAACGCCAAATAGAATAGCACCCCAAATGATAAGACATTACGCGATGATTTAATGAATATTAAATTACTGTGCGATTTGTAATCTTGCTCAATATCTTTGGGGAAATATAATTTTTTATAACCAGACAATAACGCTCGATAACGATTAATCTGCTTTTCTAATTGCTCTAAATGCTCATTGAACATCGGTGTTCGTAATACCACAAAAATCTCCATTTATCTGATGGCACTGTAAAGCAAGCAAAGTAACGCAAGCAAAATCACTATGATCATCACTTTACATCAGTGTAAACTCTAAACCCAGTGAGATGACAATTCGTTTACATAAAAATGTGACTTTAAACCAATTGTCTTAACCTATATTCAAACTAACAGGAACATGAATAGCATGAAGGTTTACGACGACATCAGCTTATCTATTGGTAATACTCCTCTAGTGCGCATTAACAAACTGACTCAACACCCAAACTTATTGGTTAAAATGGAGAGTCGCAACCCCGCTCAGTCGGTAAAATGTCGTGTTGGTGCCAATATGATTTGGCAAGCCGAAAAAGACGGCCTTCTAAAACCTGGTATGGAAATCATTGAGCCTACCAGTGGTAATACAGGCATTGCATTAGCGATGGTTGGCGTCTCTCGTGGCTACAAAGTCACCCTAACCATGCCAGAAACCATGAGCATTGAACGTCGTAAGGTAATGAAAGCTCTTGGAGCAAACATCGTACTTACCGAAGGTCCAAAAGGCATGCAAGGGGCTGTAGATAAGGCCAATGAATTGGTGGCGGCCGCCAGTGGCAGCGCTATCATTCTTCAGCAGTTTAACAACCCAGCAAACCCTGCCATCCACGAAAAAACAACCGGACCTGAGATTTGGCAGGATACCGAAGGAAAAATCGACATATTGGTTGCCGGTGTTGGCACTGGCGGCACCATTAGTGGTGTTAGTCGATACATCAAGCAGCAACAAGGCAAAGCGATTACCAGCGTCGCTGTTGAACCCATTGATTCTCCATTAATCAGCCAAACCAAAGCTGGGGAAGCGATTAAGCCAGGACCTCACAAGATCCAAGGCATTGGCGCTAACTTTATTCCTGGCAATCTGGATATCGACTTAGTTGATGAAGTAGAAATGGTTGGTAACGATGAAGCCATGGCAATGGCACATCGCCTAATGGCGGAAGAAGGTATTCTAGCGGGCATCTCCAGCGGCGCAGCCCTTGTTGCAGGACTTCGCCAAGCAGAGAAAGAAGAAAACAAAGACAAGTGCATTGTTGTTATTCTTCCTGACTCGGGAGAGCGTTACCTAACATCGCCACTATTTGCGGGCATGTTCACCGACTAATATTTATCGACTAACATTCATCGATTAATATGTGCGACAGGTGGAATGAACTCTCATTCTACCTGCTCTCTCAAGCCTTATTAAATCAATTACCGACCAAGGCTTCAAAACGAAACATAATAATAGGCGTTGGGTCGTAATAATTGTGATTCGCCGTTTCTAATTCAGGCGTCACCTCAACAAATACCCAATCTTGATAAACCATTCGGCGATAGCGAAAACCAATACCATAGTTATTGAAACTCATGTTGTCATGATCTTGCCCACCGGCGCGTAGATAATACGCCAAAACCTCTTTTCTGTTTAACTCGTGATATAAAGTAAAGGCATAATCAAATTCAAAATAGCCTTTATCTAACTGATATTTTGCCCCTGTTTCAAAACGCATTAAACGATCGATATTTAAAGGTTTGTTGATTTGAAAACGCGTGCTTTCTTCATAGCCATTATTTGCCGACCATTCAAACTTTTGCGTAATACGGGTATTAAAATTTTCATAATAATCTAAACGGCGAAAACGTAATCGAGAAAAAAGATCAACAGGTATATTCCATCTTACCCCGTTATCAAAACTGATTTTCCAATTCTCCGTCACTTTTAAGATGTAACGTAAGGCTGTTGAATACTCAACCTTTTCAATCTTATCCGTCGTATTCACAGTTCTTTCATCGGACTTATCGTCATCATCCGATGATTCTACTAACAAACTAAAGCGCTCATCCGTATTAGGCAATACTAAGCGAACGTTAATACCGTAGTTATAAATAACAGAGCGACCGATTTCTCTACGAGTAAAAAAGGAAAGTTTTGCCCGGCTACCAGAAATATCATCATCGATAACATCATCACCAAAAAATGTATCGACAAAAAAGCCATCCACATTATAAGAAACGCCGTCTAAATAATCACTCAACCAATCATGAGTATCATCAATCAACGTTATTTTAATGTCATTTTCAGGCCTTTCCGTCGATGATTGCATATCCTCACTACCACCCCCTTCACTGTATTCAAAAGCACTGAAAGAACGTTTCTGAGCAGCTAGCAAAGAATCAGAAGAAAGTAACAAACAAAGCATGCTTAAATAGAGAGAGAATCGTTTCATGAATGCACAGGATCATGATGAATCAAGACATCCGCACGCGGATAAACAGCAACGATTTGAGAGACCAATTTTTCACCTTCGGCATGGGCATCTGACAATAAGCATTCGCTTGAGAAATCCAAATGAACTTGAATAAACTGAACATTCCCAGACTGGCGCGTTTTAATATCATGACAGCCAATAAAATTGTCATTTTCGGCGACCAAACGCTTAACAAGCCGCTCGACCTCTGGATCAAGAGCATGATCCATCAACATATTAAGCGCTTCTCTACCAATACCATACGCACTATGAAACAGCGCGATAACAATGATCCCAGCAATTAAAGGATCCAACCAAAACAAACCACTACTGGCACCAATTAAAGCAAATATAACCGCAATATTAGCCAATACATCACTGACATAATGAGCAGAATCTGCTTTTACAGCCAACGATCCGGTAAGGCGATATACCCAACGCTGGTAAGCAATCAAGACCAAAGTCAAAATCAAAGAAACAACCATAACCCAAATAGCCCCTTCCCAAGCGACCAGCTCTTTTGGATTAACTAATCTTTCACCCGCATGCAGTAATAAAACAAAAGCTGAGCCTGATATAAAAGCAGACTGCATTAATGCCGCTAACGATTCCGCTTTCCCATGGCCAAAAGGATGGCTTTTATCCGCCGGCGCAAAAGCCAAACGAATGGCAAAAAAATTGATCAATGAAACAATGATATCCAAACTAGAATCAGCAAATGATGCGAGAACACTAGAAGAATCGCTATCTAGCCAAGCAAAACCTTTCATTAAAATCAGGCAGCCAGCAACACACATTGAGAAAATAGCCGCGCTTTGAGTGAGTCGTCCATCACCTTTTATATTCATTAAACTGTCCTTGATCCTTGTCTTATAACCATAACTCAGAATGTAGTATTAGCACTCAAATTTAACCAGAAACACCAAAAATTTTGTATTTTAAGGAATGAGAACAAAAATGTAACTTGATTCATCCCCCTTGCTAGGAGAAACTATTAACAATAAAGGCTACTATTTATTATAACCTAAAAGCATTAAATGCCGCTAAGTTGCAGCCGAAATAATAGGCGCATTGCCGATCCCTACGACAGGAATAAAAATAATGGCTATCAAAAACGCACTCATTGTAGATGACTCAAAATCTGCACGAATTATGCTGCAACGCTTACTTAAGAAAATGAACGTAGGCTCTCTGGCGGTTGAAAGCGCAGAAGAAGCTATTCGCTATCTAGAAGAAAAACAACCAGACGTTATTTTTATGGATCATATGATGCCTGGTATGGATGGATTAGAAGCAACACAAACCATTAAAAATAACCCGAAGACCCAAAGTATACCGACCATCATGTACACCTCTAAAGAAGGTGATGGTTACAACATTCTTGCTAAATCTCATGGTGCTAGTGGCGTACTGCCGAAACCTGCGGATCAACAAGCAGTTATGGCTGTTATTGATTCATTAAGTGAACATGCGGCAAATGATGTACCGGCCAATGCTGGCATTATCGATTCAAGCATTACTCTTGAGCACGTTGAGAGATTGATTAAAACACGCATCGACAGCTCAATTTTATCGGCCAAAGCCGAAATAAGTGCAGGCCTTGATGGGGTTAGCCATCAGTTGGTTCAAACCCAAGAAGAACGCTTAGTGATTGCGGAGAGAAGACTCAAACAACAATTAGAGTCATTGCAAGCAAAAATCACTACACTGAATAATGATAGTGATCTATTTAAGCGCTTACAGCCACAAATACAAAAACAAGCCTTGGTTATTGCCGATAAACTTGCTCGTAAAAATGTTGAAGCATTAAAGCAATCAACAGAGATTAAATTGAATGCTTTGCAAGAAAACCAAACACAACAACTAGCGACTTTAAACAAGAACATCGCGAGCGCTAAACGCTCAGGAATTATCTTAGGTGCCCTATTTGGGGCAGGCATCGCAATCGCCGCTTATTATCTAGTACGCTAGCATTTACCTCGGTACTTCCTATTTTGCTTTAATATGTCGCACTATGACCAATAGTGCGACTTCTCTTGCTATAAATTCGCACAAACCCTCTGCTACAGCTTCTAAACCCTAACGACAATCGTTAAACTAAGTTCATAATAATTCATATTCTTGCACCACGTTTACTTTAGGGATAATCCATGAAGCTAAGATTGATAGCTATATCACTTATAATACTTTCAACAGGCTGCGCACTGACAACACCACTCGTTGTTGCAGGAGCCGGCGGCCACGCTATTGCGCGCCATGAAGAAGATATTCGAGTTCGAGGAGCCGCTGCACTGCAAGAAGAGCCCGACCTACTCACCTATTCGGTAGAAGCAATCGCGCGTAACAAAGAAGCAGAAGCGGTTGCTACCTATAGTAAAGGCTTAACCAGTGATGATTATAGTCATAACATAAAATCACTTGCGCTCTATCAGATTGGTTTGCTTTACATGAACCCTTATAGCGAAGCCCGCAATGATAACAAAGCACTGTCCTATTTTAATCAACACCTTGAACAGTACCCTAAGTCGAAATTACGCGCTAAAATAAAAGCCAAAATTGCGCTTATTAAAAAACGGAAATCTGAAAGTAATCAACTTTCAGCAAAAGAAATGTTAAAGCTTGCTGATCGCATGGCATTGCTTGCACAACCCAGCGTTCCATTCGATGCTGAACTCACCCCGATGAGTGAAAGAGCTATTTCAAATGACCGTATTGAAGATGCCGAAAGCGTTTATTTAATTATTTATAATAATAAAGCATCATCAGACCAGATGAGGGCAAAAGCATTGTATCAACTCGGATTAATCTATATGAGTGAATACAATACTCATCATAGTACGAGTAAAGCGATTAAATATTTCAGAATGATAAAAGAAGAATTCCCAGAAACTCGAGTCGCGAAAAAAGCCAACAAGCGTATTTCTCAAGTAATTAATCAACAATAGCTTAAGAAATACCCGCCGAAGAAAACCTTAGCTTAGCCTATGTTAGGCTAAGGTCATTCAATCCAAATTACATCATCGTTTGAATCGACACACTCTGTCTTAAAATCACTACGGCTTTCATCACAAGTGATACTTTGTATAATTAAATCTGTATTTTCACCACTAATTTCAGCATTAATGAGTAACGCTAAAATACGCTCTGAGTTAGTCTCAGCATCATCGACAGCATTATCAATTAAATTGCATAATCCGTTGGTTGCGCAATCAAACTCAATACCATCATAAAGAATTTTTCCAGAAAGCGATTTCTTTAATCCTTTAGGCCCCGTGCGCATAACCACATTAAAATCTTTATCTGCGACATCATCACGATTATTTTCTTTTAACAATTTCGCGGAACGGATCGAGCCGGATACTTTTTTAGTCTCTACTTGAATGTCGTATTCATAGCCCCAGTCGGCTGAAAAACCGGTAACCTGAGAGTGTAAAATAGTCCAAGAGTCATCACTGCCATCCGCATCTCGGTACAAGAGACATAACCGAGGTTCGAATAAACCACAATCTGTTTGATAATGAGCGATGTCCCAACGGGTTTGATTAATACCTTCACAAGTAGCAGCAAAATTATTCTCTGCCGCCGTACATACCACCTTTCGCAAGGTTAATTTATCATCGCTAGCACTGAACCTAAGTTGAACTTTTGCCCCCGAGTTATAAGCATTTGTTAATAAAATACAATCTGCTTCTATACAAGAGAATGCATCTTCACCTGCCAGCATCCAGCTGTCATTTGCATTATCCAATAAGATCTGACTGGACATACTGAGTGCTAAAACAAAGGGCGCATCATCCGAATCGACAACTTCCTCAGCCTCAATACTTTTTAATCGATACAGCTCATCATCACCATCCGAGTCATAATCAACCTTAATCTTGGCGGTGTATCGCTTGCCCCACTCAAAGGCATCAAAACCAGAGTGCGCTATTTTGCTCAGACTAAATTCATCATCGGTATCAAACCGAAGACGAAAACACATGGTTGTTGAACGACTATCACAAGCCACCTTGTAATAATCAATATAAACCGTTTCTGTCGTAGACTTGTATGATGGACCTAACCCCCAATCACAACCTAATAACAATAAACTAATGACGACTATGTATATTTTATTCATGCTTACTTAATTGTTTCCTAATCACAGGTTGTGCGTACATAGAATATAACTGGTATTTCACCGCGTCGGTTTCGTTGCCAGCTCGCTGTTTCATACTTTCTAACCCAGATCGAATATCACCATAATCACTCAAAGGTTGTATATGACCTTGGTCTGATAAAAGTTTATGGGCCGCAAAATTTATCGGAAAACACGCATATCCCGCAACAATTTGCCGATCTATTTCTTTTGCTAGACTCGCAGCAGATGCAAATGCCGCGTCATCAATTTGCTGACCAAATGTGACCTGAACACGCCCTTTCTTTCCCATTAAACCCGTTACAATACTAACAACATCTTCATTCTCTGATTTTTGATATTCTTCTCCTAATGCTTTAGCGGCTAACTCACGCGCCTTCAGCAAATCACACGGATCAAATTCATAACTGAGACTAACGGGTATGGGGTTCAAGGCCTGTAGAGAGGTTGAAAAATCCTCTTTATCCATACGCCCAGCAAGTCCAAGCATTTTCAAAACGGCTGTATCAGTCTCATCAATTCCATTTTTCGCACGCCCTTCTCGCTGAGCAATCCACACAGATTGACCTTCTTCGATAGAGTGCCTGATGTATTTAGAGAGTAATTGCAGTGCTGATAATTTTTCACGTTTTGCTACGATTGAGCGCTTCACAATAAAGCTTTTATTTAATCGCATCACATCGCCAACAACAGGATTTTTTAACAGATTGTCACCAATCGCAATCCGTCCAGTTTGCCTATTATTTATATGTAAGGCGTAATTGACTAAAGTAGGATCCAAGGCAATATCACGATGATTTGATAACCAAACATGGCTGCTAGCAGACGCTAAACCATCAAGCCCCTCAACAATCAGCCCCGTCGTCGTTTTAGCAATAATTTGCTGTACATACCCCGCCAACCATTGCTGAAATTGCTCAATAGACTCCAGCTTAGAAAGGTCACGCTGTAAACGCCAACGTACCAAAGAGCGGGCTAATAAACGTAATGGCCCACGCCAACTTGGGCGCATAAAATACGCTAACCCCTTTACTAAATCTGGTTCAACTAATAAGCGCTCTAAAATATGAGGAAATTCAGTATCATTGTATGGCCGAATATCGGCAAACTCATCCATCAAATACTCCTTGCGTTTGAAATGACGGTCAAGATGGCTTGTTTCTATTTCTTGAAGCGCTAGTATATCGCACCATACACTCTATCCCTATTCTTAAGAGGTGCTTTATTATGGTGGATACTTGGCAACCCAGCCCAAGCAACAATGTCATACCCGTACAAAAAATAGCCGAATTTGCTGCATTAATTAAGAGCCAAGAAGAAGCCAAGCAAAATCTTACCGAGCTGAGCGAGGAGGATATTAAACTGGTCGAATCGTTCGTTAATTCACCGAAAAGCGCATGGATTAAGGCCATCGCTGACTTATCAAACGAGCAGATAAAGAATTTATGTGTGTTTTTTACAGTAGGAGAAATGGTGTTTTCAAACTGGGCATTCACCAGTAAAAACCCAACCATCTATTTTATTAAACACTTGAAATCACACGATGCCGCGCCGGAAAAAGACTTTATCCGCTGGCTAAAGAAGCAAACAGACAATCGCTACATACCGTATGGCGCTGCATTATAATGATTATGCCGTACTGTCCACGTAGGCATGATCACTGATAAGCGGATGAATCTAATAAAAAGAGTAAAGGTCTGAAAACCATAATTAATGACTTTCAGGCCCATCTTGCATGAGATAATCCAATAGCAACTGACGCTGATCAGGCCACTGAAATAAATCCCAGCCATCATGAACTTCCCGCAGACTTTCTTGCAGCAACGCCATTTTGGGTGCTTCACTTCGATCTTTGCTAACTTCTTTCATGATTCTGGCTGCAACATCAGCATACTTTAAATCCATCATAAGCAATGCAGAAGGCTTGTCCTTAGCAATCAAATACCCAAGCTGAACAGGGTCATCCGCTAGAATAACGTCCCAATTATTGCGCCTTAAATCAGCAGCCAGCTCTCTCACATGATTATCTTGTAACGAAAACAATAATAATCGCCGATCATCAGCTATCAATTCATCAGGAACGGGCATGTCATTTTTCTTCAGAAAATCGACAAAGGTATCAACCGGAATACGGTTATCCCCCCTACCAGGTAATTTATAAGCATCCAAATGCCCTCGTTCAATCCAACGAATGACGGTTCGGAAATTAACACCGCAGTACTTTGCGGCTTCACCTGTGGTTAGTGCTTGTTTATCTGTCACTTAATATTCTCAAATGCTTACTAAACTTATATTAAGTATAGGTAGTGACTAACCATACTTGCCTACCAAGTTTGCACTTTTACTTAGAACTTATTGTGACCAGAACAAGAGCTTTAATGCACTCAAGTTATTATGACCTTAATTTTGTCGCTTATTGATGATATTTTTTTACTTAATTGACACCTTTAGCTTTTTCAGGCCAGCTCGCCCAATGCCCTATTCGTTAATTAATGAACTTATCTGTTCCGTTAAAAACTAAAGATCACCTTGAAAATAAGGTATCATTGCGCACATCTATTCGACAATATTAGGATCAACCTGTGAAAAAAGAAAAACTGTATCATCAAATTGCCCACGCTTGCCTTCAAGTGCTGAAAACACAGGCTTCATCAGGTAATACTGACCAAGTAAAAGCGGTTTATGATGCAATTGATAATGCCTTCCATAACCAATTCGCACTTTTGTCTTCCGAATTAGAAGACTGCAAGCAGCGCTTAGAGCTGATTGGCGAACTTGATGAAAATGAGCACAACTTGAAAGATGCACAAAAAATTGCACGCCAAGAAAGTGCCAAGCACTAATTTAACCGCATTCACTCAATAAATATCCGGCTTTTATCTCCGTTATTCAAACCATTTTCTGATGACATTGAATAACGGATATCACGCTTCAAATTGGAGTTTCCATGCTTTTTTCCACTCGCTACAGTACATTTTTGCTGTTAGTCATTTTGGCAGTCGCGACGGCGGCTTATCGGATCAATATGTACTCACCCGCTAGCTCCATCATCCAAAGTCCAAATGATCAGCGAGAATATCGCTCACTAACATTGGAAAATGGTCTTCAAGTTATCTTAGTTTCTGATTCAGAGGCCGACAAAGCCGCTGCTTCTCTTGCCGTCAATGTTGGCAGTGGCGACGATCCTACTGATCGCCAAGGCTTAGCCCACTTTTTAGAGCACATGCTGTTTTTAGGCACAGAGCCTTATCCTGACTCGGGGGAATATCAAGATTTCATCAGTAAGCACGGAGGGAGCCATAACGCATTTACCGCGCACGATGTTACCAATTATTTTTTTGAAATTGATAATAGCGCATTAGCCAATGCCCTAGACCGATTCGCCCCTTTCTTTATCTCCCCAACCTTTGATAATGAATACGTTGATCGCGAAAAAAACGCCGTTAATGCTGAATACACCTCTAAATCTAAAGATGATGGCCGTCGTATTTATTCCGCTGAAAAGCAGGCGATGAACCCTGAACACCCTTATGCCCAATTTGCTACTGGCAGCCTAGAAACGTTAGCTGATCGTCCAGATAGCTTAATTCGTGATGAGCTAATAGCCTTCTATCAACAGCATTACTCAGCAAACGAGATGACATTAGTACTGATCGGCAATTACGATTTAGATACGTTAGAAAGCTGGGTCGAAGAAAAATTCAGTGCCATTCCTAAGCGCAAAGTGGCGGTAAAAGCACCTCGCCCAGAATTGTATTTACAAAATCAACTTCCGCTCGACTTACAAATTGAGCCTATTAAAGAATTGCGTCAGCTCAAACTGACCTTTCCAATGCCTGAAAGTTTGAGCCAATATCAGTACAAACCACTGCAAATAATTAGCCATTTATTGGGTCATGAAGGTGACGGCAGCTTATTAGCCTTGTTTAAAAAACGCGGTTGGGCTGAAGGCATAAGCGTCGGCCGAGGCATAAGCACACCTTGGGAATCAACACTGTCGGTGCAAATACAGCTAACAATGATTGGTCTGTATCGCATTGATGAAATTACGGCGGCGGTTTTTGCCTATATCGAATTATTGCAAACAGGCCTTCAAAATCCTGAGTTTATTCAACGAGTTTATAGCGAACAATACCAATTAGCAGAACTGGCCTTTGCCAACCAAGAAAAATCAAAAGCGGGTCATTATGCGGTACGTCTAGCAAACAACTTACGCCATGTTGAACCCAGCCACGTTATTTATGGCGATTATCAATGGTCAACACCAACGCCGGAAATGCTAAAGCCGTATTTAGATCAACTTAATACTCAAAACTTAATTCGAGTATTAATCGCACCCGAAGTAGAAACGAATACTTTAGACCTTTGGTATGATACCAAAATGATGTTGCGCCCTGCGTTGATAAAAACAGAGACGGCAACCAAAGAGCCAATGTTGCGTCCAGAATATAAAGCTCAGCTTTCATTGCCCTCAGCAAACCCTTTTATACCGGAATCGTTTACGCTAACCAATGCACCAGCTCAAGCTGTGCCAGAAGCATTAATTGATCAGCAAGGTTTGCGTTTGTGGTACTACCCTGAGCAAGAATTCCCGCTACCCAAAGCGAAAGTTTTCATCAACTTACACAATCAAGACGTGGCGGATAATGCAAAAGATCGCATCATTGCTCAGCTGTTTAGTCACAGTGTGAATGAACTTATAAGCAGCTATACCTACCCAGCCTACGTAGCGGGTTTAAACTATCAACTGTATGCCAGTGGTCGTGGTTTAGAGTTTTCGATGTCAGGCTATCACGATAAGCTAGACGTTTTATTGGATAAAATAGTCAATACAATGGCTTCTCTAACGGCTGAAAACATCAGCGAAGCAGAATTTAAACGTTACCAAGCACAGCTGAAACGCCGCTTAGAAAATCAACTGAAAGCGAAACCCTACGAGCGCACGATTAGCGAGCTTACTCTTTGGTTACGTACCCCAAGCTTTAGCCAGCAAGAACTCATAGCGGCGTTAGAAACCGTCACATTAAATGATGTTTTAGCCTTTAATCAGCGCCTAAAAGAGTCTCTTTATGTTGATATTTATGTGCACGGCACGCTTGAGCCAGAAGCGGCAAAAGCGATCAGCAATGTATTATTAAAAGCCTATCAGCCAAGTGGCGAACGTATTCCATCCGTTAAAATAACCAAGCTGCCGAATACTATTGGTAATAACCAATACGTACAATCAATAGCACAGCAGCACCCCGATACCGCTGCGACCTTGTACATTCAAGGTCAGCAATTTGCTACAGCCAGCTCTGACAAAGACTTAACATCTGACAAGGCTCGCGCGCACTACGCACTCTTAGCACAGATAATCAGCTCGCCTTATTATCAATGGCTGCGCACAGAGAAAAAACTGGGCTACATTGTTTCAGCCTCTCCGTTTCCACAAAATGCGGTTCCGGGTTTGATTTTTATTGTGCAATCTCCAACCACGGATACCCGCGGAATAATGGCTGAAACTGAATTGTTTTTTAATGATTTTAAGCAGCAGATTGCTGAATTAACATTAGAAGAATTTGAAGACCACAAACAAGGTCTGATTAGCCGTTTAATCAGTAAAAAGAAAAACATGGCAGAAAAAGTTGGTCACTTCTGGCATAACATCGAAGTGAATCGCTTAACCTTTGATACTAACGAAGCGATTGCGGAAGAAGTGAAAAGTATTCAGCTAGCGGATATTCAAAAACTGTTCACAGACAGTATTATGGATAAAAAAGATCCACGCTTATTATTTTCTCACAGCATGAATGCACCTGAAGTAAATGATAAATCTGCTTGGAAAGATTTAACTCAAGTGAATAAGGCAGATCTAGAAAAGCTATAAAGCGTTATCGACTCGATAACATCTCTTTTGACGCCACGTTTCCAGACTGGGCACGTGGCAATGCTACAGGGAAGTATTCACGCCGTTCTGTGGAATAACGACTCAGTAATGGATTTTGATGTGATATCACTCACATCAGAACCTCGAATTACATCAATATAGAGTTACTGCTATCACCATCTGCTGAAATTGCAGCCACTAACGAAAACTGCAAAAAGGTTGCCGCAGTCGTAATGTAATTATGCAACCAAAGATGGATTTGCTCTTGCTGATCGTCTTTATCAGCAATGTGGCCCGCATAACCACTCAGTATTAATTCAACCGTATGTTTCGCCAGTTTTTTCTTACTAGGATCCGTTACCGCAATTAATAATCTTTGCTTAGCGAAATCCCAATCAAACAAACAAAACATCGAATCATCTTCAATATTTTCATCCAATAAATCAAACGCATAATCTGCTGCTGCTAATACTGCTTGCTTTAGTTCGCTTTCATCGCTGCTTGAAGTTTGTGCACTATGGCAAAACGAATTGCTAATTTCCCATTTCATAATATTCACCTTACTATCACTTTTTAAAACCGATCAAATTCTTCAAATTGGTATTCAAACTAGCATTGATGCTAGCTATAAAGCTGCTGCCACTGAGCCAGCTTATTATTAATTTTTGCATCCAAGTAACGCTCGATCGCTTGCTGCATATCTTCGCTGCTTTTAATACGACGAATAGGAATAAATAATTCATTCGCTTCGGGATACGCCTGACGCATCTGCGTAAGCCACTGTTTAACCCGGCTTGAATAATGATGCCCTTTTGACCCAATCACTTGCACTTTACGATAATCTAAAATCATCACCACAACGTCTAACCAGCTCATTTTCTCACGGATACCCGCGATAATAGCCGCCAGATTTGGCGTCGCTAAAGCACCACGGCCTATCATAATATCATCGCAGTTTGATACCTTACGACACGCAATCGCATCTTCTTTCGTCCAAATTTCGCCATTGGCGATAATGGATAACGATCGCCCCTGATCGGCCAACTTCTGCTTTGCCTCGGCAATGTAATGCCACTTAATCGCTTCAGCTTTGTAACCATCTTCTTTGGTGCGCGCATGAATGGTTATCTCGTCGGCACCTGCTTGCACAATAGCATCGACAATTTCATGCACACAGCTTGGGTCATCCCAACCTAACCGAATTTTAACCGATAAGGTTTTATCCAGTGGAACAACCGCTCGCATCGCGGAAACGGCATCATTAATAAGCTGAGGCTCTTTTAATAAGACCGCTCCCCCTTTGCTTTTATTCACGGTTTTTGCCGGGCAGCCAAGATTCAAATCGATACCATGCGAGCCGAGCTCAATCGCTCGTTGTGCATTAGCCGCCAAGGTTTGTGACTGAGAGCCTAAAAGCTGAATGCGAATGGGCACACCACATGGCGTTAGGCCATTATTCTCTAATTCTGGGGCAAGCTGATAAAACGTACGGGGTGGTAAGAGCTGCTGATTGGATACCCGTAAAAACTCCGTGATGCATAAATCATAACCGCCTAAACGGGTGAGCAAATCACGAACAGAATGATCCATTACGCCCTCAAGTGGGGCTAAAACAATGCGCATTTTACGTTTAACATCCGGCTTAAAATTGCTCTGCAGCTTAAAAAGCCGTGATCATATCAACTTCGTTTCGTTTTCGCTAACAACGAACAACAAAACTGTCACTCAGTCATGACAGCTTGGCAGTATCGGGTATTACTAAATGACAGAATCCTTGCTAATCTGGCTCTACTTTAAAAATAATTCTAATAATCCGTCCTACTGAATCAGCAGGACTCAGTCTGAAAGGTCTCAGTATGAACCCACAGTTTGATGTCATCGTATTTGGCGCGACCAGCTTTGTTGGTCAAATTTTAGCGCAATATCTCACCGACACGTTTAATAACGGCGAAAATCAGGAAGCATTAAACTGGGCAATTGCTGGCCGTTCTCAAGCAAAGCTCGATGAAGTCAAAGCGAAGATCAATCAACCTGAGTTAGCAACCTTACAAGCGGATGCCCATGATGAAGCGGCGATCAGAGCCATGTGCGCCCAAGCGAAAGTCATCATTTCAACCGTTGGTCCCTACGCACTGTATGGCGAAACGTTAGTGAAAGTGTGCGCTGAGACTGGCACAGATTATTGCGATTTAACCGGCGAAGTTCAGTGGATTGATCGCATGCTAGAAAAGTACGAGACCGCCGCCAAAGCGAGCGGCGCACGTATCGTGCATTGCAGCGGTTTTGATTCTATCCCTTCTGATATGGGCGTATATTTTACCCAACGTGAAGCGAATAAGACCCTGGGTGAATACTGCTCTAACATATCCATGCGAGTGAAAGCGGCTAAAGGCGGCGCCTCGGGCGGCACCATCGCTAGTATGTTGAATATCACAGAAGAAGCGGTAAAAGATTCCTCTCTACGTAAGAAATTAGCCAATCCTTATTTGATTTGCCCAGAAAATCACGGCAATACAGCACGCCAGTTTGATACTAAAAAACCGATATTTGATCAAAACTTTAATGGCTGGACCGCACCTTTTATTATGGCGGCCATTAATACACGCATTGTGCTGCGTTCAAATGCGTTAACAGGAAATCGTTATGGCAATAACTTCCAATACGATGAAGCCATGCTGGTAGGTAAAGGATTTAAAGGACGTTTAACCGCCGCTGCCATCGTTGCGGGTTTAGGTGCCTTTTTTATTGGTGCAGCATTAAAGCCAACGCGCTGGTTATTAGAAAACTACCTACTGCCAAAGCCAGGTGAAGGCCCAACACCGAAAGAACAAGTAGAAGGCTACTACGACATACGCTTTATCGGTAAAACTCCGTCAGGCAAAGAAATACGCAGTAAGGTGCTGGGTCAGGGTGACCCTGGGTATGGATCTACCAGTAAGATGCTTGGCCAAGTCGGCGCCTGTCTCGCTCTTGATTCAGATTCATTTGAAAACAAAGAAGGTGGCTTTTGGACGACCTCGACGTTACTTGGAGATCGCTTAATTGAGCGCCTTGAAAAAGACGCTCAGCTTAAATTTGAGATATTGGGCTAGAACAA
>TARA_B110000008_G_scaffold35057_1_pt1 | contig 27991 bp, 29 predicted proteins | sample TARA_B110000008 | Tara Oceans TARA_B110000008 (sample SAMEA4396496) | marine metagenome | biome: Westerlies Biome; feature: [DCM] deep chlorophyll maximum layer (ENVO:01000326); material: water (ENVO:00002006), including particulate matter (ENVO:01000060) such as... | depth 40 m
CGATTTCGATCCACCCAAACGATCAACTCTTGTGCGGTTAAAATACGTTGAGAAAAACGTTCACCCTGCCTTTCAACAACAGCAGCAATTCGGCGCTGGTCTAGTAAGTCGGTACCAATCCCCTTAATACTCATAGCCATTTAAGATTCGGCAGAACGAATCAAGTCGCGCATTTCTTTAACCGCATCTTTTAAGCCCACAAAAACAGCACGGGCAATAATACTATGACCAATATTCAGTTCATTAATACCGGGAATTGCAGCAATGGCCTCAACGTTATGATAATGCAAACCATGCCCTGCATTCACAATTAAGCCTTGCTGCAAAGCATAAGCAATGCCTTCTTTTAATACGTCCAACTCAGCCGCTTGCTGCTGTGCTGTTTCAGCATCCGCATAGGCGCCGGTGTGAATTTCAATCGCCGGAGCTCCACAACGAATAGCGGCATCGATCTGGCCTTTATCAGCATCAATGAATAACGACGCTTCGCTATTAATAGCGGCCAAACGATCACAAGCGGCCTTAATAGCCGCTTCATTACCGATAACATCCAAACCACCCTCGGTAGTAAGCTCTTCACGCTTTTCTGGCACCAAGCAGCAATGCTCAGGCTCAATTTCTTCCGCAAGTTCTAACATGGCTTCTGTCACAGCCATTTCAAGATTCATACGAGTATTCAATACTTCTTTGAGAACATACACATCGCGGGTTTGAATATGACGACGGTCTTCTCGTGGGTGAATCGTAATACCATCTGCGCCTGCTTCTTCAGCCACTAACGCCGCTTGTACAGGATCAGGATAACGAGTACCTCGCGCTTGGCGAAGCGTCGCGACATGATCAATATTAACCCCTAATAAAACCCGTGCTTTTGCCATAATAATCACCCTGAAAAGTTATTCTTTGTCTATGTAACGGTTTAAAATTTAACTGCTTAAAACTTTTGAAACAGCGCTCGACTCGAAAGAGGCTTATCACCCAATAGTGGCTGTAATGCCAGTCTAGCGATTTGTTTTGCGACTTGCCAACTTAACGCATGACCCCAATCATTTTTTGCCACGGCTAAAATCGCCTCTCCTGAAAAACCTAACGGTTTATTATGGGCAGGTTGAGTCATACCATAAGCCTCTGCATTAATAACATTAAAACCCGAATGCGGATCAAAATTATAATATTGCTGCGGCTGAATATCTCTACAATCACTGTCTTGCTGCCAGTTATATTGATAACCTAATATGGCTAATAAATGAAATTCGAAACGGCGCAATAAAGGCTCTGATTGCTGATCGCTATCTAAGGCCAATAAACCATGCAATGTTTGCTCATACACTTTAAATAATTCAGGCTGTGGTTCGTCTTGCCAAGTCAAACGCATAACTAATTCATTAAGGTAAAAACCACAATAAAGATTTTTACCTTTTAATGAATGACCTTTTGACTCGGTAAAACTTGAGTAATTAGTTTCTACATATTGGCAATATTTGAGATTGCCACGGCCCGAAAATTGTATTTGATAAGGTGTAAAAGGTTGTAGCGGAGGATTTTTTTTATTTACTCGATAGAGTGCTGAAAAACGTCCTTGTTTTTCACAAAATAAATCTAAGATTTGACTGCTTTCGCGGTAAGGTTTGCGATGCAAAACATAATAAACCTGCTTGGCATCACTCATAATAATCTCGATATTATTTCCGTTACCCTTATTCAAATCACTTTGCATAAGATCAGTCACATCTAAGGTTTAACTTTATAAGCTAAAAGTCGCCAAGCATTAACGCTAGTCTAGGCCATCATAACCTAAGCTTTTGAGAGCACGTTCGCTATCGGCCCAACCAGATTTCACTTTCACCCAAGTATTTAGCATCACCTTGCACTCAAACATTTCTTCCATGTCCAAGCGAGCATCACGGCCAATTTGCTTAATGCGGCTGCCTTTATCACCAATAATGATGTGTTTTTGGCTTTGACGATCAATCAAAATAGCCGCACTGATCACTAATAAGTTATCTTCATAACGAAATTCTTCAATTTCAACCGTCATTGAATACGGAAGCTCATCACCCAATTGGCGCATGATTTTTTCACGCACCAGCTCTGCGGCTAAAAAGCGCGAGCTGCGATCGGTAATTTGATCTTCTGGGTAAAAATGCTCACCTTTAGCGATAAAGCTGGCAATGATTGTTTCTAAACGGTCGATGTTATGACCCGTTTTTGCACTCATAGGGACGATATGGGCAAAATTGCCTTTCTCATCTAACTTCTGCAAATACGGTAATAAATCTTCTTTATCCGCTAAGAAGTCAATTTTATTGACCGCTAAAATCACCGGACATTTAACATACTGCAAAGACTTTAAAACCATCTCATCTTCGCTGGTCCATTTAGTACGGTCAATCATGAAAACGATCGCATCAACGTCTTTAACCGCCGTTAATGCGGCTTTATTCATGTAACGGTTTAACGCCTTGTCATGATTTTCGTGCATGCCTGGGGTATCTACATAAACCACCTGCACATCGTTTTCAGTTTTAATACCAACAATTTTATGTCGAGTTGTTTGTGGCTTACGCGAGGTAATGCTGAGCTTTTGGCCCAAGATAAAATTCAGTAAGGTAGATTTACCTACGTTTGGACGGCCAATAATGGCTACGTATCCAGAACGTTCTGCTGTTTCGTGTTCTTCAGTAATATTGTCCACAGTCTCTATTCCTCACCTACTTCTAGTGCTATGCCTAAAAGTTTTAACGCTTGTGCCGCTGCTTCTTGCTCGGCGATTCGTCGACTGGCACCCTGCCCGACGATTGGATTTTCTAAATCATTTACAACGCAGCTTACTTTAAAGAGCTGTTCATGAGCACTGCCGGCAATGCTTAAGACATCGTATTTAGGCAAAGGCTGCTGTTTGCCTTGAAGATGTTCTTGCAAGCGCGTTTTAGGATCTTTTAACGGATCACTAAGACTTAACTGCTCTAAACGTGAGTCATACCACTGCAAAATTTTATTCTTTACCGTGGCCATGTCTGAATCAAGATAAATCGCACCAATAATCGCTTCAACTGTATCGGCTAGAATTGATTCACGTCGATGGCCGCCACTTTTCATCTCGCCAGTACCTAGATGCAAAAAATCCCCTAGGCCAAAATCACGGGCGAGTTCAGCCAAGGTAACACCTTTAACCATGCGCGCGCGCAGTCGGCTTAATTTACCTTCTTTTGCTTCTGGAAATTTTATAAACAGAGCTTCAGCAATTACAAGATTAACAATAGAGTCACCTAAAAATTCTAGACGCTCATTGTTTTTACCACCACAACTGCGATGGGTTAAGGCCAATTCGATTAATGATGTATCAGAAAAGGTGTAGTCAATTCGCTGACTGAGCTTTAATAAAGGATTATTCACGGCTTAGTAACTGTACTCGTGATTAAAAGTTAATGCGATATCAACATTAGACATCACATGTTCACGGCGCTCATAATTCCAAACCAGCTTCAGTTGCCCTTTGTGCTTAGTAATAACAAGTTCATTGGTTGATATTGATCGCAAACGGTTAATATCCAAACGATTATCAAGCAATTTACGAACTTCTTTCGGGCTTGATTCGCTATTAATTACCTGAGGCAAGTCATCAAGAATACTAACCAGCACTCTGTCATCCCAGTGCAAAGAAAAAATGCGAACAACAAAATTGAGTGAAAAAATCAGCAAAACTAAAAACGCAAATATCGAAATTAACGATGCGCCTGTTTGCTTAGATTGAAGATTTGGGTTTATCATAATTAGTCATCTACCTTAAGTACGGCTAAGAAAGCAGATTGTGGAATTTCCACGTTACCAATCTGCTTCATACGTTTTTTACCATCTTTCTGCTTCTGCAACAGTTTCTTCTTACGGCTAATATCACCACCATAACATTTAGCCGTTACGTTTTTACGCATGGCTTTAATATTAGTACGGGCAACAACATTGGCACCCATGGCGGCTTGAATTGCAACATCGTACATTTGACGAGGAATCAATTCTTTCATTTTCTCGGTTAAAGCACGACCACGACTGCGAACGTTATCCGTGTGTAAAATAACGGCTAATGCATCAACGCGTTCGCCATTCACTAAGATATCCAAACGCGTTAGTGGTGCAGGCGAAAAGTGGCTAAAGCTATAATCCAATGAAGCAAATCCACGACTTACCGATTTTAAGCGATCGAAAAAGTCCATTACAACTTCAGCCATAGGAATTTGATAAGTCAGTGATACTTGGCTGCCCACATACTGCATATCTTTTTGCATACCACGCTTACCGACGCACAAAGAGATGACATTGCCTAAGAATTCTTGTGGTACCAGAATATTGACATCGGCAATCGGTTCATGCATTTCTTCAATCGTTCCCGCATCAGGCAGTTTAGAAGGGTTATCGATTTCAATGATATTCCCCTTACGATCAACCACTTGATAAATAACGGTAGGTGCCGTGGTTATCAAATCAAGATCATATTCACGCTCTAAGCGTTCTTGAATAATTTCCATGTGCAGCATGCCTAAGAAACCACAGCGGAACCCAAACCCTAACGCATCTGAACTTTCAGGCTCAAAGAATAGCGAAGCATCGTTCAGGGATAATTTATCAAGCGCGTCACGGAAGTTTTCAAAATCATCCGAGCTGATTGGGAATAAACCGGCATAGACCTGAGGCTTAACCTTTAGAAAACCCGGCAATGATTCAACATCAGGGGTTTTAGTATGCGTAATCGTATCACCTACAGGCGCGCCATGAATGTCCTTAATACCGGCTACCATGTAGCCTACTTCACCCGCTTTCAATATTCCGGTAGGAGTACGCTTTGGAGTAAAGATACCGACGCCATCAGCACCGTGATCACGTCCGGTAGATAACATACGAATCTTATCGCCTTTACGCAGTGTACCGCTGGTAATTCTTACTAAAGATACAACACCTAAGTAAGGGTCAAACCAAGAATCGATAATAAGTGCCTGTAAGTCACCGTCTGGATCGCCTTCTGGTGGCGGAATCAACTTAACGATTTCTTCCAATACGCCTTCAACATTTAAGCCACTTTTAGCTGAACAGCGCACCGCTTCAGAAGCATCAATGCCAATAATTTCTTCAATTTCTTCGGCAACGCGATCTGGATCCGCTTGCGGCAAATCCATTTTGTTCAAAACAGGGACAACTTCTAGCCCCTGTTCAATGGCGGTATAGCAGTTAGCAACCGATTGCGCTTCTACACCTTGCGCCGCATCAACCACCAATAACGCACCTTCACAGGCCGCTAAAGAGCGGGATACTTCATAGCTAAAATCAACGTGGCCTGGGGTATCAATGAAGTTAAGCTGATAAGTCTCACCATCAAGGGCTTTATAATCCAAGGTAACACTTTGCGCTTTAATGGTAATACCGCGCTCGCGCTCGATATCCATTGAATCAAGCACCTGCGCCTGCATCTCACGCTTAGATAAGCCCTCACAATGCTGAATAAAACGGTCAGCCAGAGTGGATTTACCATGATCAATATGGGCGATAATAGAAAAGTTACGAATATGGTTAAGCTTGCTCACCAAAGAATACCTGTCACAGACAACGATTAAATAGCGCAGGAGTCTACTAGAAATGGCCAAACAAGGCTATGAAGTTCGATTCAAAGCCTTGTTTTTTTCTGAAAAATTGAGATACGCTAGCGTCTAAGCAGGTTCTATTTATCCGCTAGTCGTAATGGAATGAACATAGCGGCACCACGACGAATGATCTGCATAGGCACAGAGCGGCCAGTAGGCAGTGCTTTTACGATGCGGTTAAAGTCATCAACGGTACTGGTTTTTTCACCGTAAATAATGGTTACAATGTCGCCTTTAACAATACCTGCCATGGCCGCCGCGCTGCCATTATCAACACGTTGAACCAAGACGCCATCACCATAGCTGCGCTGTTGCTGGCTATTTAACGGCGCGACAACTAAGCCTAAACGGTTTTTCTGACGTTCAGGCTGTTGCGTATTTTGACTTAACTTTAAATCATCTCCGTCAGGTAAAGCACCAATTTCTAGACGAATTGTTTTAAATTTACCATTACGCACAATGCTTAATTTTGCTTCAGTACCTGGTTTAATACGCCCAACTTTATGGGGCAAATCGCTCGATAGATTTATTTCTTGGCCATTAAATGCCGTAATAATGTCACCACTTTGCAAGCCACCCAATTCCGCAGGACTACCCGGCACCAGCTGCGCGACCAAAGCGCCTTTGGCTTTTCTCAGACCAAAAGATTCTGCTAAGTCTTTATTCACCTCTTGAATAACAACACCTAGCCAACCACGACTTACTTTTCCTTTTTCTTTTAGCTGCTCGGCAACATTAATCGCAACACTGATAGGAATCGCAAAAGAGACCCCCATAAATCCACCCGATCGTGTATAAATTTGCGAGTTAATACCCACAACTTCGCCTTCCAAATTAAATAATGGCCCACCCGAGTTACCTGGATTAATGGCCACATCGGTTTGAATAAACGGCACGTAACTTTCGTTAGGTAAGCTACGTCCTTTAGCACTGACAATCCCGGCGGTTACCGAATAATCAAAGCCAAAAGGAGAACCGATGGCTAAAACCCACTCCCCAACCTTTAATTTGTCAGAGTCTCCCAACTCAACCTCTGGCAGCCCTTTTGCATCGACTTTTAATAACGCCAAATCTGAGCGTTCATCAGCCCCAATCAATTGAGCAGTGAGTTCGCGGCGATCATCTAAACGGACAATAATCTCATCGGCATCTTTAACAACATGATTATTGGTCAGAATATAACCATCACTTGAGATAATGAAACCGGAACCTAATGAAGATTTCTCTTGTTTTGGCTGCCCTGGCTGACCTCGACCAGGGGCTTTATCAAAGCCATGAGGGCCAAAGAAGTGACGAAATAGCTCAGGCACTTCCGGAGGCAAATTATAATGCTCAGCAAGATTTGTATAATTTGTTGCGTGTTTGATGGTGGCAATATTCACAACGGATGGTGAGGTTTCCTCCACCAGCTCAGTAAAATCGGGTAAAGAAGCATGACCGTTAATACTCACTAAACTGAGGCACAGCCAAAATATTGAATAAACCAACGGGATAGCCGTGATTGAAAAATGGCGTCTGTATTTCATAAGATAATAATCTCCTAAGTTCGTTACTTAAGTTAGTTACCTTAGGCCGCTACCAAAGATAGCTACCCGAGCTAGGTATTCATTATATTTATAGGTTTTGCAATTGATTCAAAATTTGCGACAAATGGCGCGCATGTTCGAATGAACTTGGGCTGCCAATTATGTTTGTTTTTGTGCGCTCGACGACGAGCGACGATAAAACCTAATAGCATCAAGAGAACTGAAAATACAATAGATCCTAATTCTCCCAATAACGCATGACCTAAAATGGCGCCAAGCAATAAAAAAATCAAGGGTATCCCATAAAGAGCCATTGTGCTGCGTAATATGGCCCCTTCAGGCAAGCCAACGACCACCTGCTGACCAATGGATAAATCCACATCATGAGGCAACCATAATGAAACCTTGCGACCCAATTGATTCATGGTATGTTTACCACAACCAGCTTTGGCGCTGCAGCTACCACAGGCGCTTTGCTGAACCCCTTCAACCCAAGCGCCACCAACCTCAATAGAGGTTACAACAACCTGCTCTTCAATCATTTTCATTACTCACAATTCACTTACGCCTATAATAAGCCATTTCAGCCTGCTTGTTTATATAGACCTAAATGATCGCTATTTATCTTTGCTCTGAAACTCAACAACTCGGGCAAAAGGCAACTGACCATTAGTATTGTCTTGACCGTCTATATTAGGCTGCTTCAATACATATTCTTGCAATTGCTGCTGAGCGGCTTCCAGCTGCTGCTGTTCTTCTAGCGATAGCGTCGAAGCCGTTAACTCTGCCGGTGATTCAGACACGTGACTGGCCAAACCAATACCATCAGTAGGCTCAATCGACTGCACACCCAGCAAAACGGCTAAGGTTACCGACGCCGCAATCGCCACCGAGGTTAATGGCTTATACCAAGCAGGCTTCGCACTGGCCACCAAAGCGGTGTCTTTCTGCGCGGGTTCGTCATTGCTAGACGGCGCGGCAACGCCATCAAGAGCTCGGTTAATACCCTGGGTCAAATCGATACTATCAAAACTCTCTTCACGCATAAGCGATCCCATCAGGTGATAGTTCTTCCACTTACTGCGTAATTCATCATCCTTATCGAGCTGATTCAAGATACGTCGAATTTCAAGCTCATCAGCCTCTCCATCCATCAGTGCCGATAACGATTCTGTATTTCTGTCTTTCATAATTCTCTCCAACTTGCTTTGGCACTACTTTTTCTAGTGACTATTCTCTCGCCACAGTTCTTAGGCACTGGCTTCTAGATAAGGTTGCATTTTTTGTTCAATCGATTCACGAGCGCGAAAAATGCGCGAGCGTACGGTGCCTATCGGGCAATCCATGACATCGGCAATTTCGTCATAACTCATGCCATCAAGCTCTCGTAAAGAAATAGCAATACGCAATTCTTCAGGCAATTCGGCCATCGCCGAAAATACAATTTCTTTTAATCGATCACGCTGCAAAATTCTTTCGGGGGTCGCATTGTCGCGAAAGGCGGCTTCCTCAGAAAAATTCTCTGCATCTTCTGGATCGATGTCATGAGTCGGGGTTTTTCGTCCTCGGCTGACCAAGTAGTTTTTTGCCGTATTCACAGCAATGCGGTACAACCAAGTATAAAACTGGCTATCACCACGAAAGTTGGGTAAGGCTCGATAAGCCTTAATAAATGCTTCCTGAGCGACATCTTGGCATTCAGAATTATCATAAACAAAGCGCCCAATTAACGATAAAATTTTAGGCTGATACTTAATGACTAATAAATCGAAAGCACGACGATCACCCTTTTGAACGCGGGATACTAATTGTTGATCGGTTTGCTGATTGTCACTCATCTGGTGATCCATACATATTGGTTGTTGCAGCGCGTATGCCACGTTGCTCATAGCTCTCTCTCCTAAATACTAGGCATCACCCAATAGTTAAATAGAGTCGAGCAGTTCATTAAAGTTCCAAACTATCTCATACAAGTGCATAAAAGGCATTATCACTGCCATTTTTTACCTCATTACATTATAGTGCGGTGCACACAGTAATGCGTTTTTACAGCAAACATTCACGAAAATCATGGCGATGAACAAGAATAATGAGTCGTAAACATACATTTGATGTCTTAATCGTAGGTAGCGGTGCCGCAGGTTTAACCTTAGGTCTTTCGTTGCCAGAACACTTAACTGCCGCCATTGTAAGCAAAGATAGCCTGGATGCAGGCTCTACTCGCTGGGCTCAAGGTGGCGTCGCGGCCGTTTTAGATAAAGACGACTCTGTTGAGGCTCACGTCAGTGATACCCTTGTGGCGGGAGCAGGCTTGTGCCATGAACCCAGTGTGCGACATACCGTTGAGCAGAGTACCGCCGCGATTCAGTGGTTGATCGATTTAGGCGTGCCGTTTGATCATGGTGAGAATGGTGAAGATTTCCACCTCACTCGCGAAGGCGGACACAGTGTTCGCCGTATTATTCACGCGGCTGATGCAACCGGCGTTGCTATTTCTGATACCCTGCAAAAAGCAGCCAAAGCTAAAAAGAATCTGCATTTATTATCCGACTATATTGCGGTTGATTTAATCACAGGCGAAAAGCTCGGCCAAAAAGAGCAAGGTTGTTTTGGCGCGTATTTTTTAAACAAAGCCACCGGAGAAGTTGAGGTTATTACGGCCAGCTCTGTGGTATTGGCGACCGGCGGTGCCAGTAAAGCCTATCTTTATACCAGCAACCCTGATGGTGCATCGGGTGATGGTATTGCCATGGCATGGCGCGCAGGTTGTCGTGTTGCGAATATGGAGTTCAATCAATTCCACCCGACTTGTTTGTATCACCCTCAAGCGAAATCGTTTTTAATTACAGAGGCGGTGCGCGGCGAAGGTGGTCATCTACTCTTGCCCAACGGCAAGCGCTTTATGCATAAGTTCGATAAGCGTGGCGAGCTTGCGCCTCGCGATATCGTTGCCCGTGCGATTGACCACGAGATGAAACGCTTAGGTGCAGATTGCCTTTACTTGGATATTAGCCATAAAGATAAAGATTTTATCATTGCGCATTTCCCAACAATTTATGAGCGCTGTTTAGAGCTTGGCATTGATATCACTAAGAACCCTATTCCCGTTGTTCCTGCCGCGCATTATACCTGCGGCGGCGTAGTGACCGATTTAGAGGGGCGAACAGATATCCCAGGTTTATACGCCATTGGTGAGACGGCACATACGGGGCTCCATGGTGCGAATCGCTTAGCCAGCAATTCTTTATTAGAGTGTTTGGTTTTTGCCCGCCAAGCGGCGGCGGATATTGCTAATAAAATTTCTGCTGGAGCTGAATTACCTGAAATTCCGGCTTGGGATGATTCACAAGTAACCGACTCTGATGAGGCTGTTGTCATCGCTCACAACTGGGATGAGCTGCGCCGCTTTATGTGGGATTACGTCGGCATTGTGCGCACAACTAAACGCTTAGTGCGTGCTAAGCACAGAGTCACGTTATTGCGCGAAGAAATTCAAGAATTCTACGGCAATTATCGAGTAGGCAATGATTTGTTAGAACTGCGCAATTTGGTGGATGTCGCTGACGTGATTATTCGCTCGGCGCTTCTGCGTAAAGAAAGCCGGGGTTTACACTATTCACTGGATTACCCTGAAGCCTTACCGCGAGCTTTTGATACCGTACTAACACCAAAATATTTGAAAGAATTAGGAGAGCTCTAGCGCTCTCTTTTTCTAAATAGCCATACTGCCATTCTGCCTTAGGTAATTCTTGCTTGGGAGGCAGCCAGTACATCCTTGTATATTAGCGACTGCGTAACATCCGTTTCAAGCGCTGAAAGTCTTTAGGGTCTTCTACACTATCGCGAGCAATCACCACAGCACGGCCAAACTGCCAAGGCCAGCGTGCAAAATCAAGCGCTACCCACTCGGCCCAAACTCGGCTATGAGCATACAATTCAGCATACGTTTTCTCACCAGAACGGCGTTGATACCACCAGCAAGCATCACTTATATTGCCATCAGAATCGCTCAAACCACCATCACAACCAATACGAATAATACTGCGCGAACTCGTGAGCAGAACCTTAGATCGAAGTTCCATTACCGTCCCCACAAAAATAACCGCCGCTAAAAACAACTTATGCAGAGGATAAAGAGGGATTAGCCACAACAGGGCCGTGGAAATTAAGACAAAGCAGACACTGATAAAGAGTAAACGCCGAGACGGCTGAAGAAATAGATCAAGAGGTCGATTCTCATCCATGAGACGGCCAACTCCTGTAACAAATATGCAAAACGGGGATACCCCAAAAGCGGTTTAGATTTTAATTAATCCAGCCTTCAAAATTTTATCGACCATATAAGCATGGTTCGGGTCTTCTGCAATACTGTGCTGCATAAACCAAGAAAATAATTCTGGATCTTCACACGCAATCAAATCAACAAATTTAGCCTGATCTTCAGGGCTTAACGTTAAATAAGCGTCGCGACCGTAAGGTAATAACAAAACATCCAGTTCTAACATTCCACGGCGGCAGTGCCACATCACGCGCTTATGCTCGAGATTCTCACTCACGTTTACTCTCCCAAAATTTGATTGACGCATTATACATAAGCCCAAGCACAAGACACAGTAAGGATTTATCGAGTAAAATGAAATTTACTTGCATTAAAGCAATATTAGGACAAAAAAATGGTTTCACGCAGCATACTCGAACAACTTGGTGATTACGATATTTGGGGTGATTACCAACCTAATACGGCATCGCCAGCGACGACGAATGCCCACCAAGCAACAGCAGATAACGTTAAAACTTGCTGGTTAAATCAATTTAGCGCCTTAAAAATTTATGGCCCGGATGCCGAGCGTTTTTTACAAGGCCAATTAACCTGCAACTTAAACGACGTCAATAAAGGCGGTAGCCATTACGGTGCTTGCTGCAGTGCAAAAGGCCGTGTCGTAGCAAACTTTCACATGAGTTTTGATGGCGAAGTTTATTGGCTGGTCCTGCCAAGCAAAAGTGCTGAAATTTTGGACAAACACCTGCAAAAATATAAAGTCTTCTTTAAAGCGACAATAGAAAATTGTAGGCAAAGTCATTTGGTAATGGGGCAATGGCAAACAATACCAGAGACTCAAATCAAACAAGGCCATTGCTTTATTATTTCAGATCATCGCCAAATCGTGATTATTCCTGCTGAAGAATCGCAAACAGATGCTTTAGACGATAATGCCATAACCCTTGTACCAACACTTGAATGGCAACTCGACAATATCAAAGAGGGAATTTATTTTGTCGATAATGACCAACATGAACAATGGATTCCACAACACATTAACTGGCACAGACTAGAGGGCATTAGCTTCAATAAAGGTTGCTATACCGGGCAAGAAATCATTGCTCGATTACAATATTTAGGAAAAGCAAAAAAAGCACTCTACCATTATAGCGCGACTTCTTTAGAGGCCGCCCCAATAGCAAACAATGGTCAAATCTTCGATAAAGAAGGTAAAAATCAAGGAGAAATCCTATTGCAAAGAAACGGTGAAATACTGGCCGTACTTAATGGTGAAAACCCAGACTCGTGCTTGTATTTAACGGATTCACAAGAATTTCCTCTCACCTTACAGAACCTGCCCTATACTGATAAAAAGGATGCATAGAAAGGTTCAAAAAACTGATGACAACCCCCCTCGTCAAACAGATAAAACAAGATATTATTCAAGCCCTTGAAAAGGATGAACTCGTATTACCAACCTTACCTGAAGTGGCTTTACAAGTACGTGAGGTAGCAGAAGATGTTACCTCATCCATTACAGATTTAACCACCGTACTGAGCCGTGATGCGGCCTTGAGTGCGCGCATGATTAAAGTCGCTAATAGCCCTCTTATTCGAGCGTCGGTACTGGTATCAGACTTAACCACAGCCGTTTCTCGTCTGGGTATCGACCTCACCAGCAACCTTGCAATGGGCCTAGCCATGGAGCAAATGTTTCAAGCAACCAGCGATGTTGTTGATAATCATATGCGAGCATGTTGGTCTAAAAGCATAGAAATAGCCGCTATTTGCCAAGTGCTTGCGCGTCACTTTACCACCTTACAGCCAGATCAAGCCTTGCTTGCAGGGTTGGTTCATCAAATTGGTAAACTTCCTATTCTGTCATTTGCCGAAGAGAATGAAAGCTTACTGAATGACTCATTTGCCTTAGGCAAAGTTCTCAATGTATTACACCCATCTCTAGGTAGCTATATTTTAAAAATGTGGGATTTTCCGCAGGAGCTGGTCGCCGTACCTAAGAATTATTTACTCTTTCAGCGCGACATTGCGAAAGTTGATTACGCTGACATTGTGCAAGTAGCAACACTGCAGAGCTACATAGGCACAGACCATCCTTATACAAAGCTAGACTGGACCACCATACCGTCTTTTGAGCGCCTAGGTTTAGATCCAACAACCTTAATTACCGACATGGAAGCCGTTAATGAAGAAATACAAGAAACTCAAGGGGCTTTGGGAGGTTAAGCAATGAAATCACTAGCAGAAGATATTATGCGTGCGGTTGAAAATAACAGCCTAATTCTACCGACCCTTCCCGAAATCGCGCTGCGCATCCGAAAATGCGAGCTCGACCCCAACTTAGATACCATTGCTTTAGCGCGTATTATCGAACAAGACCCTGCGACAACAGCACAACTGCTTCGCATCGCCAATAGCCCCTTAGTAAGACGCGAAGTCAAAGTGGCTGATTTAAGTAAAGCTATCAGCTTATTAGGCATGAATTACTGCGCAAAAGTTGCCATTAGCTATTCAACACGCCAACTTTTTAATAGTAAAAATGCCTCCTCTGAAAGCAAAATGCGTGAAATCTGGCTGCATAGTTTGAATGTTGCTTGCCATTGTTATGTACTTGCAAGTAAAGCCAAGTTAGTACCAGAGGAAGCGTTTTTAGCAGGACTTTTACATAAAATAGGGGCACTCCCCATTATCGCCATGAGCGATCAAAAACGCAGCTATACATTAGAAGACCTCAATAAAACGATTGATGAAATCCACCCAATGCTGGGTGAAAATATCTTAACGCACTGGCAATTCCCAAGGTCTATCGCAGATGTACCACAAAATTATCTCGATGCAGGCCGCTATGTGAACAAGGTTGATTTGTGCGACATTGTTAGCATTGCCAACAATCATGTATGCCGCGTAAAAGACTTTGTTCCTTGGGAAGATACCAGCTCGTTAGAACGCATGGGATGGCATAGTTCGAACGTCGAAAGTGAATTTAACAATCTCAGTATGGAAATCCAAATCGCCCATGATGTTTTTGAATTTAGAGCGACTTAGACTTTATTAGAGCGACTTAAAAGGATGCTCATCTTCCGCCCATAACGAGACCAACAGCCCCTCAATCCAATCAACAGGTACCTCTTCAACCGAGCGATGCTGCCATTTGGGTTGGTGATCTTTATCAATCACCCTTGCGCGCACACCTTCAGCAAAGTCAGGGTGACGCACTGATTGCAAAGCGACGATTAATTCCCACTGCACAACGTCTTTTAAGGTCATATTTCGACCTAAAACTAACTGCTGCATAATAAGATGCGCCGTTGCAGGACAACCACCATAAAGATTATCTCGCCCCTGATTAAACCACGCATTATCAGAATCGATCAGCCCAAACTGATTCACAAAATTGGCTAATAATTGCTTATTCTGAGCCATAACATCGTAAGCATTGAGAGGATTTACAATCACTTCATTCGCGGGGTTAGCCACCGCAAATATTCTTTCTATATCGTCTTTATTATCGTCATAATTCGAGCAAGGAAATACAGCATCCGAGTGTTTTTCAAATGACGTTAATAATTCTCGAACATACTGATTGTTCATCGCTTTATTCGCCTGCCAAGGCTGGTGGCGCAGCTGTTCAATCAACTCGGGAAGCTCATCATTTCCTAGGCAATAATCAATCAATCCCGCTTGCTTGCAATCAACCGCGTTCATCTGGCTTCCGGTTAATCCCATCCAATGACCTAAAGGAAAAGGTAAACGACTAAGATAATAACTGCCTGCGACATCAGGAAATAAGCCGATGTTAATTTCAGGCCACGCAAGCTTCAGGGTTTCAGTGCCTACTTTATGACTAGCACCGATGAATAGCCCTAAGCCTCCGCCCATCACAAACCCTTTTCCCCAAGCAATAATTGGTTTACCAAAAAGGTGAACTCGATAATTTTTGCTGTATTCGGCGGTAAAAAAAGCATCGGCATAACGTAGATGATCGTCCCCGGAAGCGTTCATGCTGTTATACAATTTGCGAATATCACCACCCGCACAAAAGGCCTTATCACCAGCCCCTTGCATGACTACGGCGACAATATCATCATCTTCTTGCCACACAGCTAATACATCATCAATTAAGTTGACCATTTCCAGGTCAACGGCATTCATTGTTTTAGCTGAATTCAGCGTCATTATGCCGATTTTATGCTGGCCATCGTGGCTGATGATTTCTTCAGCAAGAATCGAAGGTGAATTATCTGGAAGTAAAGGCTCTTGCATCAATAACGGTGCATTTTTCTTATTAATAGATTTTTTATTTCGAGCTGAAGTTTTAGCCATGATAGACTCTTTTTTTGTATTCATTCTTTTATCAGTTTACAGGTTAAGGGGCATCAATTGCAGCTGTTATTCGCCTTTATTATTCTTAGCGTTATTACCCTTATCGCCGTTTTATTGGTGCTGCTGAGTAAAAACAGTCGCAGTGGCAAGGTCCGTGACATTGCCAACCAACAGCATTGGGACTATCAGGAGTATCTCGATTTTAATGATCGCTTAAAAGAAGCAAACTTCGGCCTACTCAACTACAGTCAAAATGTTATTTTTCGTCATGTACTCAATGCAGCCAACATAACATTCTTCGATTGTCGCGCAATTGAACCCAGCGGCATTCATAATAGCAGCATTATTTTATCGTATCTGAATTTGGAACCACGCTTTCAAACTTTACAGGCAACGTTCAGCCCGATGGCAACTCAACCATCAATAAATGGCCGTAACCCTATCAATGCCCTGCAATCCCCCATTGATAATAATCATCTTACACGCTTACGTCATATGCAAAAATTATCCGCAGCAAATCCACATTATGCGTTTCAAAAATATCACTTACACAGCAATCAGCAATCTCTATTAGAAGACTTTTTACAACAGCACATAGAACGCTCAGGGCGAGAAAATAATCTATCAACTTGGCTTTTGGCGCATCCGCACCTTCACATTGAAATTAGTAATGGCATCCTCTTAGCCTATCAACCCAATAAATTGTTGGATGAAGAATCTATTATGCCTGCCATCAATGCGGTTATGAGTCTTTCGACGGCGTTGAACACATCTTCATACACTGATTAATACAGAAACAGAGAATTACAATGATAAAAAAACTCCAATACTATGCCTCAGTAACACTCATCGGTAGCAGCCTACTGTTCACCGGTTGCACCGCTAACCAACAAGACAGTCTTTTTGATAGTGTTATTGGCTTAGCCCGCGACAGTGCCGGCTTAGAAGTTAAAACAGCCAGTGCCAATGATGTCACCCTCACCTACATGGAACGCATGGGCAAGCAAAAGAATGCTGAAAGTATCGTATTAGTACATGGGTTTTCTGCTAATAAAGATAATTGGATCCGTTTCACAAGTGCCATCGATGAGAAATACCATGTTATTGCCGTGGATTTAGCCGGTCATGGAGATTCTGAAAAACGATTAACCACCGATTATGGTTTAGTTAAACAAGCCGAGCGCTTAGATGCATTACTTACTAACTTAGGCATTAGAAAATTTCATATTGCTGGCAACTCTATGGGAGGCGCTATCAGTGCAATTTATAGCGTTAATTACCCTGATAGAGTGAAAAGTTTAAACCTAATCGATGCCGCAGGGATTGATGGTGAAACGCCCAGCGAATACTACCAAGCACTTGCAGAAGGTAAGAATCCGTTAATCGCCACAGATGCCGATAGTTTTGATTACCGCATGGATTTCACCATGTCTCAGCCGCCGATGCTTCCTTGGCCATTGCACCCAGCCTTTGTTCGTAAAACCGTTGCGCGCGTTGATATCAACCAAAAAATATTTGCAGATATGGTGGCAACAAAAGCTCAATTTGAAAAAACAGGTTTTCAGCAAGTGCTGCAATCAAGTATGAATGAGCACAACATTCCAACCATGATTATGTGGGGTAAAGAAGATCGCGTTTTAGATGTATCGGCAGTCGCCGCTTTTAAACAAGCGATTCCAAATGCTACCGTACATATATTTGAAGACGTTGGGCACTTACCCATGGTTGAAATACCGAGTGAAAGTGCCAAGGTCTATCAACAATTTTTATCAACGATTGAATAAATGAAAGGAAGCACCCGTCTATTTTTTATACAGCGCGATGCTCAAATTAATTATTTTTTAGACTAACTATTTTTCATAATGAGCTATTCATCCTATTAATTGTATCTCTAGACATGCTTAGTGATAATATAAATTTTTATTTTTAAGCGAGCATATCTATGAGCAATATTTGGTTAAATAGCCCAAGCATTGAAGCATTAAATCTGCAAATGGAAAATACGGCCTGCAGTAACCTCGGCATCAAGATTACCGAAATCGGGGATGATTATATGACGGGTACCATGCCTGCTGATGAACGTACGTTTCAGCCCATTGGCCTTATTCACGGCGGTGCGAACGTACTGCTCGCCGAAACTTTAGGCAGCATGGCCGCAAATTGCTGCATCGACTTGTCTCAAGAGTATTGTGTTGGCCAAGAAATTAATGCCAACCACTTACGCGGAGTGCGTACCGGAGAGGTTACAGGCATTGCAAAAATCATTCATAAAGGCCGCACATCTCAAGTATGGGAAATTCGTATTTCTGATGAGCAAGGGAAATTAAGCTGTATTTCTCGCTTAACAATGGCCGTTATCAAGCGTTAATCGCTCTTTAAATAGACCAAATAAGATACGCTTAAGCTTTATTTAAGTGCAGGCGTATCCGCCGCGAGTCCTTGATCACACTTATTACATTGTAATTCAAAACCTAACATAGCCTTACGACCTTCAACAGTGATAACCCAAGGGCGACTGGTCCAAGGTGGGTCATGGCGAACGTGTTGAAAATGGCCGCAGACAAGCTCCGCGACCCAATGATTCTCTTCGTCTTTATGATAGCCTATGATCCCTTGCTTCATGCTAACACCTCTCGCCACCTAATATTATGAGCCGATAGCCTGCTTTACTTATTCCTGTAGATCAAGCCTCAAACACGAGTAAGCGCAAATTTAAACTCACTGCCTTTTCCTAATTGGCTTGATACTGAAATGGATGATTTGTGCAAATCACATATTTTCTTCACGATTGCCAACCCTAATCCAGAGCCCAATTTTGAAGAATGCCTCTGCTGCTGACAGCGGTAATATCGCTCAAATAAATACGGAATGTCTTCGGCCAATATGCCTTTACCTTCGTCAATAACATGCAAACTGGTTTTGTCATCAAGGTTATTTATATGCAAACGTATTATGCTATTTTCTGGACTGTATTTGATTGCATTATCTAATAAATTTTGTACAACCCGTTGAATCAAAGCAATATCAGCTTTTACTTTATAATCTTGATCGTCAATATCCATTTTAAAACTGATATTTTTACCCTGAGCGCTCCAGCGGGCATCTTGCAAACTGTCATGAAGTAATTCTTTTAAAGAGAAAACTTCTAGTGACGGTGTCATACTGCCCGATTCAAGTTTTGCCAGCTCAAATAATTGATCAATTAAGCCGGATAATTTATTACTCTGCTTTAACGCAATGACTAAATATTCTTTTCTTTTTTCTGCAGTTAAAGGCTTCTGCTCTTCTTTGATTATAATGGTTTCAACATACCCTTGAATCGTCGCGAGTGGTGTTTTTAAATCATGTGAGATATTCGCAATAAATTCTCTGCGCTGCTGATCGACGTCTTTAATTTTTTCGAACTGCTCCTTCATGTGCTGAACCATGGCTAATACACTGAAAGAGAGTTGGTCTATTTCATCCTGATGACCAAAATAAGAAGGCTTCTTATGCTTTATTATGCTTGAGAAATCTTCAAAATTAGTCAGTTGAAAATTCTTAACCTGCACTGATAATTTACGCAATCGATGAGTCATAAAGTAAAAAATAATGACAGAAAAAATAATCGTTAATAAAATACTGCCAAATAAAGCTGCAATACCTAAACTAAGAATATTACTGCTTTTGATTGAATCAATAATACCTTGCTCTACGGCCCCACCCAATACCACATAAAGATAACCCGCTAACGCTCCTGCCTCCATAATAGGTGATACTGAAAATGGCTTTAATTCGTTTCTTACTTTTGGATCTTGAGCTAAAATAGGCAGTGTCCGAGTCGGCGATAAGAATTCATTAATAGCCGCTAAATCAATTGCTTGATGCTCTAGTTCAACATCATCCTGATTAGAAATCACCACGCCTGTTTTTGATAATAGATATACCTCAACAGAGGGATTAATGACCATAGCTCGATTAGCCAACAATTCAAGCTCAGAGACATTTACAACCCCTTTTGAAATGAGCTGCTGCTGTTGAGTGATATACATTGCAATACTTTCATTTAATTTCTGAGTTATTTCTTGAGAGTAAGCTTTGTTTCCATACTGCCAAACATAAGACAAAACAAGACTTTGAAATAACAAAAGAATTAAAAACGCTAGCGACAAGCGTACATACAAACGTTTTGATAAACCTAAAATTGATTTCATATTATAAATCTTCACTGAGTTTATAACCCACGCCCCAAACTGTCTCGATACAATGTTTGTCATCTAATACTGAGGACAATTTATTTCTCAAGCGATTGATATGGGAATTAACAGTATGTTCATAACCTTGATGCGAGACTCCCCATACAGAATCTAATAATTCCATGCGTGAATAGACTCGGCCAGGTGATTTGGCAAAATGAAATAGCAGTTCAAATTCACGACTGGTTAATTCAATTTTAATGCCTGCAATCGTTACTTTTCGCTTATCAATATCCAAATCGAGCTTGCCGTAGCGAATACGATGCTGCTCAATTTCAGGAACACTGTTTTTTTCATTGATGGTATTTCGTCGCAATAATGCTTTAATACGAGCACTCAATTCCAGCAGACGAAATGGTTTCGTAACATAATCATCCGCGCCTATTTCAAACCCTAATACCTGATCTAATTCAGTGGACTTACTGGTAAGCATCAGTATAGGCGTCAAAATATGATGACTGCGCAGCTGTTTACAAATTTCTAAACCGTCCATATCGGGTAATCGAAGATCTAATAAAATGACATCCCAGGCTTGATTTAAGCCAGCTTCAAAACCGACCTTGCCATTATGAATGACCTGTACGGTTCGATAGATGTCACTTAAATGCAGCAACAACAATTGAGCAATATCTTGATCATCTTCTATGATCAGAATGCGTTTATCATTTAATATTGCTGCATTATTTTCCATATTTCACTCTTGTTTATGACCTAATAATTCAAAATAAATTACTTAGGTCATGCGTACTTATTGAATAACGATTAACGCAGAGGGTAACGTCATAGCAACGTTATCCGTCATCTCTTGTGGGCCACTTGGTTGTTCAATCACGGCCACTAACGGTTTCAAACTAAAAGGCGCCGAAGAGTTATCAGGATTAGGCTCTACTGAAATAACCGCCGTTTTACCGACTAAATCAAGGGCGGGAGTAATGAAATCTTGCCCTGGGAAATCAGGACCTGGGCTAGGCCCAGCCGCCGCGCCTGCGCCATCGCTATCAGCCATGGCAACATTGGTGAAGGTTCCTGTTGAAATAGGCCCATCATCAACAACCCAGCCTTCATACTGCCAGCCTGCAGGCAGTGTTGGTAAAGTAAGTCCCGCTACGGCCATACCGCTTGAATTATCTAAATACCATATACCTTGAGTCGGTGTTGCGTTGCCATTCGTGGGGGTTGCCAGAATAAAACGCCCTTCAATACCAGAGAAATCTGTTGCTAATGCTGATTCATGATTTGTTATGGCTGTTGTACGCCCATTGATTAAATCACCAGCAATAATATGGACGGCTGAAGGTGCGGGAACATCACCCACTTCGGGTTCAATGGTTACTATAAAAGTAGTGGCACGTTCTGCCATATCGCCATCAAGATTGAAGCTTGCTGGTACTGTTTGATTATTTTCAATATCAAAAGTTCCCGTAGAAACAGGAGAACCATCAACAATAATCCAGCCCTCGTAATCGTAATCAGCACCTAATGCCTGCAAATTTGTAGGTGTTATGGTGAGTTGTGAAAGGTTATCTTCACTATCCGTCGCGTTATTATTTTTGTCGTTACCCCCACACGCGATCAGGGATGTGGTGATTGCTGAACAGAGGGCAATGCGAGAAAGTGTATTCATGATTATCTCCAATCTTTATATAAGGCTTATTAGAATTACCTTTAATAAGATACGGAGCTGGCTGTGATAAATCCTCACAGAAGTATCACAACTTTATGGTCTTTGTTTCACAATAAAATTTTTCAAAATGCACATTAAAGACATAATGAATACGGCTTTGAATTTCTTGTATTTATAGTGCAGCTTGAATATCGATAAAGCGCGGGCGCTCATTTGAATCCGCCTGCATACAGCGGTCTTTTAAAGCAACTAATACGGAGAGTATTTCGTCATTATTATTTATCTTGCCACAGCCAAGTAATAATAAATCCTCCAATAAGCAACCAAAGGCACGCACCTCAATACGTTCCATTGCTTCACGCTGTGATATCGGCAAAGAAAGCAAGTTTGTCGCAGCGCCAAAATCACCAAACAACATATCCGCCTGATCATTAATCATTGTATTGTGAGCATATACGTCACCATGGCTCACACCTTGTCGATGCAAATACGCCATAGCATTTGCCATTTGCTGTGCAATTTTTGCAATGGTCTGGCCATCAAAAATAGTATTTTTAATGAAGGTATCTCGAGTGCACGTTGTTAACGATGGTGGTAAGCCTAAGTTATAAAAAGTATTAGGAATTAATTCCATCACTAAGCCTAATGTTTTTGCGCCATCACTTTGGTCTAACTGAGCAATCACCTTAATCAGATTTTCTTGCTCCCCTGCTTGAAGACAACAGTCCAATTCATCTTGCGGATAGCCATCACTTGTTACGTCGCCTTTGAATATTTTCACCGCAATGTGGTTATCCGTACCGCTTAGGCTAGGGGGCTGTCTCAACCAACCCCCTCGGTAAATCAGCCCTGAAGCACCTTCCCCTAGCAATTCTGATAATTTGATATCTACAAGAGGCACATCAACCACAGAGAGACTGTGGCTAGAATTAGTCGCACGACGATTGAATTCATTGCCAGAAAAAGCCAACCACGCAAGCTTGGGCAGTTGAAATAACCAATCAGGCATTGACGTTAATTTATTCGCTGACAGTCGAATTAACTCAAGATTTTTGCACGCGGCCATACTCGCGGGCAATGTTTGTAAATTATTTCCAGCCAGCGCGAGCTTCTGTAAGCGATGCAATTTCCCCATCGAATCAGGTAGTTTTTTAATGCCATTATCCGTCAATATTAACCAGCGTGTATTGATGGGTAAAACATCGTCATCGACAGCGGCAAGACGATTTGATTTAAAACTGATCATTTCAAGCTTAGGGCAACGTGCTAAGACTGCGGGAATGTGCTCAAAATGATTATTCGATAAAAATAGAATCCGCATATTCACCAGAGTTTCAAGCTCATCCGGTAAATCAGTGAGTTGATTATTGGATAAATCCAATATTTCTAAGCAATCTGCTAAATCAAATATCTCTTTTGGCAGTTCTGTTAAGCCTGCATCTATCTGTAAGCGAACAATCAATTCTTGCTGCTGAGATAGTCGATATGCAGAAGTTAACTGCCCGGCCTGAAGCTGTTGTAACGTCGAATGGGACAAGTTAAAACCCTAAAATAAGCGAAATTTTTGCTTATTTTAGGCGAATAACGATAGAAACGCAGCTACTTAATAGAGCGAAGTCTGAACTCGACTATGGCAAAAATAGCCATCGCAATGCCTAATACAGGAAAACAGATCGCAAGCAATACACTCATCACGATTAATGTTTTTGCAGATCGGCTTATTTTTCTTAACGAGCCAAGTTTAGGGGCGGCAAAGACACCGCTTGGCTTGCGAGACCACCATAAAACAAAACCACTGATCGCTAATACAATAAGTAATAAACAGACCATCGCCGCGAGTAAAACATTCCATAATCCCAGCGTTCCTTTATGCAACGGAATACCCAAAGCCATCGCTTTAGCAACAATATTATAATTCTGCCAGCCAATATCCGCTAATACGTCAGCGCGGTATTGATCGATATGCACGGTCCGATCATTCATAGGATTGAGCACATCACGACTGCTGGCAATCGACATTAGGGTATAAACCCCTTCTGGCTTTAACGGCAAGGCAATACGAAAACGATTATCTTCCGACAACTGAAAACCTAGGGTTAAGCCCTGCTTCACGATATTATCTAAAGAGATGGGCACGGCGATATGAGTCTTAGATGCGGATATTTCTTGCACCTCTTGTTCATCCTTAAAATACGTTGGCAGGGTTGATTGTGGCATAGAAACTTGTTCTAAATTCCAAGGAATTTCATTCAGATCGCCATCATTTAACTGACCGTGGGTAATATCAGAGCGCCAGTTACTGGCTCTTTTCTCTACCGGAAAACTGCTAAAAGGTTGCACTAATTGCTGCCCCCAGATTCCGGTCCAAGCCATTCCTGTTAAGGCAAAAAATAGAATAAACAATGACAAATAAAAACCAAGAGATGAATGAAGGTCTTTCCAAACGGAACGATGTTTATGGCCAGCCTTCCATTTTTTATACAATAATACGGATAAGTTTTTCGGTAATAAAAACGAGGGGCGTAGTAACTGAGACATAAATGGAGGCAGCAGCATGGACGCCATCCCAGAACGCGTACTTGGCCAATGAAGATACAGACCACTGACTAAAAGAAATATCATTAAACCCGCAGATAATTCAATCAAAGCATCCCCCACCTTCCCGATCATCAAGGTACCATGAAGGTTATCTGCAATGCTGTACCAACGATCTGCACTGTTAAAATCACCTAAAATTTCACCGTTATAAGGGTTAACAAATACCAATAAAGTAGCAAAATCTTTACCGCGCATTTTAAAAATACTGCTTTGATTCGCGGCAATGGGAGGAATGTATTGCGCAGCAATTAAATTAGGGTACGTCGCGTTGACTGCATTGAGCTGATCATCTGCAGAGAGTTTGAAAGATCCATTAGTCGCATCAACATCCACCAGCGTTAACTCGTCACCATACTGCCAAGCATCCGTCCAAGGACTCGCAAGCATGATTAAGCCAGTAATGGATAGCATGAGAATAAAGGGCACAACGTAAAGACCCGCAAAAAAGTGCCAGCGCCATAACGCTAAATAAAATTGTTTATTCATTATTTAAAATTGATAACCGTCTTTTTCAATATTTGATTTGACTGATTTAGCCGATACAACCGCACTATGAATAAGTGAAGTAGATAATCTGATCCCTCTTTGATCTAAACTTTTCAGCACTATTTCGACACTAATTTTGACATTATAAGATCAGTACTATAACAAAAGAGACTCACCAATGTGCTGCGGCATAGCGTCGCATCCTCTATTTAACACAGTCAAAGGCCGTAATATCAGGCGTTGTAGATTGCTAGACAGGGTAAAAAGCATTAGAATTCTGCCATTAGATTTCCTTCCTAATTCTCTATGAATCAAGAGCCTTAACTATGCGCGCAACACAATTTTTAATCGCTACGGTAAAAGAAACCCCTACCGATGCCGTCGTAGTCAGCCACCAGCTGATGCTACGAGCAGGCATGATTCGTAAACTCGCGTCAGGCCTATACACTTGGCTACCATTGGGTTTACGTACTTTGCGCAAAGTAGAAGGAATTGTGCGTGAAGAGATGAACAAGGCTGATGGCCTTGAAGTATTAATGCCCGCGGTACAGCCAGCGGAATTATGGCAAGAAACTGGCCGTTGGTTCCAATATGGTGGTGAGTTGTTGCGAGTGAAAGACCGCCATGGTCGTGATTTCTGTGTTGGGCCAACACATGAAGAGGTCATTACCGATTTAGCACGCAATGAATTATCCAGCTACAAACAGCTGCCTATCACCTTTTATCAAGTACAAACTAAATTCCGTGACGAAACTCGCCCACGCTTTGGTGTCATGCGTTCGCGTGAATTCATTATGAAAGATGCCTATTCTTTTCATGCTGACCAAGCCAGCTTAGACGAAACGTATGACAAAATGCACAGTGCCTATAGCAGCATTTTTAGTCGTTTTGGCCTAGATTTCCGCCCTGTAGATGCCGATACGGGCTCGATTGGTGGTGCTAAATCCCACGAATTTCATGTATTAGCAGAATCCGGTGAAGATGATATTGCCTTCTCTGATAGCTCTGATTACGCAGCCAATGTTGAGCTTGCAGAAGCGTTAGCGCCAGTCGGTGAACGTCCAGCACCTAGCATTGAATTGAGCAATATTGATACACCTGATACACACAGCATTGACGATGTTTGCGATTTATTAAAAGTTGATGCTAAAACAGTCATTAAAACGTTGATTGTTTTAGGTGCCCAAACTGACGCGCAAATTAAAGCAGAAGAACCTGCACCGTTAGTCGCACTGATTGTGCGTGGTGACCACGAGCTCAATGAAATTAAGGCAGAGAAACTAGCTCAAGTAGCCGAACCTCTTGTTTTTGCCAGTGATGCGCAAATTCGTGATGTTATTGGTGCTGGCTCTGGTTCACTTGGCCCTATCGGTTTAGTTGATAAAGGCATCGATGTCATCGTTGATCGCACTGCAGCACATTGTGCTGACTTTATTTGTGGCGCTAACGAAGACGATAAGCATTCTATGGGTGTGAACTGGGATCGTGATGTAACGGCCACACAAATTGCAGATCTACGCAATGTGGTTGCGGGTGATCCAAGCCCTTGTGGCGAAGGTAATCTCGAAATCAAACGCGGCATCGAAGTAGGTCATATCTTCCAACTAGGTACCAAGTATTCTGAAGCGTTGAAAGCCTCGGTATTGGACCAAAATGGCAAAGATAAAACCATGACAATGGGTTGCTATGGTATTGGCATTAGCCGTGTCGTTGCGGCGGCGATAGAACAAAATAATGATGAAAATGGCATTATCTGGCCGGATGCAATTGCGCCTTTCACCTTAGGTATTGTGCCTATGGGCGCTCATAAATCGGAGGCCGTTCGTGAAAAATCGGAAGCACTTTATAACGAACTGACACGCTTAGGCATTGATGTTTTCTTTGACGATCGAGATAAGAAAACCAGCCCCGGCGTTAAGTTTGCTGATATGGAGTTAATGGGCATTCCACATCGCATTGTTATTAGTGATCGTGGCCTTGAAGCGGGAACCATCGAATATAAGAATCGCCGCGAAACCGATAAGCAAGAAATTGCGGTTGATGACATCGTCGCCTTCTTAAAAGATGCCATTCAAGCATAATGGCTTATCTATGCACGAGCAGGTGGTTACCAAGCCTGCTCGTCATATTGGCAATGATGGTTGGTATAACAGGAAGTTATGCTAACTCCGTTGTTGATCAAGAGCTTAAGCGTGCTTTAGTCAACGCAGTGGCCGATGCAGACAGTTTTGATGATGAATTTGATGCTCAGGTTTGGCTGGTCGATATGTCGGCTCGATTAAAGCGTTATGTAAAAAACCCTCAGAAGCGCTTGCAACTACTGCGTATGGTTCACAAAGAAGCGACTCGCGCAAAAATTTCTCCCGAGTTAGTTATTTCGGTCATTCATGTTGAGAGTGCCTTTAATCCCTATGCGGTTTCATACGTTGGTGCCCAAGGCCTAATGCAAGTGATGCCATTTTGGAAAAAAGAGTTAGGGCGAACAGATGACAATCTGATTAATGCCAGCACGAATCTACGCTATGGCTGTACAATTTTAAAACATTATCTCGATAGAGAAAAAGGCGATTGGATACGCGCCCTCGCCCGCTACAATGGCAGCTTAGGCCGCACAAAATACCCTGAAAAAGTCATGAACTTTTGGCAAAAATACTGGTTTGTTAATCACCAGTAAAAACGTATTCAGTTACATATTCTCAAGGAAGCGTTAATAACTGTTTTTCTATTGCTTTTATTTTCTTGAAATTTTCCGCTTGTTTCAATATCACCGCCTCGATCGAAAGACGGCTTATCTGAATAGTCGCGATCTAAGCGATTTTCAGCAAGCCTATTTTTATCGTCATACATGGATAGCAAACAAGACTTCAACGCGACATCTCCTAATGCTAGTGCATCTCGCGCTAAAGCAACCGCTTCCGCGGCTTTCATACCCAAGACCATCTTCCCCTCAGCAGACTGGGCTCTATAGGGCCAATTATAGACATTGGCATAATGCTCCAGCGCTCGCCGCATCATTTCTTTTTCTGGATCGGCATCCAATAAATTTTTTAAACAAAGAGACATATTATTTTTTTCAGCATAAGAAAGATCAGGATGACCGGCTAAAAACTCAGCAAACGCATCAAATAAATTCACCATAATCTCTCTCCTAATATTAAATACGCATTAGAAATACATAAAAAGCACGGATTAACTGGTTATGTTTAATAGAGGTACTAACAGTTTAAAGCAGATCAGCAGAAACTTGAGATAAAGTTTTCGGTTTTTAAGGTTGTTTTTTCATATTACAG
>TARA_B110000008_G_scaffold279530_1_pt1 | contig 27765 bp, 28 predicted proteins | sample TARA_B110000008 | Tara Oceans TARA_B110000008 (sample SAMEA4396496) | marine metagenome | biome: Westerlies Biome; feature: [DCM] deep chlorophyll maximum layer (ENVO:01000326); material: water (ENVO:00002006), including particulate matter (ENVO:01000060) such as... | depth 40 m
GAAAACGGCGAAAAAGGCTGCCGTGAAGAAAACGGCGAAAAAGGCTGTAACAGTCGCTAAAGCCGAACCAGTTACTCTTAAGAAGGTTGCTAAAAAAGCGATAAAGCGCGTTAAGAAAAAAGTCGTAGAGGTCGAGGAGTTGCCTCCGGTCGTCGTGAAGCGACGTTATGTGAAGCCTGAGAAGGTAGCGAAGCTCACCGTCTTTGAGAAAAAACAGCGCCAACGTTTATTGGACCTCCGTGATCAAATTACAGATGTGATGCACGGAATTCAGAATGACACCATCAAAAATGGAGCTGAAGGAAGTGATGCAAGTGGCTCGGGAATGCATCAAGGTGATGCTGGGTCAGACGCTTATGACCGCGATTTTGCCCTAAACATGCTCTCTAAGGAAGCGAATGCACTAGGGGAGATTGAGGAAGCCCTTCAGCGGCTTGAACTCGGGACATATGGTGTCTGCGAGGAATCAGGCCAAAAAATCCCGAATCCTCGCCTTGAAGCTATGCCTTTTGCTCGACTTACGGTGGAGCGGCAAGCTGCCAGAGAAAGAGAGAATTCCACCCGAGATTTTTCTAGCCGTGAATTTGGCTTCAACTAAGCCTGTTTAGTCGACTTAATTTGCTGTTTGAATTTTTTTAGACGGTTTGTTTGTTTTTTCGGGGTGATAGTCTATCAGTGGGGCTGTTATGAATAATTTACTCCCGATCGCAGCATCATGTCTCTTAGCCGGCGGAGCCATTGGTTACGTCGTTGGTAACAACGGAGGCGAGGATGCAGCCACTGAAAATGTTGCGGACAAAAGCAAATCCCGGGTCCCTGGAAGTTCACGGTCGGTAGGGCGTTCCAGCTCAAGTTCGTCAAACTCGACAGCCCAAGGCTCCGGAAAGCCGAGCAGCTACGAGGAAGTTGCTAACGTTCCTAGTCAAACTGCTCGCGTTCAGTCCCTTGTCGACCTCTATTCGAGCATGTCGAGTGAAGAACTCGCTGACGCGGCCGAGAAACTTAAAGGTCTTCCTATGGGTGAACGCTTTCTTGCCGGTTCATTACTCTATGCAGCTTGGGCGGAAGTTTCTCCTTATGATGCCATGGATCACGCCAATGGTCAGAGGGGCTGGGAGTCCATGATGATCAAGCCGGGTATTCTCCAAAGTTGGGCCGCGAGTGACCCTAAGGCTGCAGCTGACTACTATGCGTCCAACAAATCACAGTTTGCGGCGATGGGAATGATGGGCCGAATGGGGGGCGGATCTGGAGGTGCGACTATCGCGAAAGAATGGGCAAAGCAGGATCCTGAAGGTGCTCTTGCTTGGGCCAAGGGTCTTGAAGGTAGAGACGGAAATGATGCAACATCAAAGGTTCTCGCTCAGATTGCTACAACGGATCCAAAACGAGCAGCTGGTCTGACTTCGGGACTGGAGGGGGATGCCCTAAATAAGGCGAATGTTGACATTGCCAAGGAATGGGCCAAAGCCGATTGGAATGGTGCTGAGTCATTTATCAATGGGCTCCCAGCTGACCAGCGGGGTGACGCATTGGGCGCAGCTGTAAGATCGCTTGCAGATGGTAATCCTACTTTGGCAGCCAAGAAGGCTCTGGAAATTCCTGAGGGTGACTCTCGCGACGATGCTATTGAGAGTGTTGCGGAGTCAATGTCTCGGGAGAACCCGGCAGACGCTGCTGCTTGGGTCGTCGCTAACGGGTCAGAGAAGGCACAACGGGACTCCATGCGTAACGTCATCGGCAACTGGGTCGTCCAGGATCCTTCTGCCGCAAGGGCTTGGGCGGTTGCTCAACCAGATGGCGAGCTTAGGGATTCTGCGGTTTCTTCATACGTGATGAGCGATAATAACGGTTCACCAGCAGAAAATATTCAACTTGCCGAGTCTATTACCAATGAACGCTCACGGGGCTGGTCTATCGGAATGACTACGATGCGCTGGATGGGTGAAGATCCGAAGGCAGCTTCCAACTATCTTGAATCGTCCGAGTTTATCGACGAAGGCATGAAGAAGCGAATTCTTGGTCGCAGCGGACGGTAGCCCTCTGTATGGGGAGATGGGTTGGGCTTCTATCTCCTCCTTTTGCCTCCGTATATTTTTTCAGATTACTAGATGTTCTGAGCCTTGGGGCTCTGAAAATGGGCGTTGTGATTCCAACAGTATCGTTTTGTAATCCACCAACGTTGTAGCCAGATCCTAATTTAGGCTTTGCGGTTCCTTCTATGCGATAGGTTTTGTGGTGAAAACAAGGTGAGATGGTGTCAGGGTAAATCTAGAGTAAATTGATTGCCCAATAGCAGCCTTGCATGTTGGCGGAGGAGTTGTTTTTCTTTCCATAGTCATATGTCAAACTCCTCCGAAGTGATTTGTCGTCCTACCAAGTGGTTCATTTGGCGGGCTATTTTGATGCTGGTAATGTTTGGCGGATTTGGAGCCTATTTTCTCTATGATTGGAAAGTGGGATATCCTGAGAAAAATTACGTGGTAGCCAATTATTCCACTTTCAATCAAGCGGGAGAAGCTTGGACTGTCGATGCGAACAGGGCCTCTCCGGAGGTTTGGAATGCTTTTGTCGAAAAACAGACCATTAGTTTTGACGAAGATCGCTCAATCTATCCTTCCAATACTGATTTCGAGGAAAAGTGGCCAGAAATCTTGAAACAGATGGCCAATCACAAAAGCGATGACCTTTGGGCCGATTACAGTGGCGAGATGGGCTGGCCTCAGAAAGTAAATCTCGAGGATGATCCAAAAACTGCGGGACAAATCCGGGAGCAGCTTATTGCTGCGTGTGTTTGCTTATTGCTCACAACGATCGCTCTTTTTTTTCTGCTTCGGACTCGGGGGCGTTTTATGAAGGTCGATGATGAGGGATACTATCCTCCGGGCGGTTCTTTGATCCCATTCCTGACTATCAAGACCCTCGATATGCGGAAATGGGAGACTAAAGGCCTCGCGACTTTGGTCTATGAGGCTGATGGAAAGGAGAATAAGGCTAAGATTGACGGCATGGTTTATGGGCAATTCAAAGAGGAAGAAGGTGCGCCAGCTGAGGCTTTGTTTCAAAAAGTTTTGGAAAACTTCGAGGGTGAGCTGATTGAGCTTGTGGACGAAAATGAAAACGACGAGGCCGATGATATGGCCTCAGAAGGCGGTGATGAGGGAGCTTCCGGAGAGGTGGATTCCGCCGATTCGGATGAAAAGGAGTGAATTTTAGGGGTTGCCAATTAGGTGGAGTCCCAGTAATCCAAAAGGCCATGGCAGATAATATCCAAGAAAAAGTCACCGAAATCATCGTGGAGCAGCTCGGCGTTACCGCTGATCAAGTAACGCCCGAGTCAAAAATGATCGAAGATCTTGGCGCCGATTCCCTTGACGCAGTCGAACTCGTTATGGCTGTTGAAGAGGAGTTCGGTATCGAGGTCCCCGACGAAGAAGCTGAGAAGCTGATCAGCGTTGGCGACATCATCTCTCACGTCGAGAAAGCTCAGGCCTAGTTCTGACTTTGGTTCAATAAAACCAGCTTTTATATGGTAGGTTCCTAAGTGGAACCTACCATTTTTATTGGCTAGTTTGCCAATGATAAGCGATACTTCCCCTGAAGATGGTCACTCCAGATGATTTCCAATACGCGATGGAGACGACCCGGGTCATTCACGAGCCGGATCGTCGGATTGAAACGTTTGGTGCGACTCGGTTTGAGTTTGAAATTCTGAGTGAGCCAATGGATAGCGTGGGGAAAGTTTGTATTCGACGCGGTGAGGTCGAGGCTCAAAAACCGCAGCTGATCAAACCCGATGGGTTCAGTGAAATTGAATTGGAAGGATTTGATCCTAAGGTTCTTCGTGTCATAGAGCATTTTAAGGAACAGGGCATTGATCTCAGCTTCCTGCAATACGGTTTTCAGTTCAAACGCTCTGATATCTCTAAGGAATTTGTGCACGATCGGCTTGATAGCGTGAGTGATAAGGCATTGGAAGCAGTGAGAGTTTCCGGTAATCCCTCTCTCGCCATTATTCAAAGTGTTGACGATGCTTGGGAGGTCGGAATTATGAAGTTCACTCTCGATATGATCATGAAGTCACAGGATATCAACCGCTTCGACCTAAAGCGGCGAGGCTTGATTTAGAAGTAGTTTCCAAATGAAGGGGATTATTACCATCATCAAAATTTTCGCATTCCTTTTTGTGGCTGCGGTCATCGGTGCGCTGGTTCTTTTTTTAAACACGTTTCAGGAGGATTTTAACGATCCGAAGGCAGTCGACCAAAAACCTTTGGGGGAAATTATTGAGGCGAATGAGCAAATCAATTTTGAAGCCGGGCAATACGAGTTTAATCGAGCACTCGAACTCATCGCGCTGGGGGATATTGAAGAAGCGAAGGAAAAACTGAATTTGATCGAAAATCTTTACCCAGACTCTAATCATTCTCCCGAAGCAAGACGTATTCTCGGAGAGATTAATTTGGACGAGATTCTTTCGATTGAGAATATGGAGAATAAAAGAATCTATCGAGTCTCGCCTGGTGAGGGATATCTCAAGATTGCTACTCAGAATAAGACCACGCTAGACAGCATGATGTTCCTCAACGGGTTGACGGAGTTCGGTAATCTGCACAGCGGGGATGAACTGGTGATAATGTCCCTTGATTTTAAGCTGTTAATTAATCTTCCTAAAATGCGAGTAGAACTCTTCTATCGAGACCAGGAGAAAAAAGAGCATATGTTTGCTAAGGATTACCCGATTCGTAAACTTGAGCTCGGGAGAATTAGCCGGGGCCATCATCAAGCGAAGATTTCGCGGAAACATGGATATTTGAAGGGAAAGACTTATCCTCCAACCCATCAGAGTTATCGCCATGCCAGCAAGGTTCTTGGACTAAAATTGGGTCGCTCTATGATTCAATTGCGCCCACTTTCTGGAGATGAGAATATGGATTCTGGTTCAGGTGTTTTTTTAGCACCTTCTGATATGGAGGAGTTATCGATGCTGATTAGGGTCGGAAATGAGGTGGAAGTAAGAATCACCCGATGATAGAGTCCCCACGCCGCGCAAATTATGGAACTACTTGAATTTGAGAAGCCAATCGCTGAGTTGGAGAAGGAATTGGAATTGCTTCAGAACAAATCCCGTTCGCAAGATATTGATCTCAGTTCGGAAATAATGGCGATTGAGGGCAAGTTGATTGAAACTCGTCGTGAGATCTATCAAAATCTAAGCCCATGGCAGCGTGTTCAGATTGCTCGTCATACCAAACGTCCTTACATGTTGGACTATATCGCAAGATCGTTTACTGATTTTTCAGAGTTACATGGCGATCGCATTGTGGGTGACGATCATGCCATGCCGGGCGGTTTCGCGACAATTGATGGGCAACGTTGCATCGTTCTTGGACATCAAAAGGGAAGAGATCTTAAAGAGAATCTGAAACGTAACTTCGGAAGCGCGCACCCCGAGGGATACCGCAAAAGCCTCCGTCTAATGGAGTTAGCCAATAAATTTTCGCTTCCAATCGTAGCTCTTATAGACACTCCGGGGGCCTTTCCTGGGATTGGCGCCGAGGAGCGAAATATTGCCGAGGCAATTGCCCGTAATCTCCGCGAAATGATGTTGCTAGATGTCCCCATTGTAGCTGTCGTGCTGGGAGAGGGTGGTTCTGGCGGTGCTTTAGGGATTGGCGTAGCCGATAAGGTTCTCATGATGGAGAATGCGTATTACTCGGTAATCAGTCCAGAGGGTTGCGCGGCGATTTTATGGAAGCATCGTAAGCATGCTCCGGAAGCTGCGGACGCCATGAAAATTGCTGCTCCTGACTTAGCGGAGTTAGGTCTTATTGATGGCGTGATTCCTGAGGTTCCGGGAGGTGCTCATCATGACCCCGATGCAGCTGCCGATGCTCTGCGCGAAATTGTTTCCAAGAATCTTAAAGAACTACTAGCACTTTCCAAAGAGGATCTCAAAGCAAGACGCTATGAAAAATTTCGGCGTTTTGGTGAATGGGAGACGATCTAGGAAAGCGCAGTTTTAAGAACTTCGGTAACTTTGTGATCTGTTTCTGGAAATATTGTCCGAAGATCGATGAAGAGAGCATCTTCTGTGGTGTAGCCAACGAGTGCTGATTCGCTGAGGCGGAGCTTTTTCGATAGTTTGGTGACCGATTGGTTATTTGGGACTAGCTTGATCGCGATTGAAGGAAATTCGCTGCGCGGCATGGTTCCTCCTCCCGGGCGGGCTAAGGTGCTTTCGATTGTGATCTCAGTGTTTTCAGTCGGAAGCTCTTTGGTGATGATCTTAGCCCGGGCCTTGAGCTCATCGATTGACTTTGAAAGGAAGGTCAAAACCGGAACATCGCTTTCGTTTGGATTAGCTTTAGTTTCAAGATACTGGTCAATCGATTCCTGTAGTGTGGTAAGAATAAGCTTGTCGCAACGAACGGCTCGAAAAAATGGCTCATCTTTAATCTTGGAAATCATCTCAGTATTTCCGCCAATAATGCCCGATTGAGGACCTCCGAGGAGTTTATCGCCAGAAAATATGACGAGGTCAATTCCGCGACGCAGACATTCTTGTGGGGTGGGTTCGTGTTCGATTGGTGCCAGTTTGTCGGTGTTTATTATAGCCCCGGAGCCGAGGTCTTCGATGAGTGGAAGGTCATGATCGTGCGCTAATTTGGCGATTTTAGGAATCTCGGGTTCGCCGATGAATCCATCGATATAGAAGTTAGAACGGTGGACCTTAAGGATGAGAGCCGTTTGAGGTGTGATTGCTTTTTCGTAATCGTGAAGGTGCGTTTTGTTAGTCGCCCCCACTTCTACGAGTTTGGCTCCGGAGGTTTCCAGAATTTCAGGTATACGGAATCCTCCCCCGATCTCAACGAGCTCAGAACGCGAAACGATGACCTCGTTTTTACCTTCTTCGACTAGGGTTCGGAGGGTAAGGACCAGAGCGGCTGCACAATTGTTTACGGCGGTAGCAGCTTCGGTTTCGAGAAGGCAGGCGAGAGCAGTTTCAAGATATTCGGCCCGTTTTCCACGTGTGCCTGAGGAAAGATCAAATTCGAGGTTTGAGTAGCCGGTTGCAATTTTTTCAAGAGCAGTCGCGGCACGTGGACCAAGTGGAGAGCGGCCTAGGTTGGTATGAATGAGAACGCCAGTTGCATTAATGACAGATTGGAGTCGTGAGTTCGCAAACCTGATAAGGCCTTGCTGGGTTGCTTTTTCGATTTCTTCTCTGGTGTGATTCTCGTCGGCGAGGAGGAGCTGACGAAAGCGGTCGATTTCGCGCCGGACAAAAAGGTTCACCAGCGGTCGAGGAAGTGAAACCTCCGGCGCAAGTGAAGAGGCTAGTTTTTCGACGGACGGAAGTGCTGCCAGTTTGCTCATGATCTTTCTGAGATCATGGAGTGGGATCGTCTCCGGGTAAAGCCGGAGTCTTCTCTAACCGATCCAGCGTATGCCTCCGTCCTCGAAAGCGATCTTTCGTTTTTTGAAGAGGGCTCCGGTCGCTTTCTTGAAAACCTTTTTGCTGACTCCAAGTTCGAGATTAATAGTTTCGGGAGAAGATTTGTCATCAATTGCCCAGAAACCTCCCCGTGAATTGAGCTCGCGTTCCAGACGGGTCTCAAGGTTTTCGATTTTGGCATTGCCAGGTGCATAAAGAGAGAGGTCCACTTTGCGATCGTTCCGGACTTGAGTCACATATCCTTTTATTTTGTCGGCATAGAAAAGATCTTCAAAAACCTGATTTTTAAAAAGAAGTCCGGAGTATTTCCCGTCGACGATCGCCTTGTATCCCATGTCGGTCTTGCCAAAAATGATCATATCGACCTCAGAACCATCAGAATAGTCTGGGGTATCGGTTGAAAAATGTCGGGAAATTCTTTGGGAGGCTACAAGGCGCTCGCTTTTTGGATCAAGATAAACGTAAACAACAACCAATTGTCCAATTTTTGGAGAGCTACGTTGCTCACTATAGGGAAGAAGAAGATCTTTGCTGAGACCCCAATCGAGAAATACTCCGGTATTATTTGAGGCTAGAACTCGTAAGACCCCGAAGTTACCCGGGCTGGCTTTAGGGGATTTTTGAGTGGCGATTGGAAGATCTTCGGAGTCTCGATAGATGAAGACGTCGACTAGTTCCCGTTCGTCGTTAATCCTTTCGCCCTTAGGGAGGAGGATTTCGCCAAGTTCTCCACCATCCAAAAAAGAACCCGCGCTAACTTCCCTTAGGTAGGGGAGTTTTGCGCGCTCGCCGATCTTTGCCATGCGAGGAGCTTATCGGGCTTTGGTTGCTACGTAAACCGTACTCTCAAACTCCTCGTCCTGAATTGGATTGTGGAAGGGAACAATATGAGATTCGACTTTAGCAAAAACCTCGTTGAGAGATTCGAGGAATGACGCTTCAGGAGGGTCGTCGGACCACAGGCCGAAAACTCCTCCTGATTTAATTCGCTCGGCGAATTTATGAAGACCACTGGTTGAGTAAAATTGGGCATTTTGCTTGGTCAGGAGGTGAGCGGGGGAGTGATCGATATCTAGCAGGATCGCGTGGTGGGTGGTTGCTTTTGATTGATAGCCTTTCCCCAGTGAAAGTTCAAAGAAATCACCGTGCACATATTGGCATCGGGGATCATCGTTGAGACCTTTTCCCAGTGGAACCAGTTCCTTTTCGTGCCACTCGATGACGGGCTTGAGGTAGTCAACGATTTTGAGGGAACCTACTTCATCAAATTCAAGGGCAGCTCTGGCGGTGTAGCCGAGGCCTAGTCCTCCTACAACGACATCTAGTTTCTCTTTCGGAAAGTTTTCCTTGGTTGCGTTGAGGCCAAAGCGGGAGAGTTCTTGTTCAACGACCGTAAACATCGATGACATGAGAAAGGCGTTTCCAAGAATTATTTCGTAGATTTCCTCGTTTTCGAGAGAGAGAACTGTTCTTTTTCGGAGGATGAGATCTCCGAGAGGGGTTTTCTGGTAGTCGAGTTCCTCGAATCGGGGAATGTGGGCCATATCGAAGGTTTAATGGGGACTGACATGAAGGGCGAGGGTGAAAAAAGTTCAAAAACCTTCTTGCCTCAATCGTTTGGCGAATATACTTCCCCGCCGTCCACAACGACAAAACGACCCGTTCGTCTAATGGTTAGGACTCCGCCCTTTCACGGCGGCAATAGGGGTTCGAATCCCCTACGGGTTGCCAAAATCCCAGTTTCGCTTGCGAGGCTGGGATTTTGTAATGCTCTTTAGATAATGTCTATATCGCAAGGGACGATTGGTTAATTAGCCTGTCAAGTCGGTTAGCAGTTGTTTTAAAGGTTTGCAGATTGCTTCCGACTCGTTCCCTAACTAACCTCATATAAAAGATGAAGTGTGGAACGATTTTTATGGCATGCTCCCTAGGTTTTGGGAGCTTGGTTTATGCTGACCGACCTGATTTTAATGACAAGGAAGCTCCACAGACCCTAGGTGATTTCCGTGAAATCCAAAACGCTCTTCAATCTCATCTCGAGCGAACTCGCTCAGCGACAGTTTGCTTGGAAATGGGTGGAGGTTCAGGAAGCGCGGTGATTATTAGTAAAGATGGTCTTGTGCTGACTGCAGCTCATGTAACGAGTAAGGTTGATGAAGAGATTAAGGTCATCATGGAAGATGGTCGTGAGTTCACTGGTCGTTCTCTAGGGCTAAATTCTGAGACCGATTCGGCAATGCTACAAATCGAAGATGCTGGTCCGTTTCCTTTTGTGGAAGTTGATTTAAAAGATACTACAAAGCTGGGTGATTGGGTCTTTTCTCTCGGGCACTCGGGTGGATTCGATAAAGCTCGCGGGGTGAATGTCCGCGTGGGTAGATTAGTTAGGGAGGCGGAGACGACAGTTCAGTCGGATTGTATGCTGATTGGGGGGGATTCGGGGGGGCCTCTCTTCAATATGGAGGGTGAATTGATCGCAATTCACAGTAGGGTTGGAGCATCTCGCGAGGAAAGTATGCACGTTCCGATTCGTGAGTTCCAGTCTCATTGGGATGAGTTGAAGTCAGGGAAGTTTATTGGAGAGGGTGGTTTTGCTCAGAAGAGTAAACCGGGCACCGGATTTCTTGGTGTCGCGACCGAAGAATCAGAGGAAGGCGGTCTCAAGGTCACCGAACTTTGGAAAGATGGAGTGGCAGAAAAAATTGGATTAAAGGTTGGAGACCGTATTGTCGAGATAGCTGGTGAGAAGGCCACCAAGCAGTTGATGGCAAGTAAGCTTGCCGAGCTAGGAGCTGGGGATAAATTGACGCTAAAATGGATAAGTGGTAAGGAGTCTAAAGAGGAGACGGTTAAGCTTGGAGAACGACCATGAGAATCATTACTTTTATATTTGTGCTTTCGCTACCTCTCGCGGGGAATTCACTTCCGTCGGAAAAAAGAAAGAACGGTCCTTTGATTCAAGACGCGCTCTCTCCAGTACAGGTTTCGCTCCAAGAAAGCAGTGCTGTCTTTTATAATAATGAGACATCCAAGGCATTTCTTTATGGAACCGTGGTTACGGATGATGGCCTAATTATGACCAAGGCCAGTGAAATCGAGGACGTGGAAAGCTACTACGTCCGTGTTGGCACCAAGAAGTTCCGGGATCCTATCGTTGTAGCTAGAAATGACGTCTGGGATGTCATGATGATCAAGATCGAAGCGGAGGGCCTCAAGCCGGTGGACTTTTCTCAGGCTAAGGATTTGACCCATGGGACCTGGGTTGTTTCTAATGGGGCGACCGAGCGCCGTTTTCGTCGCCCCCGTGCCGGTATTATAAGTGCTAACAAGCGTGAGATTCCGGGTGGTTCACCTGCGGTTCTGGGAGTGGGCCTTAAGGAAAAAGACGGGGACCTTTTCATCGATAATGTAACCGAGGATTCGGGTGCTGCTCTGGCTGGTTTGAAAAAAGGGGATAAGCTCCTCAAAGTTGATGGTTCAGATATCATGGATCGTGACGATTTAATCATCTACCTCAAAGAGAAATCACCAGGTGACAAGATTAAGTTAATCTTAAAGCGTGGAAGCGAAGAGCTAAGCTTGGAAGTCGAGTTAATGGCCCGGCATAAGCTTTATGGAAAGGGCGAAACTCGGAATGATCAATTGAGTGGTGGTGAAGCCCAGCAGTCTGCGCGACGGACCGGCTTCCCGATGGTTTTACAGCACGAGACGATGCTAAACCGTAACACGGTCGGAGGTCCCGTTTTCACGTTGGATAACCAATTTGTGGGAATGAATATTGCAGCAGTGAACCGAGTTGAAGCATTTGCGATTCCAGGCCAAGAACTATCAGAGCTTCTGGCTGAGCTCCGAAAGGCTCCTTGAAAGAAGGAGTTACGCAGGACTTGCTATTTTTGTTGGGATCGGTGCTTCTTGAAAATATCAAGGGTCTTTTTTCGTTCCGCACCGTGATCGAGAATGGGCGCTGGATATCCCTCAGTAAGCGGTTGACTATCTTCCGGAGGGGCTTGGAATCTTTTCGGGTCAACCGTCTTCAGTTCAGGGATCCATCGCTTGATATATTCTCCTTTTGCGTCAAATCGTTTCGTCTGAGACCACGGATTCTGAATGCGGAAATAGGGAGCCGCATCAGCCCCTGTTCCGGCGCTCCACTGCCAGCCCCCGTTGTTAGACGCAATTTCACCGTCTAGAAGATGTTGCGCAAAAAATTGTTCGCCCAGTCGCCAATCGATGTGAAGGTCTTTCGTTAAAAACATTGCCACAATCATGCGAACGCGGTTGTGCATGAAGCCTGTCTTGAGGAGTTCTCGAATCCCAGCATCGATGATGGGAAAACCTGTTTCTCCTAATTTCCACGCCTCAAACTTTTTGCCGGGCTCTTCCCATGGAAGTCCTCTCCAGTCTGCATTGAACTCATTAGAAAGAACTTCAGGAAAGTGGTAGAGAATTTGGAAATAGAACTCGCGCCATCCAAGTTCCTTGAGATATTGTTCGGACCCTTTTTTGACAGCTTTATGGTAAAGTTCTCGAATCGAAAGAGTGCCCCAGCGTAGATCCTGAGAAAGTCGGCTTGTTCCGGGAAGCGAGGGAATGTCACGAGTATCGTCGTAGTGTGAGATTCGGCTCCCGAGAGCCTGGCTCATTCGCAGTCTTGCAGCTTTTTCACCACCCTTTGGAAGTTCCCAGTCCCCCTCCTCGAGTCCCCAATGTGAGAGGGTGGGGAGGGGAAGCGATTCCAGATCACTAGGGGTCCCTATAGAGCTGGGTCGCCCAGATGGTTTGCGCTTTTCGATCGGTAGCCAACGCTTCGCAAATGGGGTGTAGACACGATAGGGTGTTCCATCACCCTTCAAAACTTCAGTCGGACCATGAAGTGTAGCATCCTGAAATGAGTGCACAGGAACAGGTGATTTCTCTTTGAGCTCGGCTTCGGCTGCTTTTCCAAAAGGGTCGACGTCCTCGTTGAGGAAAATAGCGTCAACCCGCTTATCTTCGACAAGCTTAAGGATCTCTGAAACAGCATCTCCGTGGCGGATGATCAGCTGCCCACCGAGATGCTCCAAGTTGCGAGAAAGCGACGTTAAGCACTCACAGAGGAACTTTTGGCGTTTAGCCCCAGTCCATAAATTTGAGCCCGTCCAATTGCTGGAGACGTAAATTGGAATAACCTCGGCTGAGGATGAAAGGGATGCTAGGAGCGAGGTGTTATCGGTGAGTCTAAGATCGCGGCGAAACCAATGGATAACCCGGCGGTAGGCTTTGGACATAGCAAAATCAAGCTGCCTCAAGAATCTTCTGAGCCTTTTCGATGGTCGCCTTGCTGAGCTTCCCGTTGATCCGGCGAGAATTGTCAATCAGTCTAAGCAGCTTATTTCTAGTTTTTTCTGCAGCGCGAAGAGAATCGCGGGGGCAACCATAACCCTTATCGGAAAAATACTTGGTAAAGGTAGTCCCAGTCCTACTTACACAGAGGCGCCAGCCCTCAAATGCAGTCGTTTCATAGGTGAAACGGGTTAAATTCTTTTGAGATTTCAACATAATGGATAACTTTGCTGATCACTAATCCAGTTTTTGGAGATTTCACCTAAAAATTAGGCCTAAAAAGGCGATTCTTTGATAAACCGAAGCAAAAAAGGATTGCATAGGACCTCCTAAGCTGGTTTTTTCCGCGTTCGCGAGTTTTACAAATCGTCGTAGGTCCTTTGGAATTCCCCTCCGGAATTCGCTCGCTCAAAGGGAAACCCGACAAACCAAAAAAAAAATGTCAGAAGAAAATACTGAAGTTGAAGAGAAGCCTGATCCAATTAAGCTAAACCGTTTCGAGCTCCCAAGTCGCCTTATCAAGAACGAGGACACCGCTACCGATACATTCGCCCAGTTCACCGCTGAGCCATTTGAGCAGGGATTTGGACATACCATTGGTAACTCTCTTCGCCGCGTTCTCCTCTCCTCACTTGAAGGCGCAGCCATCACATCGGTGCGTATCGCTGGAGTGCAGCACGAGTTCGCGACTCTTCCTGGAGTCATTGAAGATGTCACTGACATTGTCTTAAACTTGAAAAAGGTGAAATTTAAGGCTCATGAAAAAGAGCCCCGCGTCCTTAGTCTTAAGGTCGAAAAAGAAGGGGTTGTTACCGCCGGCGACATCCAAGAAGATAATATCTACGAAGTCGTCAATAAGGATCAAGTCATTTGCACCCTCGATAAGAAAGTGAAATTTGACGCTGAGATCGAGGTTCAAGTGGGCCGTGGTTTCAAGACTGGCGATGAAAACAAACGCGATGGTGCACCTATCGGAGTAATTGCGATTGATTCAATCTTCTCGCCGGTTTCACGCGTTAAATATGAAGTTGGGGCGACCCGTGTCGGTCAGATGACTGATTTTGATAAAGTAGTTTTAGACATCTGGACAGACGGGCGAATCGAGCCTCATGATGCTCTCCTGCAAGCTTCTGCGATTCTGCGTCATCACCTCGACGTGTTCGTCAACTATGACGATGATGCAGTCGGATTTGAAGAGGCGCCTGCCGAGCAGTCCGAAGAGAATGCTGCCCTCAAGAAGCTTCTTAATATGAGCGTAAATGAGATTGAACTTTCTGTTCGTGCCGCCAACTGTCTCAACAATGCTAATATTACCTCAGTTGGGCAGCTTGCCCTTAAAACCGAGGCAGAAATGCTCAAATATCGTAATTTCGGTAAAAAGTCACTCAACGAGATCAAGGATAAGCTTCAAGAGCTTGGACTTGGACTTGGACTCAACCTCGATCCTTCACTCTTAACGGGGCCTGCACTTGGTGCTCCGGCTGCTCCCCGCCTTGGTGTGGAGGAAGAGGCTCCGGTTGGACTCGCAGACCTCATCGCTCAAAACCTCGACCAGTAAAAGTCGCTTTAATATTTCAATTTAGAAACAAACAAACTGATGAGACATCGTCGTAAAACAGTAAGACTCCAGCGCAAAGACGGTCATCGTCGTTCTCTGCTTGCCAACCAAGCCTGCTCTCTCATCGAGCATGGTCGTATTCGGACCACGCTTGCCAAGGCTAAGGCGCTTCGGCCCATCGCTGAAAAGCTTGTCACCCTCACAAAGAAGGAAGATGGCGTTCATGCTCGCCGGATGGCGTTTCGTTTCCTTCGCCAGAAAAATAGCGTAAAACGTCTTTTTGACATCGTGGCTCCTGCCGTCGGTGATCGTCCGGGCGGCTTTTGCCGGATCACCAAGCTCGGGCCTCGCCCCAGCGATTCCGCTCCGATGGCAGTCATCGAGTGGGTTGATTTGGAAAATCTTGGGGACGATATTGATATCGATGACGATATTGATGACGCTGTAGAAGAGGGCGAAGAGTAAAAAGAGCTCTTAAATCGAATTCCAAGCGGCTGACCTCCTGATGGAGGGCAGCCGTTTTTCGTTGCTTGAGTTATTCCTTTCTTCAATCTGCTCCAGAAATGGTTTCGAAAGTAAATTTTCTCTCCTTTGCTGCTGCACTTGGCTTTTTTTTCCTACCTTGGTTGGACTTCCAGTGCTCCGATAAATCGAAAATCACGCAATCTGGATTTCAGACAGTTACAGGAGGTGGGAGTCTTGGGAAAGAGGTGAAATTAAAGTTCGGAGATCAAGATGATGACGAAAGCCGGGAAAGCTTTGATGCCGCGTTGTATGTGGCGGTTGCTTTAGGTTGTGTCGTCCTTGGTCTACTACTCGCATTCATTGGATTGCTAGGTGGTGGGCCACCTTCACCTGCTCTACCGGCCCTTGCTGCTATGGCTCTCATTCTGATCGGATTGCAAATGAAGCTTGGATTTCCCATGGAGCAGAAAATCGTTAAATTAAATAGAATGACCGGGATTGAAAGTGGAGCTGAAGCAGTTGACGGTAGCAAACGATTGACACTAGAAAAAATAAGGATCGTTTACCGTCCCGGAATTTATTTTGAACTGGGAATTCTCTTGCTCCCGATCGGTGTCGCGTTCTTTGCGATAAGACCCACTTAAAAGTAGCTGTCGTTTGCTCAGCGTCCGTCACCGGTATAGATAATCTTTCCGTCTTTTGGTGCCTGAGGCCATGGAGTTTTACCCGCTGGCCATTGCTGCGGTTGGGTCTTTCGGATTTTTTGAACCTCCTGTTTCACCCAATCTGGCACAGTTGCGTTTTCCTTTTGTCCGTAAACCCAAGGGAGGGCAGGCGACATGAGACGATTTATTCCTTTTAAAGCAGGTCGCTCCTTTCCAGTCGCAGTCACTCTATCATTGAGTTGTTTTACGATTTTTGGGTATTTGGCGGCGATATCGTTTTTTTCGGAAGGATCAATTTTAAGATCATAAAGTTCTTTCCCGACCAATTTATATTTCCCTTTGCGAATTGCAGGGAATCGAACACTGCCAGAAACTTCAAAAATGATCTCATCGCGGGGGCTCGGTGATCCCGAAAAAAGAAGATTGGTCATATTTTTTCCATCCAGAGGGCGTTCTTGATTGAGTGAAGCTCCTGCAAGGGTGGCGAAGGTGCTGAAAAAATCGGTGATGTGGATCATTCCGCTATTTTTGGAATTTGCTTTGATTTTTTCAGGCCAGCGCATCACGCAGGGCACTCGGACCCCGCCTTCGTAGTTTGTATTCTTGGTTCCGCGATAGGGCGTGTTCATTTCTTCTCGGAGGCCTCCATTATCGTTCGAAAAGATTATGAGCGTATTATCTCGGAATCCACTTAGATCGATCGCGTTTACGATAAGTCCGACAGCATCATCAAGACATTTTAAGGCTGCATGTCGTTTGCTATGCCTTTCCATATAACGAGGAATTTCCTCAAGAGGACCATGAACGGCGTTGAAGGCGACATACATGAAGAGGGGTTGATCTTGCCGCTTCATGCGGTGGTCTGCGATCACGCGAACGGCTTCGTTAGCGATTAAGTCTGTGCTGTAACCCGGCTCAAATACGGGTTTCTGGTTCCTGTGCCAGTCGTAAACCGCGAAGCGGGCAGGCGCATTATGCGGAATCGTTTTATCGTTGTAGTCAATACCCCATCCGTAATGACCGTATTGATGGTCGAAGCCCTGACCCATAGGGAGTTGACCAGGGAGCCATTCTCCGCAGTGCCATTTGCCGGAGATAGAGGTGAAGTATCCCGCCTCTTTTAAGGCTTCTGCGATTGTGCGTTCTTCGGTCGCCACTCCGTGAATTCGTCGTGTTTCGTCGCCAGCCTCATTCTTGACCAATTTCATCCCGAGTTTAGCCAGATAGCTAGGTTTTCCAAAATCTTCCGAGCGCCAATCACTCCAAGTCCGAAAGGCGTACCGTCCCGTCAGGAAGGCGGCGCGGCTAGGAGCGCAAACAGCATGAACATAGAATTGGTCTAGGCTAACTCCTTGTGATCGGAGCTTCGTGATATGTGGTGTGAGATTGGCTTGGCCTCCATTAAAGGCTGGTTCGTTCCATCCCATATCATCTGAAAGGATGAAAATGATATTGGGCTTTGATCCGTCGACCGGAGAACCTTGAGTTAGGTTAAGGGTGGCAAGAAAGAGAATCAGTTTTTTCATAAGAATAGGGCTTAAATATCACAAATTTGAATAGCCTCTTTGAGTCCCTTCATCGGGTTGCCGGTAGGAATCCATTCGTGACCGACGTAGCCTGAGTAGTTGACCTTAAGGAGGGCTCTCATAATTCCTCGATAATTAATTTCTTGGTCGTCGCCGATTTCCCCACGTCCGGGATTTCCGGCGATCTGGACATGGCCGATAAACTCTTGGTGCTGCTCAATTCGGCGGATAAGATCTCCATCCATGATTTGCACGTGATAGGCGTCAAATAAGATTTTGAAGGATGGAGAGGAGACCGCTTTGACAATTTCGACGCAATCATCGACGTGGTCGCCCTGATAACCAGGGTGACCTTTCATGTTTTCAGCGATCTTGGAATTTAAAGGCTCGAGGATAAGGGTAACGTTATGTTTTTCGGCAACTTTTGCCATTTGTTTGAATCCTTCAATACAGTTTTTGACTCCTTTTTCGATCGAGACTTTACTGCCATTTTTGTGATGAGTGGTATCGAGTAGGCCAGTGAAAGTCATAACATTTTGGAACCCAGCAGCTCCAGTTGCAGTAATGGCTTTTTCTAAGACTGAAAAGATTTCGGGATGATGACCTTTGTTGTTCATACCCCGTTCAAAGTTATGAGATTTGGTGGCAGCACAAACTAGTCCAGTGTTTTTCAGGAGGGGAAGTTGCTCGGAGGAGAAGAGTTCGACTCCAGCGATGCCTAGCTTTTTGGCATTTGAGATGAGGTCTAGTGGTGTCCACTTAGCTCCGACCATGAAAGGCCATGCGGCGATCACTTGTTTGATACGGCCTTTACGGGCGATTTCGTCTTGAGCAGCTCCGGGCGAGGTAAGTGCTGCGGTGCCTAGGCCGGCGAGAAAATTTCTTCGGGATGGCGTCATTCTATTTAAGGTGTCGGTGCGAAACGTTTTTTACGGCTTTCAGCTTTGAGAAGAGCCGCTTAACGATCTCAGGGTGTTCTAGGAACAGATTTTTAGATTCGGAGGGATCTTTTCCGAGATGATAGAGCTGTCCGGTAGCCCCTGCTGGTTTTGGTTTTACCTTTTTTGGCCTGCTGAAGCCCCCTGATCCGAGCGCGTCAATTAGTTTCCAGTGACCTTCGCGAACCGTCATTACTTTGGCGCTTCCGGCTCGCATTACAAAGGTATCTCGCAGGGAAGGTTTTCCTTTGAGCGACGGAAGAAAGCTGAAGCTATCAGGACCTGCTTCTTTTGGTATTTCAGCTCCCATAATGTCGGCGAAGGTGGCCAAAAAGTCGGTAAAGCAGATGAGTTGTTTGCTTGTGGAGTTTGGCTTGGTGACGCCGGGCCAACGGGCTACGAAGGGCATTCGATGTCCGGCCTCCCATGCGTCTGCCTTCATACCTCGGAGACCTCCTTGAGAGTCGTGACCATATTTTGTGACATCCTTGTCGAACCAGCATGGGCCATTGTCGGATGTAAAGATGACGAGGGTATCTTTGTCCATGTTCGCCCTTTCAAGGGCTGTGAGCACCTTGCCAACTTGAGCATCCACCATCATGACAAAATCGCCATAAATACCGACTTTACTTTTACCTAGAAATTCCTCCGATGGAAGCCAAGGAGTATGGGGGGCAGGGTAGGCTAAGTAGAGCATCAATGGCTTTTTTTTCTGATGTGTCCTGATGATTTTCACCGCTTCGTCAGTGAAGTTTGGGAGGACATCATCGATATTCATATCTGGTGAGATTCCACCCGCCCGGCGCATTCGGCCCTGAATGCCATTCCAGCCAGTTTGTTCTGGTGAGAGTTCTTTCTCGATGTGTCCAGTGGGTGGGTGAACGGCTTTATTGTTCCGTATGTAAAAATAAGGCGGGATATCTGTTGAAGCGCGAATACCAAAGTAGGAATCAAACCCGCGGTCAACGGGTCCCCCAGGGAGTGGTTTGTCGTATCCGTTTTCTTTGAAGCCGACATGCCATTTTCCGACCATTGAGGTCTTATATCCCTGTGATTTTGCCAGAGAGGCGATGGTCATTTGATCCTCTTTAATCAAGGGGTTCATTGGCCAGAGCCCCACATTCGTTCGGAAAGGATAACGACCGGTGAGTAGGCCGTATCGTGACATGTGGCAAAGAGGACCTGGAGCGTGAGCATCGGTGAATTTCATGCCTTCGCGCGCTAATGAATCGATGTGTGGGGTGCTAATCATTGATCTGGAATTAAAGCACCCTGGATCGCCATAGCCCATATCATCGACCAAGATGATGACGATGTTGGGTTTAGGTTCCGCTTGGGAACTCATCAAAGCGATGAGGGAAAGAAGAAGGCATTTGAATAACATCCCTGATAAGATATGAGCTGTGACTGCAGTCGGAAAGTAGGAAAACACTCAGGTTTTAAAATGAAGTGTTATTTTTTTGCTGGTAGACGTAGTTCTTCTAGCAATTGAAAATATGGAGAGGGACTTTTTGAAATGATCTTGGCGAGCTAATGAATGCGGTGACCGTAGTTGTAATGACAGAGTTTGGTCGCCGTGTTGCTGAGAATTCTTCTTTCGGGACCGATCACGGCCGCGATGGATCAATGTTAGTGATGGGCGGGACTGAGCGCGGAAACGTTCTTGGAGAAATGCCTGTCATCGAAACTGGAATCCTAGTCGGCCCTGGAGATGTCCCGGTAGTCAAAGATTATCGTGATGTATTGAGGCCAATTCTAGCTCGACATGGCGCTGGAAGGGCAATGGGTAAGATTTTTCAGAGAATTAGATCAGCGGGCTGGGATGGCGAGGGGAATTTCGTCGTCGTTGACTGGGATGGCCCGGGGAACTTCATCGTTTACTGGTTCGACAACCAAATCACGTGCTGGGGCAATGGGTCCATTTTTGATGTTTGGGAGCCGATCGGATCCTTTCATGATATCAACCCAAATTGGCAATGCGAGGCTAGCTCCTGAGCTTCCTTTGAGGATTGTTTTTCCATCATCCATTCCCACCCAAACAGCGCAGGTTAAAGCTGAAGTGTAGCCTGTATACCAACCATCGGTAGGGCCATTAGTAGTGCCAGTTTTACCTCCGGATGGAGCTCGAAAACCATAAGTCGAACGAATCGCTCTCCCGGTTCCGTTTTTGTTTACGTCCTCAAGAATACGAGAAACTTCCCAGGCCGATTTCTCATCAGCAGCTTGATATGCGATGGGGCCATTTCTCCAAATGATCTCACCGGAACGATCTTTGATGGTCTGAATGTAGTAAGGGCGAAATCTGGTGCCGCCATTTGGAAAGATGGTGTATGCGCTCGCTACGGCCTCTGCTGAAGCACCCCAAGATCCCAAAAAGGAAGAGGGGAGCAGTGGGATGTTGCTCACGTTGAAGCCGGATGACCGAGCCACCGCGACGATATTTTCCATTCCGGCTTTTGCAGCCACTCGAATCGCCGAAGTGTTACGTGATTCAACGAGCGATTTTCTGACGGGTATTTCCAGGTAATAGTTTCCATCGGAATTTGCGGGGTTCCAATCTGGATTGGCGTCCCGAATTTCGCCTGGCCTAATGGGGGCATCGCTTATGGTGTCATAAGGTTTTACACCTCGGTCGAAAGCCGCGAGGAACATAAAGGGTTTGAAGAGGGACCCAATCTGTCGTTCGGATTGGAGGGCACGGTTGAACTGTGATTCGTTTGCATTTCGCCCGCCCACGATGGCAAGAACTCCCCCGGTTTCGTTATCAATAACCACGGTTGCACCTTGGAGGTAATTTGGGGCGCCCCGGCCATTCCACTGAGATCTGTTTTGATGGGGAAAGCCCCGTCTTTGTTCGACTTGCGCCAAGCGTTTTTCCATCGAGCGTTCGGCTAGTTCCTGAATATTTGGATCGATCGTAGTTTCGATGATTAGTCCACCATCAAGGATGTTCTCTTCCTCGAGGATTCTTTTTAAATCACGGCGAATGGCATCGAGCGCATAGCTTCCTTCCCGGAGATTGTTTGGTGAAGAAACTTTGAGTGGTTGTTTGCGAGCGGCATCAGCTTCATCTTGCGTAATCGCATCATTCTCGACCATTTTTTCGAGAACCCAATCTCGTTGAAGCTTGGCTTTTTCAAGGTGGCGGAAGGGAGAGAATTTATTGGGAGCGCGGATGATGCCAACTAAAAGGGCTGATTGTTCTAGAGTTAGTTCCTTGGCTGATTTGTTGAAGTAAGTATGAGCGGCGACTTCAACCCCTCGGAGCGACCCACCCCAAAAAATGCGATTCATATAGTGTTCAAGGATCTCATTTTTTTCGAAATCTGATTCGATTCGAACTGCGATGAATGTCTCGAGAATCTTCCGATGAATTCCTCCTACAATACCCTCATTTTGTTTTTTTAGGGCAAAGCTATTGCGTGCGAGCTGCATGCTAAGTGTTCCACCCCCCTCAAGTTTGCCACGGGTTAAGGCGCGCCATGCAACGCGTGCCATCGACCGAAAATCAACCGCGCCATGGCTGCGAAAGCGCTTGTCCTCTTGTGCAATGAGGGCGTCAACAAAGTGTGAGGGAACGTCTGAATAGGTAATGATTCTCCGATTTTTTCCGTGGAGAAATCCGATTTTTTGTCCAGCTGAGTTTTTAAGAATATGCCCTTCGCGATCCTTGATTTCAGTTCGGGCAGGCATTTGAACCACGTCCTCAAGGTCGTAAGTGGATGCAATTGTGTAGTATACGAGAGAGATACAGGTGCCGAAAACACTTCCGATAAAAGCTAGTGATAGGCCGATTCGAGATGGCCACTTCAACCAAAAAGAAAATCTAGAGGTGAGGTGTAGAATGATGCGGAACGGAGCCAAAAAGAAATCACGGGCTTTAAAGTTTAACTTTGGAGCCTTTTTCTTAGCTGATCTGTTTCGGCCAGTCTTTCTTGGGGCCTTCTTTCTTGGGGGCATCTTATTGCGGGCCGATCTTACGTCCCCGTGAGCGAAGGCCAAGATCTCATTTGTCAGTAATGATTATCAATAATTCCGAGTGTTCAATTTCTTGAATTTTTTTAAAACAAGAGGAGCCTCGGTAGTCGGTTATTTTTAAAAGCCATGTTGAAGTTGTTTGTCTCATTTTTAGTTCTTGTGCCAGCTATAATGCTGCCTGCTTCGCCGTTAGTAGGAGGAATCGGCGACCTTAAGAAGCTGCAAACCCAAGTGCAAAAAGTCGTTCTTGAGAAAACGGAAACAACGGTCTCGCTTGTTTCTCCGACAATTGGAGCTTCCGGAAGCGGGGTGATTGTCTCTAGTGATGGGTTGATTCTCACGGCAGCCCACGTGATCGAGCGTAGCAAAGAAATGACAGTGATTTTTCCTGACGGACGCCAAGAAAGAGCCAGAGTGTTAGGGGCTAATTTCACACGTGATGCGGCGATGGCTAAGTTAATTGGCCCAGGGCCATGGCCTTTTGCTGAGGTTGGAGAGTCCAAATCACTTGAAGTCGGCGATTTCGTTGTAGCGATGGGGCATCCTAAGGGATATGACCCTACTCGACGACCTCCGGTCCGATTCGGAAGGGTGATGAATAAAGGTAACCTAGGCTTTGTGACAACTGATTGTACTTTGATCGGGGGTGATAGTGGTGGTCCGCTTTTCGACCTAGAGGGACGTGTTGTGGGAATTCATTCACATATTGCCCCGGATCGAAGGGTTAACAACCATGCTGGTCTTTCGGGTTTTAAGCGTTCATGGGACAACATGGTCGCTGGAAAGTTATGGGGCGTCCTGGGTGGTGATCGAAGGGATCCTAACCGACCTGTGCTAGGACTCAATTTACGCAAGACCGATTTGGGTCTTGTTGTGGATGAGGTTCCCCGGAGCGGGCCAGCATTCTCGGCGGGATTCCTCACAGGAGACTTGGTGATTTCGATCAATGGAGAATCCACTAGTGAGGTTCAAAAACTTTCAGAGATTTTCGTGGATCTTCTTCCTGGTGAGGAGATAGAAGTGAATTTTAGTCGTGGAGGCTCCAAACTCACGAAAACAGTCAAACTTGCCCGTCTCGGTGATATTTACCTCAACGAACGTCGATAGATGATTATGAAGGTTATTCTGTTTTTAAGTTTTCTGACTACCTCAAGCCTCATTGCTCAATTGGGGCTTTCGAATGCTCAGGAAGTAACTGATGCACAAGCACGGCAGATTTTTGTGGCGCTTCGTGCTGCGGGCACCAGTGCTAAAGACGTAGTTTATCCAATTTATTCAGATGGAAAACGCATCTCATATGGAATTTCTATAGGAGGGGGAAAATTACTGGCGAAGGCCAGTGAGCTCATACAAAAGCGTGGATTGTATACTGCAAATCGTGAGCAGGCTGCTTTGAATGCCGTGATCTCAGGTGTTTATACTGATCATGATCTTGCCGTGTTAGAGGTGCCGGGACTAAAAGCACCGACTGTTGAATGGGCGGATGCTGGGAATCTCTCAGAAGGTACTTTCCTTTCAGCCATTCGTCCCGATGGCGAAGCACAGGCAATGGGGGTTCTTAGTGTGCGCGAGCGTAGCCTCAAGTCGACCGATCAGGGTTTTCTAGGCATTGAAATGGATACGCTTGAGGCGGGCAAAGGAGTAAGGGTGAAGAATGTGGTCGAAGGTTCCGCTGCGGATGAGGTAGGAATTCGTCAGAGCGACATCATCGTAAAAATCGCGGGGCAGGAGGTAAAAGGGTTCTATGAGTTATCAACAAAACTAAGGCGATTGAAGAATGGAGAACAGCCTGAGATTGAGTTATTGAGGAATGAAGAAATCCTCCAAGTAAGGCCGATCTTGAAAGGGCGTGAAATTCGTGAAGGCGTTTCTCGACGACTTGAAAAAATGGATCAGATGAGCGGTGGGCAAAGTCGCGTTCGGGGTGGTTTTGGGAATGTGATCCAATCAGATATGGAGCTTGAGGTCGAGGATGCAGGGCTTCCGATCGTGGATTTAGACGGGAGAATTATCGGGATGGTGATCGCGCGTGCCGGGCGTATTAGCACCCTGATTTTGCCGGGTGACGATATCATAAATACGCTCAAAAATTCTCCTGCGCCGTTTGCACGCGAGGAGGATAATATGCCTCTTGATCAACAGGTTCAGCAAGGTGTTCGCCGTGATCGGGTGCGCCGTGAATTAGGGTTGATGCGTCGAATGATGGAGAATCTTCAGCGCGAGTTGGAGCGTGACTAGTGGCTATTTTTCTTCGAATTGGCTTCGCCAGAAATCCAAACGGTCCTTGATCCGCTTCTCCATCCCGTTGATCGTTGGCTCGTAATAGGTGCGACCTTCCGGAAGGTAAGCTTGGGGAGTGAAGTTGCCTTCGTAGTCGTGTGAGTAGAGATAATGCATGGCTGCTTTATCGGCACCTGATTCTTCAGAGAGTTGCTTTCGAAAGCGAGTGCGAAGGTGCTCTGGAACTTTTAGTGTCATTCCTTTTTCGATGTCGGCTTGGGCGGCTCCAAGAGCTTTGTAAGCTGAGTTCGACTTAGGTGCGGTGGCGAGGTGGACGGTAGCGTGTGCTAGAGGGATACGTCCTTCTGGCATACCCACAAACTCCAAGGCCTGTTGGGCGGATATTGCGAGTTGTAGGGCAGAAGAGTCTGCTAGGCCAATGTCCTCGGAGGCCGAGATCACGAGTCGGCGAGCGATAAAGCGGGGGTCTTCGCCGGCATGGAGCATTTTGGAGAGCCAGTAAAGGGCGGCATCGGGATCAGAGCCGCGGATTGATTTGATGAAGGCTGAGATTGTATCGTAATGTTGGTCTCCGTCTGAATCGTAAAGAACGGCTTTTTGTTGAATAGATTCCTCGGCGATTGCGAGGTCGATAATGATGGTCCCATCGTCAGGAGGGGTAGTGAGAACCGCAAGCTCAAGAGCGGTGAGTGCTTTGCGGGCATCACCGTCAGCTTTTTCGGCGAGGTGGCGGAGGGCATCAGAGTGGGCTTCGATTTTCATCTTACCAAAGCCTCTTTCTTCGTCATTAAGTGCGCGCTCGAGGAGGGGAACGAGGTGGTCTGTTGCAACGGGTTCGAGTTGGAAGATCTGGGATCGGGAGACTAAAGGAGAGTTGACGTAAAAGTAGGGGTTGTGGGTTGTTGCGCCGATGAAGCGCACGGTTCCGCGCTCGAGGTGTGGAAGAAGAGAGTCTTGCTGCGCTTTATTAAAACGATGGATTTCGTCGATAAATAAGACGGTGGTTTGATCCCGGAGCGTTTGGTATGTGCGGGCGGCTTCGATCTTGGCTCGAATCTCAGCGACGTTGGATTCGACACCATTAAGCGATTCAAATCGCGATCCGGTAGATCTGGCAATGACACTGGCTAGAGTGGTTTTGCCAGTACCCGGAGGGCCATAAAATATGAGGGACGTGAAGCGATCAGCCTCGATGGCACGGCGGAGGAGTTTTCCTTCGGCTAAAATGTGTTTTTGACCGGCGATCTCAGAAAGCGAGTGCGGCCGCATACGCGCCGCAAGGGGTTCGCTGGAATGGGACTCCATCCCGTTCGATGCCGAGTCTTCGGGTGTAAACAGAGAATCCATACCGGGGTTTTAGGCTGGAGAGAGGAGGGAGGCCACGGAAAATTTAAGGTTAACGATCTTCGTTGCTATTGAAAATAGAGGCCACTAGACCTTTACGGATTGAGGTGATAGTCCGAGGCTGGTCTCTAAAGTAAGAGTGCATTATTTAGGCACTCTTGCTGATGGAACGGTTTTTGACAGCTCGCGGGAGAGGGGGAAACCCACAGTTTTTGCTCTTAATCAGGTGATTAAGGGGAAGACGGAGAGACTTCAGCTTGTGAAGCCGGGTGCGGTGTATCGTTTTTTTATTACGTCTGATCTTGGTTATGGAGATTCTGGGGTTGGAGGTGTCATTCCTGCCGGGGCGACCCTGACTTTCGAGATCGAATTGATTTCGATCGAGAAACCATGAGCCTTGCCAAGGCCAGCTAGTCCGTTAGATACTCTTTTTGTGAGCGAGACAGAGCAGCCTTTGGTGGGTGTGGTCATGGGAAGTGATTCCGATTGGCCAACCATGGAAAAAGCCGTCGAGGTTTTGGAGCAATTTGGGGTCCCCTACGAAGCCCGAGTGGTGAGTGCGCACCGCACTCCTGAGTTGTTAGTGGAATATTCTAAATCGGCTCAAGAACGTGGTTTAAAAGTGATTATTGCAGGAGCTGGTGGATCAGCACACCTTCCTGGGATGGTGGCTTCGATGACCATTCTCCCGGTGCTTGGTGTTCCCGTGAAGTCGCGGGCGCTAAGTGGAATGGATTCCCTCCTTTCCATCGTGCAGATGCCGAAGGGAATTCCGGTGGCGACTTTCGCGATTGGCGATGCCGGAGCGGGTAATGCCGGACTGTCGGCCGTTTCGATTTTAGCGACTAACAATCAGGACTTGGCTTGTAAACTCCAGGAATTTAGGGACGACCAACGGGACACGGTGCTTGAAAAAGTTTTGCCACCTCAACCCTAATGATGACGCTAGGAATTTTAGGGGGAGGGCAGCTTGCCCGAATGTTGTGCCTCGATGCGAGGCGAATGGGGGTGAGAACGGTAGTTTGGAGTGGGACGCCGATTGCAGAGCCAACGGAGGGCGTGGCTGACCTACTTTTGAAGCGCAATTTTGACGATGTTAAAGCGCTCGAGGAATTTTGCAGCCAAGTTGATGTGGCAACGGTGGAGTTTGAAAATATTCCGCTGGAAACTTTAAGGGCTGTCGAGCAGGCGGTTCGACTTTATCCTTCCGCTGAAAGTATTGGAGTTAGCCAGCACCGTTCACGTGAGAAGACCTTTTTCCGGGAGCACGGGATTCCTTGTGCGCCCTTCATATTAGTGAATTCTCTCGCTGAACTTAAAGCAGCACATGAGGAGATTGGGCCGGACACAGTTTTGAAGACGGCGGCCTTTGGCTATGATGGCAAGGGGCAGGTAAAAATCAGCTCAGGAGACGATTTAGAAGCAGCCTGGGACTCGGTGGAAAGTGAACCTTCGGTTCTGGAGGGGTTTGTTGATTTCCAGTGCGAGGTTTCGGTCTTGGTGGCCCGTGATCAGGGTGGTTCATGTTTGGCGTTTCCGGTAGCGGAGAATGAACATCGAAACCATATCCTTGATCTTACGATTGTCCCAGCACGGGTTTCGGCAGAGACCTTGGCGGAGGCTGAATCGACCGCAATTTGTTTGGCTGAGGAGTTGGACTATCGAGGGCTTCTTGCGGTTGAGTTTTTTGTCGAGAAATCGGGTCGCGTAGTGGTGAACGAGATGGCGCCGCGTCCGCACAATTCAGGGCACTTTACCATGAATGGTTGTGTGACTTCACAGTTTGAGCAGCAATTAAGATCTGTTTGTGGGCTTCCGCTTGGCTCAACTGAATTGTTGAGCGATACCGTCATGGTGAATTTGCTCAGCGACATGTGGAATCCAGATTTAAAGACCAGCGAAATCTCTGCGACCGAAGGTGCGAAGTTGCACCTTTATGGTAAAAGCAGCCTTGGTGAACGGCGTAAGCTTGGGCACGTTAATGTGGTGGGTGGTCATGATGTTGAAGCGCGAGCTCGCCATCTGAAGGAAAAGCTTTTAAGCTAAAAGCAAATGAAAATATTCTTCTTGTTCTTATTCATGTTTCTTCCGGTGACGGGTGGGGTCAAAGTGGTGACTTATAATGTTCGACAGGATACGGGTGGCGATCGGGGTGAGCGAGATTGGAAGAGGCGCTCGCCGCGCGTTGTGGAGTTCCTCAAAAAAGGAAGCTTCTCAATTATCGGACTTCAAGAAGCGAAGCATAACCAGGTTGAAGATGTCAAAAGGG
>TARA_B110000008_G_scaffold74695_1_pt1 | contig 27588 bp, 32 predicted proteins | sample TARA_B110000008 | Tara Oceans TARA_B110000008 (sample SAMEA4396496) | marine metagenome | biome: Westerlies Biome; feature: [DCM] deep chlorophyll maximum layer (ENVO:01000326); material: water (ENVO:00002006), including particulate matter (ENVO:01000060) such as... | depth 40 m
CCGGGTTCGTATATCGCTCTTAAACTTATTAAATCAATATTATAACTATCAAGACTAGCGCTTTGCTGTTCAGCTGAAATTAATATCTCACCACTATTTGCATATGAGAACACAATTGAACAATTAAGAGCTTCTGTTTTTATTAAAGCATCTTTGCATAAACTTTCACTTAAATACTGTAAATCAGAATCAATTGTTAAAATAATATCTTGTCCATGAACTGGCTGAACCGTTTTGACTTCAGCTTGTGGAATCATTTTTCCATTTGGAGATGCTTCATATCTTATTTCCCCATCTTTTCCCTCTAAATTGGAATTGAAATAATACTCAACTCCCTCGATGCCATTTTCATCAGGATCAACTTTTCCAATTATTTTTTTTAAAGAGTCTAAATGAATATGTCTCATATAAGAAGGCTCTAAAACTATTCCATCTAAGTTCCAACTTTTAATTTCTTCACCTGCATTAAATTCGATATTTCTTTTTAAATAAAAAAAATTGTTTGATGAAGTAATTTTTTCCAATATTTTTTCATTGTCAATATTTAGTATTACTCCGATTGCTGTTGCTACTTCATCAACATTTTTTACCTGCTTAGGAAATATACCAATATTAAATGACCTAGAACTTGATGCAACGACATTTAAATTTGTGTCATAGATATTACCTCTTGATGCTTTGAGTTTATTAGATTTAATCCTGTACGACAGTGCTTGGTCTTTAAAATACTCTGAATTTGTAAATTGTAGTTCATGTACTGTTGATATAAAAATATAGGAAGAACTAACTACTACTGTAAAAATTAATGAAAAAAGTAATATACTTTTCATTTTAAATAGGTTCATTTTCCACCAAAACCTGAAACTATGATTGTTTTATTCTCGTCCTCTAATTTATAAGGCTTTACTAAATCTATATTTTTATTATGGATGTCTAATCTTTTGTAATTTAAGGTCTTTGAAAGTAATTCGATATTCCTTGTTGAAAAAGTTTTAATATGTTTCAATTCAGTATTTGATTTTTCAATTTCTAATTCAACTATTTCTATTTTTATATTTGAGATTTCTTCAGAAAGAGTGTTGATCTTTAAATTAAAATATAAATTTGTAACCATAGAAATTAAGAAAATTGCAATAAATGAAAATAATAAATTTCTGATCTTCATAACTTAGTCACATATCGAAGGGTTGCTGATGATGCCCTTGGATTTTTTAAGATTTCTTCATCAGATGGATAAATTTTCTTTTTTTTTCCATAACAATACTGTTGTTCATTTTTACAAGTACACACGGGTAAAGAAATTTCACATATACATGAAGTAGTTAATTCATTAAAAATATTTTTAACGATTTTGTCTTCAAGGGAATGGTAAGTTAAACATACTATTACACCATTTGATTTAACAAATTTGTTAATACTATTTAAAGATAATTGAATTTCATTTAATTCATTATTTACATAAATTCGAAATGATTGAAAACACCTTTTAATAGTCTGGCGTATATATTTTGGATTTTGCTTTCCAATAGAATTCTTAATCACACTTACGAGATCTTGTGTGCTTTCTATAGGACGAGAGTTGACAATATCTTTTGCAATACGTCGTGAATTTTTTTCTCCAGAATTATGAAATATAATACTTGCAATTAACTTTTCATCAAAAGTATTGACTACATCATGTGCCTTAATTTCATCATTCTGATTCATCCTCATGTCTAAAGGACCATTGTGTGAGTAAGAAAAACCTCTTGAATAATTATCGAGCTGATGAGAGGAGACTCCAAAATCGTAAAGAATTCCAGAAATCTGTTTTATTTTATTTTCATTTAGATAATCAGAAATTTGTGAAAAATTTAAATTTACAATACTTGATGTATTAAGAATATCTATATCTCTATCAAAACCCAAAAGATTAAATTTAGGATAGTTTTCTTTAATATTTCTAAAATGAGAACCATATCCATAAGTTGCATCTACAAAAATGCCTGGAGGTGAAGTAGAAATGACTGAATTAATTTCAGTTAACATTACCCCTTCGTGTTCTAAGTACCCAACCCTGTTTTTATTCATACCCAGCTCTCTAGAACTGGCACCAATTGGAAAGTTGGGCGGAGTAAGGGTGTTCCAATTTAGTTGTCTAGAGAGCTGGCTATGAACCTATTATTTCACCTCATTTATGTTTGCAAATGATTGATCGGCTTCTTTTTGGATTTTTTTCCAACTTCTTGTTGACCATACTTCTACTACCGGACCAGAACCTGTTACAGTGACTTCTTCATTAAAATCAATTCCACTATATTCTCTTAGATTTTCCGGAATTGGCACTCGTCCAGCAGAGTCAATTTTCACATCAATAGCTCCACTGAACAAAGCTCTTCTTAATTGTCTAGAAGTGCGATCGGTTGAAGGAAGTGAGGCCATTTTTGATGCTTCTTCTTCCCAGGTCTTCTTTGTAAGTATTTGAAGGCAATTATCTTGCCCCTTGGTGATTACACAGCCCTGTTGAAGCCTTGTTCTAAACTTTGAAGGTATAACTACTCTACCTTTAGAGTCCATTGTATGTTGAAACTCACCAAGGAACACTTTATCCGCCTTTCGTGCCTTGAACCACTTTTAAACATTATATGACACTATCTACCACTTTGCAACACTTTTAGAGAAAAAATTTTTTAGGCAGACTTAAGGTATTTTTTCCATGATGGATCTGGATTTGAGCCAACAATGGTTTTTACCCAAAATGCTCCTACTGGAGGTTCTGGTAATTTTGTTAATTTAAGGCTTGTAAGTAACAAATCTTTGTCAGCTTTTATTAAATTACATTTTTTGCAACAAGCAACTACATTGCTCCAAACGTGCTCCCCTCCTTTTGACTTTGGAATAATATGGTCTACAGATTCTGCGATACCTCCACAATATTGACAAGTGTAAAAATCTCTAATGAAAATATTTTCTTTATTGAGCGCAACTCTTCTTGAGTATGGAGCATTAACAAAATAATTCAATAAAGCAACATTTGGTAAATTCATTTGAATTTTTTCAGATTTAAATACTATTTTAGAATCTTCAAGAGAATGAATTTTTTTATTTAATAAAAGTGATAGTGATCGCTTATATGAAACAACAGAAAGAGGTTGAAATGTCGAGTTTAAAATTAATGTGCGATGGCTAAGAAATTTTTCCATAATGATAAGTGAATTTAGTTTTTAAATTATGCTTGAAGTTCTTGACTAAGTACATCTTCTTCTACTTTAGTCAATAAATTTAAGAATCTTTCTTTATCTAACTCAAATTTGGAAACATCTTCTTTAACATCCTGAGTAATACTGTCTATCGTTTCAAAAAATGTAAGCTGTCCATTTTTTAATGCATCAAAAACTTCTTTGTCTTCCACTGAATAAATTGTTTTTCCATCTGAAACCAGACGAACTTCAGACAAATGATGAGTCAAATTTGCATTTTTAGAAAGGTACTTCCATGCTCTTCGAACTCTTTGAATACTCATTCCATTATCTAAAAGAGTTTTAATAACCCTTAAGGCTACTATGTCTCTGAATGAATACATCTTTGGAACGCCAGGCTTACCATTTGATGACTGAATAGATGGATTAACTAAGTTTACTTTATCCCAGTATCGTAATTGATGTGAAGTGCACGCAGATAAATAACATGCCTGCTTAGATGTAAATGCATCTTTTTTCAAAACCTTACTCCTAAAAAATTTTTGATGTATATTAAATTTAATTAATTTTTTTAACTTTGTCTAGAGATATCTTTGTTTCTTAAAACAGTATAAACTTGTTTAAAATTCCACTCGTTTATATTTTCTGCATTTAATAAAGCCTTAGTATTGGAAACAAAAATATATGCAGCTAATGCCATAACAACAAAACCTACAAGTGCAATAGTTGGTTGAACAATATATGTGCTAAACATTGTCAAAAGGCCTATACAGAAAACAAAAAAAGAAACCACAGCTCTTGTTCTTGTATACTTTGAAAGTGTTGACTCTTTAACAGTGTTAGCTAAATCGGGATCGTTTTTCAAAAGTTCTTGTTCTATTTGATTTAAAATTTCTTGTTCTTTTTTGTTTAGTGCCATATATAGATTTTAATCACTTTTCACACTACGCTAAATTTATGAGTAATTTATTTTTAAGACACGGAGAAGTACAAAATTTAAAAAATATTCAATATGGAAGCTCACCAGGTTATTTTCTAAGTAAAAATGGATTACTACAAGCTAAAAAAATAGGACAACAAATAAATAAAGATTTTAAAATAAGAAAAATAATTTCATCCCCTCTCTTGCGCGCAAGACAAACCGCTTTTGCAGTTAATGAGGAATTAAAACTAAATATAACTTACTCTGAAGACTTGACAGAGTGGCAAGGAATTTCCAAATGGATTGGATTAACAATCGATGAAATTAAGTTAACTGATGAGTACAAATCATATAAAGTAGATTCAATAAAAACAAATGAGCCATTAGAGGAAGTTTATAAAAGAGTAAGTAGGATATTTAAAAACAATAAAGATACTCTTTTTATCTCTCATCAAGACACAATAAGAGCATTTACATACTTTTATTTAAGTGATAAAGATTTTTCTAAAAATAGACCTGACCATTGCGAATTACAAAAGATTGAAAATAATAATATACTTAGTATGACAGTGTAAATACATTTAACTTACAAAAACAATAAAATAATAAAGAATTATCAAACTCAAGCCAAATGATGACACAAAACCAATAGTTCCTATTATTGGCTCTAGTGTTTTTAAGAATTTTGTTTCTACATTATTTAAATAGAAATCTACAGTTTTTCTACTGAAAATAAAAGAAAAAAAACCTGAAAAAAATATTGCAACAAAAGTAAAAATTGTAATCCATGGGTTTGGAAAATTCATAATAAGCTAAAGTTAATATAAATATGAGATTTAGCAACAAAACTAGATTTTTAATTTATGTAACTGTTTTAATTTTTTCTACCTACATAGGTTATTTACTAGGTAACGCATTTTGTATTGCTGACTCTAAACCTACTTGTTCATTGGACATATTGATTTATATTTCAATTGTAAGTTTGTCTTCTCTTATTGGTACTTATGTTTTAGTGAATTTATCAGAAAAATCAATTACCGAATGGAATAAGGATCAAGAAGAAGAATAAATAGCTTCTTTTATTACTTCGAGGTCATCATCTACAATGTCTTTATGAAATACGAGTCTGACTGTGTTTTTATTGATAAGACCAGATAAAACTTTTTGATTTTTTAATTTTTCTATAAATTTGTTCGCAATTTGATTATTTTCAAACTCAAGAAAAACCATATTCGTATCTTGGTATTTAACATTAAATTCTACATTTTCATTTTTTTTATCAACAAGATCCATATAAACATGTTTTGCTTTTAAATGATCTTCAAGTAATCTTTGTCGTTTGTCTAATGCTTTATTTGCCATAGATGCAATAACTCCAACCTGTCTAGTGCCACCACCAAGTATCTTTCTATACTCCCTTGCATCTTTAATAAATTCTTTACTCCCTAATAACATAGAACCAATTGGTGCTCCAAGTGCCTTGGAGAAACAAAATGTTAAACTGTCACAAACTGACCCATAATTAAGAGAAGATTTCTCTTGCAAGATTGCATGCCAAACTCTTGCCCCATCAATATGTAGGTTGACATTTAGTTCTTGAGATAATTCATAAATATTTTTTATATGTTCGTAAGGGACAATAGATCCGCCAGAAGCCAGGTGGGTATTTTCAACAGCTATTGTTTTTATATTGGGTTTGTTAACTTTTGATTTTTCAAATGTTGTAGCAATCTCATCTATATTAATAATGCCATTCTCATGTTCTACTTCTCTAAACTGAACACGTGATAAGAACGAAGCAGCGCCGTGTTCATAATTTTTAATATGAGAATCAGATGTTGTTATGACCTCACTACCTGGAGTGTTATGGATTAATAAAGATACCTGATTACCCATAAGGCCTGAAGAAACAAATAATGCATCTTCAAAACCAAGCAGTTGCGAACACTTTTTTTGAAGATGATTTACAGTAGGGTCTTCCCCATATTCATCATCACCCAATTCTGCCTCTAAAGCTTCCTGTAATATATCTTTATCAGGTTTGGTTACAGTATCAGATCTTAAATCAATCATGTCTATCTAAGTCTAACTGAACAAGGTTAAAGACGAATAAACCGAAACAAACAGTTTGAAAGTAACCAGTTATAGTACCAACTGATAAATTTGATGCAGTTATCCAAAAAATAGATGGGTAAAGAATACTCAAAAGCATACTCCTAGTATCTACGAGGTAGACGTCTTTAATAAGAAGAAGTAAGGGTACAAAGAAAATGAAATGATAAGGTTTTAAATAAGGGTTCAAGAGTATTAAGAAACATATTGCCACGACAGCAACTATATCCCTAGACAATGTTTTTTTTCTCATAAATAAGAATGTAAAAATAAATGATAGTAATGAATAAATAATTAAAGCTACTAAAGATGAGTCTAGATTCAAACTATTGAGTAAACCTAAATAAATCGAAGGTGTATTGTGTCCAGGAGTTTCTTTAAAAAGGCTGTATCCTTCTTCAATAGAAAATAGGCTGGATATATAAGAATATAAATTATTTGAATTGAAAAGAATAAGAAAAAATGAAGATACAAAAATTAATTGCAATTTTTTAAAATACTGGTCACGATCAATAATCAAAAAGATTGGTATAAGCAATAAATACCAAATCCTTTGGAAACCAAATAATATAAGAAATACATAGCTGATTGGATTGTTTTTTTTGTAATTAAATACAAACAGTGTAAGAAAAACTAATTCTAGAAAAACGAAATTACCTGTTTTGAGCGACCACCTCAGTCCTAAAAAGGAACCAAAAAAATATAAAGTGTAAAGAAAAATATTTTTGTCTTGTTTTTTAGATAGTATTAAAAAAAGGATTCCAAAAGTTAGTGTATAAAAATAATAATTATCAACATAATTAAATGCACACAGGCGTGTAAAAATATTTTCAAATATTGGTGGGTAGTTAAAAGTATATTTAAGAGTTGTATTGTAAATTGATACATCTGAAGTTTGTGAATAATCAGTAAGTTCACAATAAATCTTTGCATCTCCACCATATGGCATATACCTCAAAACATTAAGTGTGGTTACAGAACTAAAAAAAAAGCAGAAAAAATATAGTACTTTTAGGTTAATTTTTTCACTATATCTAAAAATGATAATTGCAATCACTGAAATTAAACTCATGTATAGAAATCCAGCTTGGTTCAATTCATTATAAAATCCATTACCAAGTGCAGTATTAAAAAATATATTAGATATAAATTCTCTAATCACTATTACTTATCTTTGTAAAATTTTTCATAGCTTGTCTAATGCGTTGCTTATTCTCTACTAATGCAAGCCTAATATAACCTTCACCAAATTTCCCGAAACCAACACCTGGGGAAACTGCAACATTTGATTTTGAAAGTAAATCAAGGGAAAATTTCATTGAATCATTTTTATAATGTTTTGGCAACTTTGCCCATACAAACATCGTTGCATTGCTTTCTTGTACCTCAAAACCGTTTTTAATAAGATATTCTCTGGCTAATAATCTTCTTTCTGAATAGATAGAAGAAACTTCTTTTGGATAATCATCTAAATCATTTATTGCAACTGTTGAAGCGATTTGTATTGGTTGAAAAGTTCCATAATCAACATAAGATTTTAACTTAGTTAAAGCACTGATAGCGTTTTCATTACCGATTGCAAAACCTACTCTCCAACCAGCCATTGAATAACCTTTAGTTAATGAATACAGTTCTACACAGTGCTCAAGTTCAGGATCAGAATTCAATAAGGATGGTGGTTTTTCATCATTGAAGTAAATATCAGAGTAGGCAAAGTCATTAATTAATAAGAAATTATATATTTTTGCAAGTTCTACTAATTCATCATAAAATTCTTGATTTACAGTCAGGGTGGTTGGATTATGAGGAAATGAAATTAATACTACTTTGACCTTTTCATTTACGAGACTTGTTTTAAGGTCTTGCATGAACCCATCTGCACTTAAACATTTAATTTTTATAACATTGGCACCTGCTATTAATGGGGCATAGTGATGAATCGGGTAACTTGGGTCTTGTACAATTACATTGTCACCTTTATCAATTACTGACATTAGTAAATGTGTTAACCCTTCTTTACTGCCAATGGTATTAACAATATTTTTAGCTGGATCTATGTTAAGTCCATATTCTCTTAAATATTTTTTTGAAATTGCATTTCTTAAGCCATGAATGCCTTTTGAAACTGAGTATTTGTGATTTTTTTTGATTTGAGAAGATTCTATAAGCTTTTCAACAACTAGTTCATGAGAGGGAATATCTGGATTACCATATCCAAGATCTATTACGTCTTCTCCGGCCTGACGTAAATTTAATTTTTGCTCATTAATTTTATTAAATAAATAATCAGGAAAGTTTTTAATTAGCTTATTAGAATATTTATTCATTTAAAAATATTATCGATTGTTTCTTCAAAAATCTTTAAATTAGAATCTTTTACTATATGAATTTTTTCATAATCAAATTCAAATTGTTCTTCGCGTACAATGCATCTTGACAGACTCCCAACTGGATCTAATAAATCTTCATAAATATTATGCTTATCGATGAAGGTTGTATCTAAACCCATCCACTGATTAATACCAAGATTATATTTTTTGACTAAATCTAATTTTTCTTTGGAGTTGCCTCCAATAAATAGTTTTGATTTATTTGATATGAAATTCTTATTTTTTAAAATATAATTTATAACATCTTCTATATTATTTTCATATATAAATTCATGATTTTCATATTTATTATCTCCAGTGCCTAAACCTAAATGTAGATTCTTTAACTCAAGTAAGGGGGTTAAACAAAATTCTATCAAAGTTTCTAGTTCTTTATTATTTATGTTTAAAACACAGACACCAAGTTCTATTTGATTATTAACTTTTTTGTATAAATTAAATATTTCATCTATAAATTTATATGTTGGTTTAGTGCTATCTTTTGGATTTTTATTATGATCAAAAAGGTATACGACTTCTAATCTTGTACTTAAAATATAGTTAATTTTTCTATCCAGATCACTATTAAAAAACTCAGGAGGTAGTAAGAGAGAATTTTTATTATTCATTAAAGGCTAATGCTGCTGCACCAATAATTCCAGAATCTTCACCTTGCGAAGCAATAAATATCTCAGGAAAATCTCTAGATGGAAATTTATATCTATTCTTAATATCACTTTCTATAAGATTAATCAAATCAAAGGGTTCAGACGACATACTTCCACCAAGTACAAAAATTTCATTATCGAATATCTCAAATAAACTTAAAAGTCCATTTGAGATGTTTTGAATTATTTCGTCTCTAATAGCGGATTCGGATTTTGTTAAGTTCAGTGAATTGTCAAACAGTACTGAACCAACATTTTTAATCGCAAAAATCCTAGCAAGCTCTGAGTCTTGATTTTTCTCAGTTAGTTCAAAGCACTTCCTTGTCCAAACCGATGCAGCAACTGACGACTCAAAACTACCTTTTTTTCCGTTATCACCCTCAACTTCTCTATCATTTGAGGTAAGCATATGTCCAATCTCCCCTGCATTTCCTCGACCTCTTAATAACTTACTTTCGGAGATTATTCCCCCACCGACTCCAGTGCCAAAAGTTAACATTATTAAATTTGAAAACTTGTTTTTATAATTTAGAAAATATTCACCATAAGCTGCAACATTTCCATCATTGTCTAAATAAAATTCATACTCTAAAAAATTTGATAACTTTGAAAAATCAATATCGTATTTTAAATGTGCACCGTACAAATATTTGTTTTTTGCTATATTTACATATCCAGGCATTGCTACTGATACTTTTGAAATATTTTTTATATTTTTTCTAATAATTTCTGAGAGTGAATTTATAAACATCTTTTCATTTTTTGGAGTTGGTATTTTATCTTTTAATATGACTTCATAACTATCGTTTATTACCCCATATTTTATTGTTGTGCCCCCAACATCAAAAGATAAGCAATTCATAATATTATTGATGATAATTCTAAATATTGGTTAGTGGCTCTAAAGTAACCAATATTCATACAAGTTGTATTATTAACTCTCCAGGTTGAAGCTTTGGGCTGATGAACATCACCAAAAAGTGAAAATCTTGGATGATTTATTTCAATAAAATTCAACAGACTTTTCCAACCTTGTTCAATTTTATTTGTGACAACATCAGTCATTAATTCATTTATATATGGTGGTGCATGAGAACAGATAATTTCAGCTTGATTAAGATTACTTAATTTTTGTGAAAATGCACTTTCACTAATTTCACCCCTTGCATTTATGGGAGTAGGCACCCCGCCACCAGCGAAACCCAAATTAACACCACTATGCTCGATTAAAAGTCCATCAACATTATTTATAGAAGTTGATGTATAAGTATTCATAATATCAACATCGTCAACATTTCCAGGAATGAACCAAACATCATACTTTTTTAATATTGTAAAAACTTCATGATACTGATTTGCTATAGACTCGCTCATTTTTTTCATTATGATTTCTGGCTCATTAGAATATAAATTTTTCCAGAGTTCTTTTCTTTCTTTAAACTTATGTTGTTTTCTTAAATCTATAAGTTTCTGTACATTTTCTAAACCAAAAACTTCTTTAGCTATTCCCTCACCATTCCTATAATCAATCCAATTTAATAAATCACCTAATATAACAACTGGCCCTTTATTTTTTGGCAAACTACTTAAATAATCTAATTGATAGTGAACGTCAGAAATAAATATCATCTATTAATTTGTAACAGCACCCGTATCAGAACCGCTTACAAGCTTGGAGTACTTATGAAGAACACCTGATTTGTATCTTGGAGAGGGCAGTTTAATATTTTCTAACCTTTTTTCTATTTCATCTTGATTAATTTCTAGGTTGAGTGTTCTTTCTTCAATATCAAGTGTGATAATATCTCCATTTTTACAAATTGATATAGGACCTTTGTCAAAACCCTCGGGAGAAACGTGCCCAATACAAAGTCCCGTTGTGCCTCCAGAAAATCTTCCATCAGTAATTAAAAGTACATCTTTACCTAAACCAGCACCTTTTATTGCAGCAGTAATCTGTAACATTTCTCTCATGCCAGGACCACCTTTAGGTCCTTCATTACGAATTACAACAACTTCCCCTTTGGATATTTGATTATTGAATAAGGCATCCAAAGCTTCTTGTTCACTGTTAAATACATTTGCTGGGCCAGAAAAATTATTTATTTCAATACCGGCAGTTTTTACAACAGAACCTTTTGGAGACAAGCTTCCTTTTAGTACTGCAATGCCTCCTTCACTTGAAATTGGATTATCGGGAAAACTAATAACATTTTGGTTTTTAGGAATTTGAATGTTCTCCAAATTTTCTCCAACTGTTTTACCTGTTACAGTTAAGCAATTAGGATCTATTAAATCATTCTCTAATAGAATCTTAGACACAATTGGAACTCCTCCAATTTCATTTAAATTTACCATATGATATTTTCCAAATGGCTTCATGTCTGCAAGGTGAGGAACGTTTCTACTAAGTTGATCAAACTTATCGATAGTTAAACTAACTCCAGTTTCATAAGCAATAGCTAAAAGGTGAAGAACTGCATTTGTGCTTCCACCTAATGCCAATACTGTCACAATTGCATTATTAAAAGCTTCCTCTGTCATGATGTCACTTGGCTTTATATCATTTTTTAAAAGATAATTTAATTGCTCGCCTGACTTTACAGCAGCTTCTCTTAATTTAGAATCTACAGCAGGAATTGCTGCAGTGCCTGGTAAACTCATCCCAATCGCTTCTCCAACAGAAGCCATTGTGTTTGCGGTGAACATACCTGCACAAGAACCGACGCCAGGACAGGCTGCACACTCTATGTTGTACAAATCTTCTTTCGTAATAATTCCTTTTTCATAAGCACCTATACCTTCAAAGACATCAACAATTGAAATATCTTTACCTTGGTACTCCCCTGGTAAACTACTACCTCCGTATAGGAATATAGCTGGCCTATTAATCCTTCCAGCAGCCATTAGCATACCAGGTAAAGATTTATCACATCCAGCAATGGTTACCATTCCATCAAAACGCTCTGCGTGCATAACCAGTTCTACAGAATCAGCTATCACTTCTCTAGAAACTAACGAAGCTCTCATGCCTTCATGGCCCATAGAAATACCATCTGATACAGCTATAGTTGAAAAAATTAATGCAGCTGAATCAGGGCCATTTACACCTTTTTTTGCGTATTCTGATAACTCTGGTCCAGTTAAATTACACGGAGTAACTTCATTTCCAGCAGAAACTACTCCTACTTGAAATTTATTAAAGTCATCATCTTTCAAGCCTACAGCTCTCAACATTGCTCTTGCGGCAGATTTATTTATACCTTGTGTGACATCATCAGATATTTTTTTCATAGAATAAGAATAGATTATTTAATCTAGGAAGTCATACTTTTTAATTTTTCATATTCAAGTTTTAAATCTTTATTATCTTCTTTATCCATTAAGGATCGAATATCATTAATCTTTCCTAATTTCCACAATCCCCATAAAATGTAAATCTTTAAATCATCAGACAAGGTTTTATAATGTTTAAGGTAAAATTTATACGTATCATTCTTAGGATTATTGCTTAATGCAATGATTGCATTCCTCTTAAGATAATTAGCATTTCTTTTAGGTATATAAAACCAACCATATGCATCTAAAAGGTCTTCATTTTTTGAAATAATAATTTTTTCAAGATCAACTTCATGAGAATTATTTTTAGTAATGGTTAAATTGTTGCTTTGGCCAGGAGGGCATGATACTAGACACTCATCGCAACCATAAAATCTGTTACCTACAGCAGATCTAATATCATACGGAATGGTTTCTGGTGATTGAAGCCAATAAGAAAGACATTTATTAGCATCTAAAACATATTCTTCATCCAATGCACCAGTTGGACAGGATATTTGACAAAGATTGCATTCCCCGCATGAATAATTTTTTGACTGAGTTGGTTCAAAGTGCTGATCTGAGTACATAGTTCCAAGTAGTTGCCATGGTCCGATTCCAGGACTTAGCATCATGGTACTTTTACCTTGCCAGCCTAAACCTGAAACTTCAAAAAAGGTTCTGTCATAGTGATTTGGATTGTCAATAAATGTATAGAATTTATAATTTAGCTTGGAAAAAAGATTTTCAAATTCACTGGTAATTTTTTTCAAAGGTTGATAATAATCTTGTTCAGCAAATGCTGCTATTTTGCCAGAACCTTTTGACGCTAAGTAGGAGTTTTGTTTGCTCTGCTTATAATCAAAAGTAAAGACAATAGCAGAATTTGCCCATTCGAATTTATCTGCTTTTCCAGAATAATCAGGATTTGAAAATGTAAATTTCATATTCGCATGTTTATTTTGTTTTTTAATTTTTTCTATTTTTTCAGAAAAACTTAATCCTGAGGGCAATGAAACAATACCTAATCTCACCTCTTTAGGCAAAATCAATGAATTTTCAATAAGTAAATTATTAAGATTTATATGTTTCATTTTTCTTAGCCTTTACTATAGTTATTTTAATGAAAAATTTAGCTGTATTCATTTCAGTATTAGTGCTATTACTTAATTAGCGCTCATTTTGCTGTTATGAGCGCCTCCCAAAGAAGGGGGGTTTTTTTTTACTAAGAGAAAGAAAAGTTATATTATGACAAAAGAATTACTAACTGGAGCTGAACTAATTGTAAGAAGCTTAGAGTATTTAAATGTTTCTACAGTCTTTGGACTTCCTGGTGGAGCTATTCTTCCAGCTTACGATCCGCTTTATGATAGTCCAATAAGACACATCTTAGCAAGACATGAACAAGGAGCTGGTCATATGGCTGAGGGCTATGCTCAAGCTACAGGAGAACTCGGAGTTGTTATTGCTACTTCAGGTCCTGGTGCTACAAACCTTATTACCCCACTAGCAAATGCACTCATGGACTCTACTCCCTTATTAGCAATCACTGGCCAAGTAGCCTCAACTGCTATTGGTAATGATGCTTTTCAGGAGGCATATACCGTAGGATTGTCAATGGCAGCAACTAAGCATAATTATTTAATTACTGATGCGACTGAAATACCTCAAGTCCTAAAGGAAGCTAAGTATATTGCAACTTCTGGAAGGCCTGGACCTGTATTAGTAGATATTCCAAAAGATATTCTAAATCAAAAAACAAGCTGGGTAGAGCCTAAGACTTTGGATCTTCCTGGTTACAAACCAACCTTAGAGCCAAATCCAAAAATGATTCAACAAGCTGCTTCTTTGATAAAATCATCAAAAAAACCAATACTTTATGTAGGAGGCGGAATAATTCATTCTAAGTCTCACAAAGAACTTTATAACTTAGCGACTACATACAATATACCAGTTGTCACAACTTTAATGGGGAGAGGTGCATTTCCAGATGGTCATGAACTCTGCTTAGAAATGCCAGGTATGCACGGAAATTATACTGCTACTACCTCAATACAGAATTCAGATTTATTGATTGCTATTGGTGTTAGATTTGATGACCGCGTTACTGCAAACCCCGAATTTTTTGCACAAAATGCAAAAGTAATTCATGCAGATATAGATCCTGCAGAAATAGGTAAAGTTCGAGAAGCTCAAGTACCAATTGTAGGAGATGCTAAGAGTGTCTTGATTGGTTTAACAAAAGCATTAGAAGGCTCTGACTTAGATACTGATAACTGGGTTAATGATTTGAAAGAAATGAAACAGAACTTTCCACTATCCTATGATCAGAAGGATGACGGACCATTAAAGGTTCCTTATGTTTTAGAGCAGCTTCAAAACCTCACAGAAGAAGAAGCTGTGGTTGTATCGGGTGTTGGACAACATCAAATGTGGATTTCTCAACATTGGAATTTTACCGAACCTAATACTTGGTTAAATTCTGGTGGTCTTGGCACAATGGGATACTCATTACCAGCTGCAATTGGAGCTCAGACAGCATTTCCAGACAAATTAGTTTTAGCTCTAGATGGTGATGGGTGTTTTCAAATGACATGCCAAGAGCTTATAACAGCTTCAACTGAAAATATTCCTATTAAAATTGTAGTTTTCAATAATGGAAACCACGGCATGGTACGTCAATGGCAAAAAATATTTTACAAAAGTAAATTTTCTGCATCTGAACTAACACATCACACACCCGACTATGTAAAACTTGCAGAATCTATGGGTGCTATTGGTCTAAGGATGACAAAAAAAGATGACGTTAAAAAAATATTTAGTGAAATGTTAAATATAAACGACAAACCTGTGTTAATTGATTGTGTAGTTGATCCTGAAGATATGGTCTTTCCTATGGTTCCTGCTGGTGGAAGTAACGATCAAATTATTATGAATATAGAAGATTTGAAACAGCTATGAGTGAAAGAATATTATCTGTTTTAGTCGAAGACAAGCCTGGTGTACTTGCGAGGGTTTCTTCAACAATCTCACGAAGAGGTTTTAATATTAAATCATTATCAGTTGGTCCAACCCATATCGAAGGTAGGTCTAAAATGACAATTGTCACTGAACTAGATGCAGTAGAACAAGTGAAAAAACAACTTAATAAATTAGTAAATGTTATAAAAATAGTTGAATTAGATCCTGAAATTACTATTGAAACTGAAGTACTTTTACTTAAAGTATCAATAAACAAGGAGACTCAAACTTCTGTTATTGAGAAAGCAAACTTAGTAGGTGCAAAATCTGTTGATGTAGGTCAAGATTATGCAATTTTTGAATTAACAGAATCGTCTAAAGAGTTAAATAAATTTGAAAAATTAATGAAACCATTTGGAATTATAGAAATGGTAAGAGGCGGAAGAATAGCAGTACAATCAAATCTATAAGGAGAGAATATGGAAACAAAAATAATTTATGATTCATCAATTAATCAAGATTTAATAAAAAATCTAAAAGTTGCAGTTATTGGATTTGGTAGTCAGGGTCATGCACATGCATTAAATCTTCATGAATCAGGAGTAGAGGTAACTGTTGGCTTAAGAGAAGATTCATCATCTTTTGAACGAGCTAAAGATATGGGACTCAATGTCGAAAACCTTGAGAACGCAACAAAGAATTCTGATGTTATAATGCTACTTCTCCCAGATCAAGTTATGGCAGATGTATACAACTCTGATATTGCTGAGCATATGAAAGAAGGTTCAACTTTATTGTTCGCCCATGGTTTTAATATTCACTTCAATGAAATTGTACCAAGGGAAGATTTGTCAGTTGCTATGGTAGCCCCAAAGGGTCCAGGTCACCTATTAAGAAGAACTTATTCAGAAGGTAGCGGTATGCCATGTCTAGTTGCTGTAGATAAAGATACTTCAGGAAATACCCAGGAGATTGCCCTTTCTTATGCTTCTGCTATCGGAGGTGGTAGAGCAGGTATTTTAAATACTACCTTTAAAGAAGAAACTGAAACAGATTTATTTGGTGAACAAGTTGTGTTATGTGGAGGATTAACTGAACTTATAAAAAATGGTTTTGAGACTCTTGTTGAAGCTGGATATCAACCTGAAAGTGCTTATTTCGAAACATTACATGAAGTAAAGCTTATAGTTGATTTAATGTACGAAGGTGGCTTCGAATGGATGAGACATTCTATTTCTGACACAGCAGAATATGGTGACTTTTCTAGGGGCTCAAGGATTATCAATAATGACACAAAAAAAGAAATGAAAAAAGTATTAGAAGAAATTCAATCAGGAGCATTTGCAAAAGAGTGGATGGCACAAGCTAGAGAGGGCTCCCCTTTTCTTAACGAAAAAAGAGAAGAGGCTTCGAAGCATCAAATTGAAGAGATAGGAAAGAGCTTAAGGAATATGATGCCCTTTCTTGACGCAAAGGATGTAGCTAAAGATAAATGAGTAATGATAAATTAATAATTTTCGATACGACTTTAAGAGATGGTGAGCAAAGTCCTGGTATTGCACTAACGCCATCTGAAAAGCTCTTGATTGCACAGCAGTTAGAAAAATTAAAAGTTGACGTTATAGAAGCTGGATTTGCTGCATCATCTCCAGGTGATTGGGAAGGTGTAAATTTAATTGCACAAAATATTAAGAATTCAACAATAGCATCTTTAGCTAGGTGCCATCCAGATGATATTGAACAAGCTTGGGAAGCAATAAAAGTTGCAAAAGACTCAAGAATTCACGTTTTTACATCTACTTCTGAAATCCATATGGAGCATATGCTCCGAAAAACTAAAGAAGAAATTCTTAAAGATACAAGAGAATCTGTAAAGTATGCCAAGAATCTATGCGATAATATTGAATTTTCCGCACAAGATGCAACAAGAACTGATAAAGATTTTTTAATTGAAGTTCTTAAAACTGCTGTTGAAGAAGGGGCAACAACAATTAATGTTCCAGATACGGTTGGTTATGCTACCCCTCAAGACTACCTTGAACTGTTATCTCAAGTATATGAGCAAGTAAAAGGTAGAAATGAAGATGTAATAATTTCTACCCATTGTCATAATGATTTAGGATTAGCAGTTGCTAATTCTCTAACAGCTATTACCGCAGGAGCTAGACAGATAGAGGGAGCAATAAATGGTATCGGTGAGAGAGCTGGTAATACTTCTACTGAAGAAATTATTATGGCTGTAAAGACAAGGCAGGATCAATTTGGTGTAGAGATTAAAGCTGAAACCACTGAAATTTTTGAAACTTCGCGCCTAGTTTCAAAATTGACTGGATACCCAGTTCAATTCAATAAAGCAGTAGTTGGGAAAAATGCATTCAGCCATGAGTCTGGCATACATCAACATGGATATCTAAGAAATACTTCAACATATGAAATTATGTCACCAGACTCAGTAGGTCAAGAAGCAAAAATTATACTCGGTAAACACTCCGGAAGAGCTGGATTTAAAGATGCATTGGATAATTTAAATATAGACCTTGATAATGACTCTTTTGATAATGCATTTAATACTTTTAAGAAAATAGCAGATAGAAAAGGTGAAATTGTTGAAAATGAATTAAGAGCTATAGTTGGGCAAGTTGAAACTAATCAAAGTTCAACCAAATTATTATCTGTATCAGTCAACAGTAAAGACGAATACGCTTCTGCTAAAATTACACTTAAAGTTGGAGACAATGAAATTACTGAAGAAGCTACAGGGGACGGCATGATCCACGCTGCTTTTACTGCTGTGAAAAAAATACTTAAGTCCGAAGCAACACTTATTGACTATAGAGTTGAAAGTATTACTAAAGGTTCAGATGCAACAGCTGAAATTGTTACAATTATAAATGATGGACACCTAATGAAGCAAGGAAGGGCTGTCTCAACAGATGTTGTTCAAGGTTCTGTCGAATCGTTTTTAAATGCGTTGAATAAATGAATAAAGAATTTAACATATTAGCACTCCCTGGTGACGGTACAGGTCCAGAAGTAGTTAATGAAGCTATCAAAGTATTAGAAAAATCTTCTGAAAAATATGGAAGTAAGTTCAATTTTACAAATAATGATTTAGGTGGAGATAGATATCTAAAAACTGGTGAACTTGTTACAAATAAAGATATCGATCAATTTAAAAATTCTGATGCGGTTTTACTAGGTGCAATTGGTCATCCTGATGTAAAACCTGGAATTCTTGAACAGGGAATTCTTCTAAGATTAAGAAAAGAGTTCGATCAATATATAAATTTAAGACCTGTCATTTTATATCCAGGAGTAGATACTCCCCTAGTTGACAAAAGTCCGGAAGATATAAACTTTGTTGTTGTAAGAGAAAATACTGAAGGCCTTTATGCAGGAGCTGGAGGTTATATACATTATGGAACAGAAAATGAAATTGCTACCCAAGAATCAATTAATTCTTATTATGCAATACATAGATGTATTAAGTATGCCTTTGAATATACAAAAAACAATAATCGTAAAAAAATTACGTTATGTGCTAAAACAAATGTTTTAACTTATGCTCACGATTTGTGGGAAAGAATATTTAATGATGTAGCAAAAGAATACCCAGAAATTGATACAGATTACGCTCATGTTGATGCGGTATGTATGTGGATGGTAAAAAATCCTGAATGGTTTGATGTGATTGTTACAGATAATATGTTTGGAGATATTATTACAGATCTTGGAGCAATGATTCAAGGTGGTATGGGAATTGCTGCTGGAGGTAATATAAATCCTGAGGGAACATCTATGTTTGAGCCTATAGGAGGGTCTGCGCCTAAATATACAGATAAGAATGTAATTAATCCCCTAGCTTGTATTGGCGCAGCTGCCATGATGGTTAAAGAATTAGGTGAAGAGCAATATTCTGAAGATATTGAGAACGCAATTATAAAAACGGCAATAGGCTTAGAATCTCTCTCTGCTGGAAAGATGGGGATGGGTACAAGTGAAGTTGGTGATATGGTTTTAAATTATTTGCTAAATAAAAATGAATAATGGGGATTCTTATTTAGAGAGTCTTTTATCAAATAGAAAAATAGTTAGAAGTTACAAAAAGGTCAACTTTGACAAAAAAACTTTAAACAAAATAGCAAGTTATACAATTAAGATTCCAACTGCAGGCTTTTCTAGGGGTATTGAAATCATCCAAGTCTTTAATGAAAACACTATTAAAGATATATCTAATTTATTTAATGAAAGAAAATACACAGAACAAGGTAAAGATCCGTGGATATCTCACTCTGTAGCTCTATTTTTTATAATTTTGAATGAAAATGCATATCATAAAAGATATTCAGAAGACGACAAAGCAAAAGCAATTAATTCAAACGACTGGGATGTTCCTTATTGGTTTGTAGATGCTGGAGCTGCAATGATGAACTGCATGTTGTTGTTAGAAGAGCAAGAACTTTCAAGTGGTTTCATGGGTCTCCATAATACCAATCGAAAAAGTGTGCATAATTTATTAGATATTCCAGAAGATTACCTCATAATGGGAATGATTACTGCTGGAGTGGAGAATGAAGTTAACCCTAAATCATCTAGTAAATTGCAAAAGAAAAAATTGATACATAATGAAAAATTCTCAAAATAAACATATAAGTTCTTTCACTAATCCTGAATACAAATTTTTAATATCACTTAGAAAGAATAGAAATCGTAAATCAGAGATGAAGTCAATTGCAGAAGGATATAGGGAAAATAACCAACTTATAGATTCTAGATTTGATATAGATACTTTATATATTTGTGATAGTTTTTTTATGGGTGAGAATAATGAAGCACTTGTAAATCAATTTATCTCTGAAAATATAAGAGTTGTTGATGTTTCTGAAAAAATATTTAAAGAAATTTCATATAGAGATAGGCCAGATGGAATCATCTCATTGTTTAATACAAGTCATCAAACTACTCCTAATAAAGTAAGCGGACCAATATTAATACCTGACCAAATTGAAAAACCAGGAAATTTGGGAACCATGATAAGAACTTCTAAGTCATTTGGTATAAACAATATATTTTTATCGGATGAGGTAACAGATATATTTAATCCAAATGTTATAAGATCATCTATAGGGCATATTTTTAATACAAATATCTGGAGTGGAAGTAACCAAGAAGTAATTTCTATTTTAGAAAAAAATAATTATCAAATATTGTTACTTGATCCTGAAGGAGATGTGGATATTGAAGAATTTACACCTAATTTGAATTATGCCCTAGTAGTTGGTGCTGAACAATACGGAATTTCTGATGATTGGTTTAAAATTATACACACATCATTAAGAATAAGATCTACTAATAATGTTGATTCATTAAATGCATCAACTGCTGCAGCAATAGGAATGTGGGAATTAACAAAATAATTGAAAATTTTAAAAGATAATACTTTAGTAGTTCTAGATATAGAAACAACTGGTATAAGTGCTCACAATAGTGAAATCATTGAAATATACATGATTAAATTAAGAGATAATAAAAAAATTGATGAATATTATTCAAAATTTAAACCTAATGGAGAGCTCCCTTTATTTATTTCAAAACTGACGGGAATATATGAGTGGCATTTAAAAAACTCACCAGAAATTAAAAATGAGATTGAAAAAATAAATAACTTTTTAAAAAACTCAATAATTGTAGGTCATAATTTAAATTTTGATTTATCTTTTTTAAATATGAATTTGAACAAAAACAAATTTGTAAATCTTCCGAATGAAAGACTCGATACTCTTAAACTTTCTAGAGCGGTGCTAAGAGGTAAAATTAAAAACCATAAACTTCAAACATTAAGTAATTTTTATAAAACTCATAATAAAAATGAACATAATGCGAAAGCAGATGTACTAACAACTTATGAAGTATTGCAGAATCTCCTTAAAGAAAAAAGTATTACGAATATAGATACTGTAAAAAATCTCAATGACTTCATATTGGGAATAGATAAAAATTTAAAAAATAAATATAAAATTAAAGAAATTCCCTCCGGTCCAGGAATTTATTTATTCTTAAAAGATCAAAAACTTCAATACATTGGAAAGTCTAAAAATTTAAAAAATAGAATAAGTTCACATTTGAGCTTTTCCCGATCCTTCAAATCAAACAAAATTGTAAATGCATCAAATAAACTATTAATCGAAAAGCTAGATAATGAACTCACTGCATTAATACTTGAGCAAAGAATAATCAATCAACACAATCCAAGATTTAATAGGAGGGGTAAATTTTCACAAAATATTTACTGGATTAAACTTAAGAGTAATAAAACTAATTTAGAAATTTCAAAGATAAAAAATACACCAAATACATTATTTAAAATTGGACCATTCTTAAGTTATTCAAAAGCTAAAAATTTTAAATTTATGCTTAATGAATTACTTAATTTGATTAATTGTAAAAAAAATAATTCAAGAAAAACTAAATGTGATATTTCAATACTTAAAGATACCCCGTGTGCTTGTGTGGAATCATTTGATATGAACTTATATATACAAAAATTAAACATCGAAATTAAGTTATTTTTTGATGAAATAACCAAATCCATTACAAAACTCAAAGAAGAGGTGGGTATCTTTTCAGATAATCTTGAATATGAAAAAGCTCAAATATTAATGAATTACCAATCGCTATTAAATGAATATATTTATTTTCAAAAATTAGAAGAGTTAATTAATAACAAAGATTCACAAATTATAGAAATACTAAACAAATTTAATATAAATATTGAAAATCAAGAAGTAAAGATTAAAAATAAATCCTTATTTGATTCAAAAATTAAACAGAATAATGAAGTTACTTATTACAACGAACTTCATCTTATTTTACGTTTTATAAGAAATCAAAAACCTAATACAATGGAAATATGAGTTCTTTTTTTGAATCAGACAGTCTTCAATTAGGTTACGGTAATCAAGTAGTGATTAGTGACTTAAAGATTTCACTAGAATCATCAAAAAATTATGAAATTATAGGTAAAAATGGTTCAGGCAAAACAACTCTTCTTATGTGTATTAGTAATAACTTTATTGGTAACACTTTTAATTCAGATATAAAAAGAAATAATAATACATTGATGGAGATTGGCTCAATGCCATCTCTGATCCCGATGCTTTCTTTAATTGAGAATATAAATTATTTTTTATTCAAGGAAAATATAAACGAAAGTTTGATTAATAAAATACTTATCAAATATGAACTTAATAATTTTAAAGAAGACTTAATTGAAGACTTTTCAAGTGGAATGATCAAAAGAAGTGAAATAGCAATTGCAGATTTGAAAAATCCTGATGTACTTTGTATTGATGAACCAAAAGTTTATCTTGATGAAAACGGAATTCAACTTTTATTAGCATTACTTAAAAAAAGAGAATCTGATGGAAATTCTTCAATTCTTTCAAGCCAGGAAAGCATAATTGCCTTAGACAATATTGAAAAAACTTTTGATTTAAATGATTAGAAAATACATCATAAAAAAAGAAACCAGTTTGGAATTTAGAAACAACACGTCTTTATTTTTAATTACTCCTACGATGTCAGTCCTAATAATTGTTTTTCCAATTTTGTCAGAAAATAGGTTCCGTGTAGATGATGACTTATTCTTAATAGTAGAGCTTTTGTTTTTAATTTTATTTACAACACTTTTTTCAATAAGAAATCCTATAGATGAGCAAAGATTAGTAAAAGAATTAAATTTTGCCTCAATACAGAAAACTGATTATTTTTATAGTAAAACTATTGCTGAACTTGGAATATTTTATCCCCAAATTATAATTTTATTAATTCTATTTTCTGGTTTTACAGATACATCACTAAATTCACCCTTAATATATATATGTCTATCTATATTATTTTTTTGTATAAATGCAATAATGATTAATCTTTTTTTTCAAGTATCTACAAGTTTTAATAATCGTTTCGTTCAATTTACAATAATTGTTCCAATATATATTGGTTTTGCAATCTTGATTGCACCTTTATGGTTAGGTGTAAATCAAGAAATAAGTAATATTTACTTAATGATGTATTTAGGTATAACTTTAATAATTTACGCTTTTACTAATTTTTATCTAAGGAGTGCGAAATGATGCTTTATGGACCATTAGCAGTTTGGATTGCAATTTCTTTCTTTGGTCCTTACGACGTAACTCAGGGTGTCTATTCAAAACTTTTATATATTCATGTACCTACAGTTTGGGTTGCTTATTTAGGTTACACCCTTACTTTTTTGTATTCTGTGTTTTACTTTTTTACTAAAAAACAGAAGTATGACTCATTAGCTATAGCAAATGCAAAATCTGGAGTCATTTTTACCGTAATTACTTTATTAGCAGGTTCTTATTGGGGAAAGCAAACTTGGGGAACATGGTGGGTTTGGGGTGATGCAAGACTCAATTTAACTGCTATTCTTTTACTAGTTTATTTAGGTTACATTGCTTCTCGCCAATTCAATAAAGACTTAGGTAAAACAGCAAGAAATTCATCCTTTATCGGCATTTTTGGTGTAATCCAGATTCCAATATTACACTTTAGTGTAATTTGGTGGAGATCAGTCCATCAACAAGCAAGTATCTTGAGTCAAGAAACGGTTGCATCAGGTGATGCCCCGATGTCTACAGATATTCTTGTAACTCTTTTAATAAGTGTTTTACTAGTTACGTTGGTACATATCTTTCTCACAAAAATATTCAGAAGATCTAACGATATATTGTGGGACGACTATTTAAATCCTAAATCAAGAGCTAAAATTTAAATAGAGTGAAAAAAAATCTTATTATTGTCCTATTGGGCGTCGGACTTATTGTTTATGCAAGTACCGTAATTGCCTCAAGAAATACTATCTATTACTACACTACATCTGAAACTGAAGATATAGAAATAACAACTAACGAAAGAATAAAATTAGGAGGATTTGTAGTTGAGGGATCTATTAGTAAAGATGGCGGATATACAGTTTTTACAATAACAGACGGTAACAAAGAAATAGATATATTATTTGACGGATTTATCCCAGAATTATTTCAAGAAAATATGGGTGTAATTCTTGATGGTGTATTAGACAATAATATATTTTTTGCAGATGATATGTTGGTTAAACATGATAATGAATATGTTTCAAGTGATGGTGAAACATACGATGTTAAAAATTATTCAAAATGATTTACAACACTGGAATTATTTTTAGTTGGATCAGTTTTAGTCTGTTAATAATTTTATTTTTTAATAAGAAAAATCTATATACAGAAATACTTGTTAGGGTTAATCTTTTTATCCAAGTTCTCTTATTTTGCCTACTTGAAGTTGGATTATTTTTAAATGACTTTTCTTTATCTTATATTGCTAATTTTTCTGCAAAATCTACTCCCCCTTTATATAAATTTGCTTCCCTTTGGGGATCACTAGACGGGTCTATATTGCTTTGGAATCTTTGTTTAAGTTTATTTATGTATTTTTATTTAAAATTTTATAAAGACCCTTCTTCAAATATCGATGTTAAAATTTTTACTCTTATAATGATATTTTTCGTTGGGTATACAGTTTTTAGCTCATCACCCTTTGCCGGCTGTATTGAGCTTGCAACTGTAGGTTGCAGTTCTTCAACTATTTTACCTTTTGCAGACTTAGTAACAAGCAATATTGGTCGTGGACCTAATCCACTTTTACAAAATCATCCACTAATGGCTATTCACCCTCCAATGCTTTACATAGGATATGTCGGTATGACAATGCCTTTTGTTGCTGCTACAAGTAGGCTTTATTCCAAAAAAGAGGATTCAAATTCTTGGATTGAAGTTGCTGAAAAAACAACATATATACCATGGCTATTCCTAACTATTGGAATAACTCTTGGTGCAGCTTGGTCTTATGAGGTTCTTGGGTGGGGAGGCTATTGGGCCTGGGACCCAGTTGAGAATGTATCATTTATACCCTGGTTACTTGCCACAGCATTTTTACATTCATCTAAAATTCAAAAAACACAAAATACTTTGTTGAATTGGAACTATATTCTTGTGGGTTTAATGTTCTTATCAACAATATTTGGAACTTTTATAACTCGTTCAGGGGTTCTTATATCTGTTCACGCATTCTCCAATGGAAATATTGGAACTTATCTATTGTTTGGAATGCTTTTATTTGGATTAATTTTCATTGGTATAGGGTCAAGAAATATCGAATATTTTTCTAAATCAAAAAAAATTGATAATTGGTTTGGGAAATCAGGATTTTTTGTTTACAACAATATTTTCTTATTTTCATCTGCACTTGTAGTTTTTATTGGAACCATTTTCCCACTAATATATGAGACTCTTTACAGTAGACAAATTACTGTTGGTAGGGCCTACTATGATATTCTTGTTGGCCCACTCCTTCTTATTCTATTGGGGTTAATGATTTTTTCTGTAAAATTATCTATTAGAAATTTAAACATTCGAAAATGGTTAAATGAAAATATAATTTTACTTAATAGTGCACTAATAGTGACTATTTTTTCATTGTTTCTTTTAAATAATTCATATTCTTTAATCATTACAGTTTCATTTTCTTTTATATTAATTTTTATTACCGTAAATAATCTTTATAAGAACTTTAGGGTTCCTAAGGGGAATAGCTCTTATTGGACAGGCCAAATAGCTCATCTAGGTATAGGAATTTTTGCACTTGGAATAATTTTAAATGTTAGTCAAAGCTACTCCACAGAGAAAGAGCTGAGTTCGTTTGAAGAATTTAATTTCAATAATGAAACATATTTTGTATATGACGCAATTGAAGAAAGTCTCCCAGAAAAAAATGTAATCAAGTTGCCAATTTCAGATACTGAACATACAAAATATACTTCATTAAATATATTCAAAAATTCATCTCAACAAGCTATTAGTTCACCTGCTGTATTTAGATCAATTATTAATGATATCTATATAACTGTTAAATTTATTGATGAAGATAGCTACAAGTTAATAGTTAGGAATAATTACGGTGTTCTGATCATGTGGATAGGTCTACTTATAACAAGTCTTTCTTTTTTACCAAGGTTAAGAAAAAATGAAGTCTAGATACATCACTTTTGCACTAATTATAATCATTCTTTTAATGCCCTTACTATTTCCAAGTAGCGAATCAAGATTAGAAACTTGGAGTAAGGCATTACTATGCCCTGTATGTCAGGGTGAAACTATTTACGACTCACCATCAGAGTATGCAGACGATATGAGATCTATATTAGAGAAACAAATCGATGATGGACTGACAGATAGTGAAATAAATGAATTCTGGGTAAATAGATACGGGGAGAGAATAATAACAAATCCAATAACTAATAATTTAGAAATACTACTTTTACCACTTTCTATTGTTCTAATTTTTATATCGATTTTTATTAGGAAACTATATGTTAAAAAATAAATGGTTCTATTCAGCAGTGTTTATTTTAATTTTTCCTATATTTCTTTATTTTAATCTTGATAACAATTCTTCTATTTCTTCTAATCAATCAACAGATCTTTCGAACGTAACTAATGAAGAGATGGAGCAAGTAATTAAATTAAATCCTGATATTTTACCAATGAGAATCGCTCTTGCTAATAGGTACTTTGAATCTTATGACTACTCAAATGCTTTAATTCACTTTATGTATGTTGCTGAAAATACCAGTGACATAGATCTAAAAAGCTACTCTCTTGCACAGATAGGGTGGATGGTATACGAGTCGGGAGATGAATTAACATCACTGAGTTATATAAATGAAGCAGTTAAATTATCACCTGGATCACTTTTAGGAAGTACCTATAAAGGAATTATATATATTCAAAATCCTGACACTATTAATGAAGGTATAAAGATATTGGAATCTTTAAAAAATAATCCTGCATTACCTAAAAATGATTTAAAAATTATTAATGAAATATTGGTAATTTATGAAAATTAAATTTCTCATATCATTATTTATTTTTATATCTTGTAGTTCTAATACAACAACAAATACCATTGAAGTAAATCAGAGTATTCTAAATAATCTA
>TARA_B110000008_G_scaffold138641_1_pt1 | contig 27543 bp, 23 predicted proteins | sample TARA_B110000008 | Tara Oceans TARA_B110000008 (sample SAMEA4396496) | marine metagenome | biome: Westerlies Biome; feature: [DCM] deep chlorophyll maximum layer (ENVO:01000326); material: water (ENVO:00002006), including particulate matter (ENVO:01000060) such as... | depth 40 m
TCAGTGAAGCGATCAAAAACACTAAGCACTATAAATAAAATTAAAAATGAAGTAAGTAATAAAATAAACTTAATACTAAACACAGCACTAATAATCTCATTTAATTTTTTTGGTTTTTCAGCATTTAAGGCAACCTCTCTAGTAGCTGAAAGATTAAATCCAAAATCAACTACAATCTCAAAATAATACATTGTTGCTTGCGCGAACATAATAAGCCCAAATTTTTCTACACCTAATACTCTAATTAAATATGGAAATGTAATCAAAGGTAGAATATAGGTTAATACCTTAAGCATGGTAAGTGAAAAGAAATTATTAAGAATTGTTTTAAAATCCTCTTTACTAATTATTTCAGCATCAATTTTCATGAACAGCTTACTCTTCTTCTTTTAAAATAGACTTTAATTTAGTTGTTGAAATACCCTTTGTTCTTGGGAAATATATCACCTTACAAAAAGCCTTTAACTCATCAAATTTTCCTTCCCAATCATTCCCCATTACAAAAATATCAACATCATTTTCTTGAACATCACTTACTTTTTGTTCCCAGTTATCTTCAGGAATAACCTTATCTACATAATCTAATGACTCCAAAAGCTCCTTTCTTTTTTCATAAGGTAATATGCAAGTTTTTCCTTTCAACTCATTAAACTCATCTGTAGAAATCCCAACAATAAGTTTATCTCCTAGCAAACTTGCTCTTCTTAAAATCTCAAGATGCCCATAATGTAATAAATCAAAAGTACCATATGTCAAAACTGTCTTAAATTTCCGATCAACTAACTCATCAAATGCAATTGAAAGATTACTTTCCTTACTATCAAAAAATGAATGTAATTTATTTAACAATGGCAGGTTATCTTTAACATGTTCTAAAGGAAAACTATGGACTAAATTCACTGCATTCAAACCCTCCAAAATAACAGAATTTGATTTATAATCAGCACTAAAAAAACCTTTGCCTATTAATAAACCTAAAGTTCTATTTCTACTTAAATCATTCAGTGAAGTCATACATAAATCACCAAATCCACAAGCTAAAAACAAAGTATCATCCGCACCACCAAGTGACCTCAATAAAATTCTAGTTTCAGCAAAAGCCTTAGTTAAAATCATAAATCGAGTGTTTGGCGAATTATATTTTGCATCTACAACACCCAACACTAAAGCATAAATATTTTTCAAGACACTTAGCACCTCAACTCCTCTAATATCAGTAGTGCAATCAATATGCAATGAAGTATCTTTAATTATACTATTAATCATTTCATACTGAAGATTAGTTGAGTAACCTAAAGTCAATAAAGTTTCTGCATGCTCTATCACCTCAACAGCAAAGGAAGGTCCTTTTAAAGTTACAATATTATTTATCCCTAATTCCTTCTGAATACTTTCTACAATAGTAACCCCATTAGCAAATAATCCTTTTGATAAATTTACTAATAAAACATCCTTTTTGAAGTAAGACTGAAGATTTGATAGGTTTTCTAGAATAACAGAAGAAGGTAATGCAATAAAAATAACATCTATATTTCTAAATACATTTCTATCAGAAGTAGCAGTCAGAAACTTTGTTAAATGCTTATTTGGAAAGCAAGATTTATTTGTATTACAAGTATTAATCTCCTCAACTTTTGATTGATTTCTAGAGAACAATACGACATCATTATCAGTATTTACTGAAAGTTCATTTGCAATTGCAGTTCCAAAAGTGCCTGCGCCTAGTACTAAAATATTCATACTACAAAAATAGAAGGATTACACTACTTCTGATGTGTATCCGTCAACATATTTCAACAAAAGCTCTTTAACAACCTTTTCATCTTGCTTTTCTCTAGCAGATTTTACAATTTTAATGCATTTTAAAACTTGTTCAAAGGTTAATTTTGATTCTTTTGCCTGCATTATTCTTGGATGTTCTGATTGAATGACATCATTTCCTATCAACAATTCCTCATAAAGCTTTTCTCCTGGTCGTAAACCTGTAAACTCAACTCTAATATCACCATCAGGATTTTCAATATCAATTGGAGTTAATCCACTTAAATGTATCATCTTGTAAGCTAAATCAATAATCTTTATAGGCTCACCCATATCCAATACAAATACATCTCCTCCTTTTGCCATAGCCCCAGCTTGTAAAACCAATTCAACTGCCTCAGGAATTGACATAAAATAACGAGTAATATTTCTGTGGGTAACCGTTACAGGTCCCCCCTCTTTTATCTGAGTTCTAAATAAAGGGACAACAGAGCCAGCAGAGTCCAAAACATTTCCAAAACGCACCATTGAAAAACAAGTTTTACTTTCATCCGAAAAAGCCTGTAAAATCAACTCTGACATTCGTTTAGAAGCTCCCATAATATTAGTTGGCCTAACAGCTTTATCAGTAGAAACTAACACCATGTTTTCTACTCCCAACTCATCAGCAGCTTTAGCCACATTATAAGTTCCCACTACATTATTATGAGTTCCTGAAACGATATTCATTTCTACCATTGGCACATGTTTATAAGCAGCTGCATGATAAATAGTATGTATTTTGTGTTGCTGAATAATCTTACTTAACTGATGATAATTTGTTACCGTACATAAAGATGGAATAATCTCAATATTCAATCCTTTTCCTACTAATTCAAGATGGATATTATACAAGTTAAACTCTGAATTATCCATTAACACAACTTTTTCAGGTCTTAGTTTCATTATCTGCCTTGAAAGCTCTGAACCTATACTTCCTCCAGCTCCAGTAATCAAAATATTCTTATTTGAGATATTCCTTTTTAGTAATTCACTTTTTGGAGAAACTGCATTTCTTCCTAAGATATCCCCCACTTCAACATGTTTAATATTATCAATAGAAATTACTCCATTCACGATATTATCCATAGAAGGCAATACCTTTACTTCAATCGGATATTTAGTAAGCTTTTTTAATATCTGTGTTCTTTGTTTTTGAGTAGCTGATGGAATCGCAAAGAGCAAGACTTTAGCATCTTTATTTTTAATAATCTCTTCAATTTTATCAAAAGAAAAAACCTCTAAAAAATTTAATATTGTTCCATGCTTTGCACTATCATCATCAATAAAAGCAACAGGCGCATAAACCGCACTTTTTTTAAGACTTTCAACTAATTGTACACCTGCATTTCCTGCTCCATAAATAATAGTTTGTCTTCTTTCATTCACAAAACTATCCCAAGAATACAAATACCCTTTAAACAAGAAACGAGAAGTAATAATTGAGATATTTACAATAAACCAAAATATAGGCAAAACTGATCTTGGTAAATTTGATTCCCTAAAGAACATCATCAAAAAACCAATAACCAAACAAGCAATAGTAGTCGCCTGAAAAGTAGTTGTAATCACCTTAACTCCAACATACTGCAGAACAGCACGATACAACCCTAGCTTTATAAAAAGAGGAATCATTATAACAGGAATTGCAATAAAAATCCACCAAGAATCAGAAATATATTCTACTGGAAATGCTTCACCTAATCGCAAAACAAAAGCTAACCACAAGGCAAATAGTAAAGTTAGAACATCAACAAGCAACATAATAAATTGCTTATAAATTCTTTCTAAATTCTGAAGTCTAAGCTTCATATAATTCTTTAATTTTATTGACTACTCTTTCTAAATCCTTTTTAGTCATATTAGTTCCAGATGGCAAACAAATTCCTCTATTAAACAAATCTTCAGAAATACCATTCACATAATATTTACAATCCTTAAAAACAGGCTGTAAATGCATTGGTTTCCAGAGTGGACGACATTCAATATTATCTTTTTCCAGATGTAAACGCAATTGTTCTCTATCTATTGCAGAGCCTTTGTCTAAAAGAATAGTTGTAAGCCAATAATTTGAAAAACTTCCCTCACTCTCCTCTAAAAAACTAATCTCTTTTATTGTAGATAATTCTTTTTTATAAAATGATTTTATTGTTCTCTTCTTAAGTATTCTATCTTCTAAAACCTCTAATTGCCCCAAACCAATTCCTGCACATACATTACTCATTCTATAATTATACCCTATCTCAGAATGCTCATAATGTGGTTTATCATCACGGGCTTGAGTAGCTAGGAATTTTGCTTTTTCAACCAAACTCTTATCTTCACAAACTAAAGCTCCACCACCTGATGTTGTAATTATTTTATTACCATTAAAAGAGTAAACGCCAAATTTTCCGAATGTTCCTAAAGGTTGATTTTTATAAGTTGAGCCCAAAGCCTCAGCAGCATCTTCAATTACAGGAATATCATATTGATTGGAAATTTTCATTATTTCATCCATTTTAGCTGGCATACCGTATAGATGAACCAACATAATTGCTTTTGGTTTTTCTCCCTCCAATACACAATCCTTAATAGCTTTTTCTAACAGAACAGGGCACATATTCCAACTCTCCATTTCACTATCAATAAAAATAGGATTTGCTCCCACATAAGCAATAGGATTTGCTGATGCTGAAAAAGTAAATGATGAGCATAATACTTTATCCCCTTTTTTAACTCCTAAAAGAATTAATGATAAATGAAGGGAAGCTGTCCCACTGCTAAGAGCTGCTACCTGAAAGCTATTGGAAAATGCTGATAACTTTTGTTCAAAATTATAAATATGAGGTCCAAAAGACGCAACCCAATCTATATTAAAATCCTTTTTAATAAAAGCTAGCTCTTTTGAACTTACATCTGGGGGAGAAAGTCGTATTTTCTTATTTACCTTAACAGTATAAGACAGCCTAAAAATAGTAGAAAAAATAATTCTTAAATCAACCCACAAATTATTCTTATAATAATACGCTAAATTAATCTTAACTTTATCTTTAAAAATAACATCATAATGATATTTTTCTGGGTTATCTTGTAATTTTAATATTTGTTCCTCATTAGCATATTTCAAACTAGCAGGACCAGTAATTCCTGGTCTTAATTCAAGAATTTTTCTATCCTCCCCCTTCAATAAACTATAATAATATGGAAGATCTGGCCTAGGTCCTACAAGGCTCATTTCTCCTTGAAGAACATTCCATAACCCTGGCAACTCATCAATCTTATACTTTCTTATAAAAGCACCAAATTTTGTTATTCTTTGATCACCACTTACAGTTACAGTATTATCATCTCCATGATTTTCAACCATACTTCTAAATTTGATAATGGTAAATATCTCAGCATTTCTACCCGTTCTTTCTTGCTTATAAAAAACTGCACCTCTAGAAGTCATCTTTATTATTATTGAAACAATAATTAATAATGGAGATAAAATTATTAACCCAAAAAAAGCACTAGTAAAATCAAAAATTCTTTTAATCATTATATCCTTTTTTTAACAGCATTAAATGCATAATTCAAGAAACACCAAACACTTTTCAAATATCCTAGTTTTTCTTTCTCTCTATAAATCTTCCATACCCCTTGAATAACCTTCAACTTATTAGAGGTGTTGGAGTTGCCAACAATTCTATAATATGCAAGACTTTTCTCAATCCCATAAGCATCAATTCCACCTTTCATAATTGACAGCCAAAGTGCCATATCTTGAGATGTTCTTAAATTGGGCATTTTAACATCACCTACCTTTTCTTTATCCAGCACTACTGTAAGACAACCAATTATAGTATTTTTAAGGTAAGAATTATAACACATTTTCAAAGGAGCCTTAATTTCTTTAAAAATTTCCTTTCCATTTTCAGACATTGGCTCATAAGAGGAAAAAGAAAATGCAATATTATTAGACTGCATAAAATCAATTTGCTTTGCTAATTTTTCCTTTTTCCAAATATCATCAGAATCTAAAAAAGCAATATACCTTCCTTCTGCTTTCTCAAATGCAATATTTCTAGCTCCAGCTGCACCAATATTTTCAGTTAAAAACACAAATTTGATACGATTATCTTTTGAAGCAAAATCACTGATTAACTCTTTTGAATTATCATCAGAATCATCATCAATAATTATTAATTCCCAATTAGTGTAAGTTTGCTCCAATACCGAACTAACACAGTCATTTATAAATCTAGCAGAATTATAAGAAGGGGTAATTATAGATACTAATGCACTCATTGTTTATAAAAAGCTTCTTCTTATTTTTTCTTGCAAAAGAAGAGCTGTAATTTTTAGCGCAAATTTATTATTAAATCTATTAAACACAAATCTTAAAGGGTATATAAACATTACTATAAATCTTAGCATCAGACTATATTCAACATGCAGTCTACAATAGGCTTTTCTGAATTTGAATTTTCTAATATATTCTTTCTGAATATTTGTTTCATGCAATATACTTCTAGTGCCACCACAAACATATTTTAGTTTCATTTCATTCAAATAATAATCAGTCATAGAATAAAATAAAACATCACTAATTCTTAACTTTAGAAAATCTGGATGAAATTTTGTTGTTGAATAATCACAAAACCCATCAACAATTCTATTCTGACTATATCCAATAAGTTTTCCTTGCTTATTAAAGACACCCCAAAAATCCCATTGCCCTTCTAAACTTTCTATTTCTTTTACAAATTGCACTTTGGATTTCATTGAATGCTTAGCAAGATACCTCTTAAAAGCTTCTTTATATACTTCATAACCTAATTCTACAATTACATTTTTAGGAACAAGTTGTACAACAGTATTTTTCAATCCCTTTCTTATACTTTTTCTGGTATTTGAACTTAATTCTTCAAGCCCTTCAAATCTATCTTTTATAATAAACCAAAAATCTGTTTTTTTAGCATAATCAAAATCGGAAGTCCACCTTGCAAAATATGCTTTATTTTCTGCTAATATTTTTTTTATTGTCTTTTTATTTATCTCTACTGAAAGATGAGGTGCTGAAATAGGAATAATTGCTCCATTATATTTTCTCCATTGACTCATTTTCCTAATAAATTATACGAATTATATAAGTATAAACATCAAACTGAAAATATCTAATTTGATATTTTATTGACTCCAAAAATGATAAAGATTTACGACTATCACAAAGTTCTATCCCAAGATTTTTAATTTTACTTTTTACAATCGGATTCCAAACTCCCTTAATCACTCCATTAACAAAAGGAATCATATTTGACTTTGTTGAATAAAAACCATCTAATTCAGCCGATCTAACATTACCCTTAATCTCAAATTCCCAAGCATTTTCATCTTCTTTTAACAAACTAATTAAAACCTCTTTTTTCCAAAACGACCAAATAGTTGAGTTTTTATACTTAGCAGCCTTTGACTTTTTGAACAATCCTTCACCTATACTTTTACCTCCAGAAATTGAACGATAAAACTGAAGATAATTATACTCTCTATCAATTGCAATATTCATCAAGTTTTTAATTTTTTGATCATCAACCTTATCAACTAAAAATAAATCATCAAAAGTTAACAATACATATTCTTGTTCAATTTTCATTAAACTTTTAATTAAATTATCTGACCATGACATTTCTTTTCCGATAGTAAGCGGTGAAAAAAAGTCAAGTGATGGAGATTCATAATTAGTTGTGAGGTAAATAGGAAAAGAACAATCTGCCCAGAATTTTTTATAGGTAAGTTCAAGAGGTTTCCATAAATCCTTAGCCCCATCAAAAGTTGAAATTATAACCGCAATATCTTTTACATTTTTCATAATAAAAAAGATTGCTTCTTATTTTCGGTAATAATCAGAGGTTTAGTAATTAAAATCATAGACATAATTACAAAAAGAATTCTAGAGTCATTTATCATACCACTTACTAATGAATTAAGAAAGAAAAAAATAAACAAGTAAAACAAAACAGGATATAATGTGGTATGCTTTCTATATTTTAACATTTTTTTATAACTCATACTTGCAACATATAACAAGGTAAATATTAGAATTAATAACACAAAAACACCATACTCATTTCCTACTTCAAAGAATAAGTTATGCGGATAGTCTAGTTTAATTAAATGGTCTGGCCGAATATCATTTACTGTAGATTTCCAATTTCCCGCACCAACACCTAAAGGATAGTTTTGAAATAAAACTAGAGACCCTAAAGCTAAATCCATCCGAGCCCCTGTTGATTGCTTACTTCCTCCCTTTTTTGAAATATTCATAAATACTCTATCAAAACCACCAAACTCACTTATTTGTTTACCTGCACCTGAGACAAAAAGCATGCTAATAACAAAAAGAATTGAAACTAAAAGCTTTACAAATACTCTATTAAAATTCAAGAAAACAAATATTGAAAATGTAACAAACAAAGATAGTATAGGACCTCTACTCCCACTAGCTAACGCTAAGATAAAAAACACACCTATCATAATATACTTATATAACTTCTTATTCTTTAATGGCATAAAAAATAGCACAATTAAACCTAATCCCATCCATCTTGCAAATACAATAGGACCACCACCAAGTGCAGCCATTCTACCATCTACTCTATCAGATGATGCTAATCCAAATAATGCTAGAAGAGCAAGGAAGCAACTTACCCCAACAAGTATTAACAATATATAAAACACATCTTTTAATTCATACTTTTCTAAAATAATTATAGAAATTGGAATAATAATTAATAAGAAATTAAAATACTTTTCAGTACCATATCCATTTACTCCAAAAAAAATCCAAAGAATAGGAGTCATAACTAAACAAGAAAAGTAAAAAAGGTAGAAAATAAATTTTGTTTTATTAATACTCAAGCTACTAATAGTAAATAAAATAGCTAAAGCTGAAAACAAATAAAAGACGCTAATAATCACTGAAAAATTAACATCTAAAATAGATAACCTTTCATCATAAATTCTGCCAATTGCTAAAATTGCACAAGCAGAAAGCGTAAAAACCCAAGATAAAATAGATCTACCTCCCATATTGAATATATTTAAAATATGAATACCCAGAAAGAGCTACTGTAATTGTTGAGGAGATATACATCATCAAAAATGCACCTTCTTTTGATGTAAATGAGTTAATTTGAGCAAAGATTACAGAAAAAGCTATACTTAGCAAAAATAAGACTACCATACCTAATCTCTCCTTTCTTGTTTGTTCTATCGATAAAGTTAGGTAGGGCTGAAACAAAATAGTTGAAACAAACAGCAGTAAAAAAGCAAAACTTAATTCATATAAATATGCTGATGTCTGTTGTACATCAGCAATATTAAAAGCACCTCTTAAGTAAACAAACTTAACTACTTCTGCACTATAAAAATACAACCCTACAACCATAAGTAATCCTACAAATACAGATGTTAACAAAGAGTATATCATCAATTTTGTATTTTTCTTAATTGCGATTTTTCTTAGTAAAATTGTACTTACATTTCCGATAACAGCTGTCATCAATGCGTTAAGAAGAACAACTGCATACATAAAGAAAGTTATACTATTTGAACCATCAGTACCCGCAACAAAGCGAGAGGAGATAATTATAATATTTGCAAAATTACCAAGAATCAGAGTTGGGAAATTAAAATCTGAATGATTTAATCTAACTTCAAAACCAGTATTTTCTTTTTTTAAGGGTCTAACAAAAGAAAAATACACACTTAGTATAGCCGCCAATCTACTCAAAGCCAAACCAATAACAGAAACAAAACTAATTAAAGGGTAAACTAATAAAGTAAACACTAATGAATTGGTTACTGAAGCATAGGAATATCTTAGAAATAAGCCTCTTGCCTGAAAAACAGTAAGAAAAATAGTATTGATAAAGTTAAAACAAATGCTAAAACTTAAGACTAGAGATACACCAAAAAATAATAAATTACTCTCTAAATTTAGGTAGAAGATAACAGCAGTTTGAATAACTTGACTGATTATAAATAAATAAACTGATGATTGCTGTGAAAACCTAAATACTTCTTTCAGTGAAACCTCTTTATTTTTTTCATACAGCTTTGTAAACTTTGGCAATAAATTAGCCTTTAATGCATTTCCTGCTGTTATTTGAGAAAAAAAATCAGCAACAATTCTCAATAAAAGGAAATTTGCATATAAAATTGAAGACCCAAGAAAAAAAGCAATAACTAATTCTCTTATCAAACCAAGAACTTTTTGGAAAATATTAGCAAAAAATAGATTAGAAAAATCTTTTAGCAATTGAGAACCAAAAAAATTCTTTAAATGCATACAGTTATGCTTTTACACCAATTTGAAGATACCTAATCCCTTTACTTTCAATAAATTCTTTCTTAAACTGATTTCTTCCATCAATAAAAAGATTGCCTCTCATTTTTTCTTTTATTGTCTCAAAATCAGGACTTCTAAACTCTTTCCATTCAGTAACTAAAACCAAAGCATCTGCACCTGTTAAAACTGAATATTTATCATTACAATAGTTAACCTCTACATCTTTTAAGTAAAATGCTGCTTCACGCATAGCTTTTGGATCATAAGCGCTTACTTCCCCTCCAGCATCTACTATTGATTGAATTAAATTAATAGATGGCGCCTCTCTCATATCATCAGTTTCAGGTTTGAAAGACAAGCCCCATACTGCAATTTTCTTTCCTTCTAAATTATCACCTAACTGACTGACTAATTTAGAAAACAAAACTTGCTTCTGAGCCTTATTTACAAGTTCTACAGATGAAATTAATTCTGGATTATATCCATGATCATTAGCAATATTAACTAATGCTTGTACATCCTTTGGAAAACAACTCCCACCATAACCACAACCAGGATAAATAAACTGATAACCAATTCGTTTATCACTTCCAATACCTGTACGAACTTGATTTACATCAGCACCAACACTTTCACAAATATTAGCAATTTCATTAATAAAAGAGATTTTTGTAGCCAACATAGCATTAGCAGCATATTTTGTCATTTCAGCCGAACGAATATCCATTCCAATAAACCTATCATTACTCAAAGTAAATGGAGCGTATAAATTACGCATTATTTGCATAGCCTTTTCGTTATCAGCCCCCACAACAACTCTATCTGGGTGCATAAAATCTTTAATTGCAGCTCCTTCTTTTAAAAATTCAGGGTTAGAAACTACACTAAAAGTTAGACTTGAATTCCGATTATCCAAAGCTAATTGAATCGTTTCTTTAACCTTATCAGCCGTTCCAACAGGAACAGTTGATTTATCTACCACTACTAAATGATGTTGCATATTTTTACCTATAGATTGTGCAACTTGAAGAACATATTTCAAATCAGCCGAACCATCAGCACCCATAGGAGTACCAACAGCAATAAAAACAACTTCTGCAATAGATAATGCTTCAGAAATTTCTGTTGTAAATTCTAAAGAACCTTTAGTAAAATTCTCTGATACTAAAGTTGATAATCCCGGCTCATAAATTGGAATAACACCTGCTTTCAATTTTTCTATCTTTTGACTATCAACATCAACACATACTACTTGATTTCCCATTTCTGAAAAACATGCTGCTGCAACTAAACCTACATATCCTGACCCTACAATACTAACTTTCAAATTAAATACTTTTAACAATTTTAACTTCTTTTACCAAAGCAACAAATAATCCAAGAATAAAACTTAGAACTGCCCCTAAAACTCCTAAAATCAAAACATCATCTTCTTTTTGATTTACTTTAGCAAAACTTTGAACAAAAACTAATGGTTTTAATAAGGCTTGCTTAGTTTTTAAATCCTCTCTAATCTGACTTAAAACAACAATTTGATTACTGATCACCTTTCCATTCTGTCCACTTACAATATTAACAGAACTTACATCTAAGTTATTTTTCGCACCCTCAATTCGCATATCTTTTAAAACCTCTATCTCTAAATTAATGTCATTAATTATTTTAGTATTTGAAGCTAAATAACTGCTATGGTATTGTTTAATAAAAGTATTATTTGAAAAATAATAAATTAAACCCTCTTGCAATCTAACAATACTAGTATTATCAAAGGTTGACAATAAAATTTCAAATTTATTAAGCGCGTAAAATTTCTCATTTAAATCTTGTTGATACAATTGTTCGGCCTCAATATTTTTTAAAGTTGACGCCATATCAACATCTACACCTAGTGATATTGCCAAAGCAGAATAATCTTCATTTTCAATATTAATTTGTAAATGATTTATTAGATCAATAGCTGTTCTTTGACTTAAATCCTCAACCTGCTCCTGCCTTTCATATTCTGAAATACCTGACATGCAAATTGCTTTTGTTTGATAATATGGCGTTTTTAATTTCTGATAACCAACCACACAAATCACACCAATTCCAGTGAATATTATAAGAAGTTTACTATTTCTTGATATGAACCTAACAAGATTAGAAAATAATTCACTTAAATTTAATTCTTCTGTCATTTTTTATTTTTTAAAATTTCCAAGAGGATTCCTTATAAATCCCTTTAATGTCCAAAAGTACAAGTTTTCCATTGGATAACTGCTTAAAATCGTTAGTAGTATATTCTATAAATTTATTATGAGATACAGCAACAATAATAGCATCATATCTCTTTTCACCTAAGAATGGGCTACCAATAAAATTACCACCAAAATCAACTGAAAGGTAAGGATCAAAAACAGAAACCCTACAAGAATAACTTTCTAATCCATCCATAATATCTTTCACTTTTGTGTTACGCGTATCTGCACAATTCTCTTTAAAAGTATAGCCCATAATCAACACTGAAGCGCCTTTAATTTCTTTATCTGCATCAATCATTAACTTGATTGTTTTATCAACTATAAATGAAGCTACATTATTATTTATTGTTCTTGATGAATGTAGCAGTGTCGGCTTATACCCCATCTCTTCTGATTTATGCAACAAATAATAAGGATCAACCCCTATACAATGTCCACCAACTAATCCTGGTTTAAAATCTAAAAAATTCCACTTTGATTTGGCAGCACTTAACACCTCAGAGGTATTGATGTCCATCTTATCAAACATCATTGCCAACTCATTCATCAAAGCAATATTAACATCCCTTTGCGTGTTTTCAATCACTTTTGCAGCCTCCGCAACCTTAATTGAAAGGGCTTTATAAGTTCCAACTTTTATAATTTTTTTGTACAAATCATCCACTAGATCAGCCACTTTTGATGTAGACCCACTTGTAACCTTAACAACATTCTCTAGAGTATATTTTTCAGCCCCTGGGCTTATTCGTTCAGGGCTATAGCCACAATAGAATTCATGATTATAGGAAAGTCCGGAAATTTTAGCAAGAATTGGTACGCAAATATCTTCAGTTACTCCAGGGTAAACAGTCGATTCATAAATAACAATATCCCCTTTTTGCAAAGAATTTGCTACAAGCTCAGAAGCAGATTTTAAAGAAGTTAAATCAGGGACATTATCTTTATCAACAGGAGTAGGAACAGTAATGATATAAATATTAGACTTTTTTAAATCATTTTCATTATTACTAAATATCAAATTTGAATTGACTTCTACTTCAACATCTAAATTAGCATCTACACCTTTATTCAACTGTCCTACTCGCTCTGCATTAACATCATAGCCAACCACCTTATAATGTTTAGCAAAGGCCAAAGCCAAAGGCAAGCCTACATACCCCAAACCAATAATCGCTATTTTATATTCTTTTTCCAAATTAAAAAAGCCCCAAAGGGGCTTTTATTTTTATATTATTCATTGAGATTAATACTCCCAAAGATCATGTTCAATATTAAAGATTTCTGTTTTAATACGTTCTGCTTCTAATAAAGCATCAAGCCCTACCATATACTCATTAATTTTTCTATCCATAACACTAGATTCTTTTACGATAGTACTTCCAAACATTCTTTTCCAGAAAATATCATCATATGTTCTTCTTTCAGCATTATTCTTCACTAAGTTGAATACTTCTGCATTAATCAAAATCTCTCTTGCTTCTGGGAAATGCACCCAAAATAAAGGAGAAAAAGTACCTAATAATTGTCCGTTTACTTCATCTCTATCTTCTTGTAAAGGAGCCATTCCAATAATACGCACATCCATTACAGATCTTTGTTTATCAAAAAACCATTCTTCTTTCAGCCTCCATTTTTTTACTGAATTTCTATCAAAATCTGTCTTGTTAACCCTAGTAGTTTTTGCCTCTTCAGGATCTGCTCCTTCTGCTACAGCATCCCAGTCAATCACTTCAATCAGCTCTTCTTTTGCTCCACCAATTTTCTTGATATCTTCTTGTGACATTTCCTCTCTAAACTCATCATCCATAGCTGCATTACCGTAAGCAGTAATACTTCCTTCTAATATTGCAGAATAAATAACATCAATTAAACTTTTACGGTCTTCAATCGTATGAGCAACCCCGTCATTTTCAGGATAATAAAAAGGATGGTTAATTTTCTGACGCAAATCAATTTCTCTCCAAATCTTACGAGACCACATTACATCAGCTTGACGCAAAGGTGCATATTGCTGCACTCTTTTGTTATGATGTTTTTCTTTTTTATAAACAGAATTCATTTCTTCTGTAGTTAACACATCTTGCGCATTCACTCCTACTAAACAAAGAGTAGTCGTTACTAATAATAAGATTAATTTTTTCATAATTTTATGTTATTTTATTTCTATTACTAAAGGATCTAAAGGACGAACTGCAGTGTTTTTTGCATCTACCCTTTTTGCCTTAATATTAGAAATTGTTATTGCATTTCCTGCCTTAGTATTTTTTATAATATTGATCATCTTAGATGTAAACTTTGGTCCTTTAGCATCTTCCTTCATTTGCTCTCCTTTGTAAACCCCTGACAATCGGTAAGAAGTAATCACATATCTAACACCTTTAAAATCAAAATCCTTTAATTCAGCACCTAATCCACCAGCATTTACCATTTTCATTTTATCAATTACTGTAGTTCCATTCACATCTAATGCAAACTGAACCTTTGCTTTTGGTGGTGGAACTTCTTTAACCCTGAATTCCATTTGCCCCATTTTTGTACGCTTCCCATCAACCTCAGCAAACAAAGAAACCATAGCCTTTCCTTTTTTAGAAGGACGAGCAGAATATTCTCCTAATGATTTTTTAACTGCTGAAACTTTTCCATTATTTATAACTGCTGAAATTTCTCCTGCTGTATATCCTGGTACAGAAATTTTAAGAGGATTATCAACCTCTAAATATAAGATATTCATATTTGTAGGGGAAACAACTGCTGTTTTTGCTGCAACTAAATACTGCCCTCTAAAAGGATATGTTTTAGTTCCGCTTGAAGTTTTCATAGAGATTAAACCTCCCCACTTTTGATTTCCTTCTGAAGTTGCTCGTTTTGCAAACATTCCTTTACCATTTACAACTTTTACTGTTTCATAATCACCAATCATTTCATACTTCCCCCCTCCTAATGAATCGTATTCTCCAACATAAATCATTGGATCTTGTGTAGTGTCTTTTGCTGCAATAAATATTTGTGCTCTAAAGGAATCTCCCTTCAAAACAAAATTAGAATTTGGTATCTGTATTCCTTCTGCTGAAGTAAATTTTAAAGATCCTGCATCAATATTTTCTCTTAACATATTAATGATATCTGCTTCAGTATTACGAACATCTGATTGCATCTTAGACAATAAAGTTAAAGCACCAACTGCTGGCATATCATAGAAATTATACATTTCCCATTTATGTTTCTTACCTCCTTTCCCTTTCTTATCATCAAGATTACAAGTTTCATTAATTGCAGAAACTAAAGCTTCATTTGATCCAGCAATAGCTAAAATAAAATCTTTATAAATAAGAAAATTTTCTTTTAATTGTGTAGCAACATTTTCTTTTCTTTTATTATCATAAAACAAATCACCTGATGTATGTCTGTCATCTTTAACAGATAAATTTCCAATTGTCATCTTTTTTTGAAGAGAAGTTAATTCCTCCCAAGGAAGTTCAATTGCTTTTTCTTCAATTAAATCACCATCAGCATCTATTAATTCATTTTGATTTCCTAAATAAACATGTTTATCAGCTTTTAAAACAAGATTATATTTCATCTCTTGAATAAATTCTACAAGAGCATCTGCTTTTGTTTTCACTTCATAAGCTTGATCTCTAAAAGGACCAGCCTTAATTTTATTTAACTCTGCAGCCGCATCAAAAGCAGCATATGTATCTCCGTTCTTAGCGTTAAAATTTGTTGTTGATCTTTCTATTCCTAAATTAACTTCAAAGAAAGAGTTTAACACTTCCTTTGACACATTTAATGCAAGTAGAGCTGTTAGCACTAAATACATCATATTAATCATCTTCTGTCTTGGGGACACATTTCCTCCAGCCATATAATTTTATTTATTAATTAATAATTACTGATGATTATTTGTTTGGATTCATTGCCGTAAGCATATTTCCATATACTTCATTCAATTGCTCTAAATTTTCAGCCAAACTACTTACTTGTTCCTGGAATTTTTTAGAATCCTCAACAGAAGATTGTAAGTTTTGCAAAAACAATGTAGTAGCCTCCATTTGCTGATTAGAAGCTTGCAATTGCAATTCATACAATGAATTCATTGCATTCATATTCTTAACACCTTCTTGAATTTGACTATTATATTCTGAAATACCTGAAGCAGCCGAAATCGTTTCATTCAATTGTTTAGCTGATTCACCAAAAGACCTTAACCCTTCATTTAAGCTCTCCACTAATTCATTATCAATTTTAGCTTTCGCTAAAGCATCATCTAATTGTTGAGCTGGACGCTTTACTGCATTAGCATCTTCCATATGAGCAAGCTCAGGATAAACCAAAGACCAATCTGTTTCCACATGTGGTTTTTCAAATGCAGAGAAAAAGAAAATAATTGCCTCAGTAGTTAGTCCAATAATAAGCATTATAGAAGCTCCAGGCAAATGTTCAATCTTAAATAATGCTCCAATAATTACTAAGGCTGCTCCCCAGCCATATAATTTTGGCATCATTGTTTTGTACCATTTTGCTTCTGTCATATTAGCTAATCCCATAATCTTTCTTTTTTTTAGTTATTGTTTAATTACTTATTTTTTATTCAAAATCTTTTTTATCTCTACCAAGGAAATCAACTGCACATCTAAACCCAATGTAACTTTTAGCTGTATCTTGATATTCAAAAGTTCGTGTACTTGTTTGGATAAAATAAGCTATATCTTTCCATGACCCTCCTCTAATTGATTTTCTTTTTAATACTGCATGATCACCCTCATTTGCATTATAATGGTAATCTGCATTCATATCATGTGAATACGAGAATGCTGATTCGTCATAAGCATTTGATGTCCATTCAGCAACATTTCCCGCCATGTCATATAATCCATAACCATTAGGATTGTAAGATGCTGTTTTAATTGCTTTTATACCACCATCAGCAGTATAGTTCCCTCTTAAAGGCTTAAAGTTAGCTAAGAAACAACCCTTAATATTACGAGTATAAGGACCTCCCCAAGGGTAAGGTGAAAAATCCAAACCACCTCTTGAAGCGTATTCCCATTCTGACTCAGAAGGCAATCTAAATTCTGGCAATGTAGGCTGATTGATCTTTCTTAAAAAAGAATTCATCATTTGTGTTCTCCATTTTGTAAAAGCAGTTGCTTGTTTCCAGTTAATTCCTACTACTGGATAATCATCAAAAGCAGGATGATGAAAATAGTTTTTAGTATAAGGATCATTAAAAGAATATGCATAATCATGAATCCAAGTTAATGTATCTGGAAAAATTGAAACTTCAATTTCAGATAAGAACTCACTTCTATCTCTTTTTCCCGGAGCATCACCTTCTCTTTTTGCTTTGTTAGCAGCTGCTTGAACATCTAAAACTTGATATTTATAAACATACTTTCTTGTATCAAATTCTCTTCTTCCATTTAACCTTTCATGCTCTGGCAAATACATTTCTTCTTCCAGAATTTCTCTTACTTCAGGATCATTCCATCTTATTTTAGTACTCCAATCAATTTTAGCAGGCTCTAAAAAATTACCGTATTTATCTTCCTCAATCAAATGCCCTTCAATTCCTGCCTCACCCAAAATAGTATGCGCTAAAGAATCCTTTACCCAATTTACAAATTGGCGGTATTCATTGTTTGTGATTTCAGTTTCATCCATGTAAAACGCTCCAACAGAAACAGTCTTTGAAGCTGTAACATTTGCAAATGGAACATCTTGATCAGAAGGTCCCATATTAAAACTTCCTTGCGGAATAAATACCATCCCATAAGGGTCTGTTGGATTCCAAATTTGTCTATTCTGTGTTCCGATTAGTTCTCCATTTCCAGAACCACCACAAGCACTTAATAGTGCCACTACTGAACTTAATAATATTACTTTTTTCATATTCATATTTATTTATCACTTTCGTGAGTTAAATCTACTTTTATAAGAACCTTGGGTTTTTATATTTTGAAACAGGCTTGTCATAATTTATCTTAAAGTTATAGCCCAACATAACTTCTAAAGAATTACCCATTGGATTAACCATTGTCACATCATAACCTATCCCAAATCTTAAATCCTCATTCACATTCATACCAGCCAATAAAATTAGCCCTTCATCCAACCTATAACTAACGCCACCCCACATCTTATTATTGTATATCAAATTTGTATTAATATCTAATTGTGAAGTTGCACCATCAGATTTCAAGTAAATTGAAGGATTTAAAGAAAGTACTGGATTCAATTCATGATAATAACCCGCAATTAAAAAATAATGCCTTGTCAAATCAAAATCTTGTCCATCACTCCATTCAATTTTTGGTTCAGTCATATGCGCAGAAGAAAGACCAACATAAACATCCTGAGTATTATAATAAATACCAGCACCTATATCCAAGCTTGAACCTTGAACATCACCAGTAGGAATAACAGGATCACCACTTTGAGCAGATTTTAAAGCTCCTCCATTTATCCCACTCTGATACATTCCAACTGACATCCCCATACCAATCTGCCCAACTCCTAATTCTGTACGATAAGCATAAGAAGCTTGTAATCCTAGATTACTAAATTCAGCTATATTATCCTTCACAACATTTAAACCAACACCACCATACAAGAATGGTAATTCTGCATCAATACTAAAATTCTGAGTTGAAGCAGCAGCCCCTCCATCCTCACCAAACCCCATCCATTGCGACCTATGCAAAACAGATGTAGCAACAACACCTCTACTTCCAGCAAAACCAGGGTTATTTGCTAACTTATTAAACATATTCTGACTGAATTGCGGGTCTTGTTGTGCCGAAACAGTTATTACTGATAACACCCCTAAGATTAGAATAAATATTTTCTTCATATTATGATTAACTATTGAAAATTTTTGGCGCTAAAATAAACAAATTTTAATTAAGCCTACTAATTACTAACGACTATCTTATGTGTTCAAGGAAATATTAAGCTACATTTTACACCTATTATTCTAACTATCAAGGTGTTTAATTAGATAAACTTATTATAAGTTTTTAACCATCTTTCAGGCACTTCACCTTGATTTGCCACTTCATAATCACGATATGAACAAGCTACAAAGTAATTTTGCAGTTGTTTTTCACCCTGCTTTTTAAAAGGAACACCCATCCACCACCTTCCACTAGTTTGGCTCTTATAAAAAATAATTTCGTTTTTACCATCTTCAAATGCAACCGTGTATTTTATGCAGTTTTTTAAATTAGGATTTAACTCTTGCTTCCGCATTTTATACCCATCAACAAAATACCAAATCATCTGTGCCAATAATTGTGCAGTTTGATTATTAGCATCTAATTCCTGATCATACTCAAACAAACCAACAGCTGACAATTTATCGCTCACTCCAGCATAGCGCATAATTTTACAAGCATCTTCCCCATTCAACCCATTAGGAGAAGCATAAGAATTAGCCTCAGCATAAGCAAATTGAATTGCTGAAATATCAAAACTTAAAAAATCAGTATTTCTCATAACAGGCTCTACCTCCTGAAAATTAGCTTTCAAATCTCCTAATCTAACAATATCAAAATTCATTCTCTTTAACATTTCTGTAGCCATACTTGAAACAAAATAGGATTGATATCCTAAATTAACATAATGAAATAAATGACTAGGCTTATGACTTATCATCTTTCCCAAATGAGAATAAGATGCTAGTTTATCTTCCTCTAAGCCAATATCAAAACTTTTATCAACAGAAGTAAGTGTAATGTATTTTTCCAAGGAAGCATAAGCTTTATAAACTGCATATGAAATATCATGCCCACCACCAATAATAACAGGAATTACTCCATCATGCAATAAAGCCTCACAAACATCTTGAATTATTTTGAATGACTCTTTACGAGTTGGCATTAATTGCAAAGTACCTAAATCAACAATTCTTGGTAATTTTTCTTGATGTAAATGATAAAAAGAAGCTCTTATCTTACAATCTTGATTGGCAAACTTATTTTTTGAACCCTCATATTCAGGAACATTAAAAATTGCAATTTCAGCAAATTTCACATCCGGAAAATGACTAGCAGTATGTGAATCAATTAAACGCCCTATCTGTGTAGTTCCCCACCTATCCTTTTCAGCATAAATGCCAGAACTTAAGGGTTTAAAATAGGAGTGTAATTCAATCATTATTTTTTCTTTCCTCTAGGTTTTTTAGCAGGCTGATTCTCCCATAAAGTAATACATTCCTCTCTAGTTAAATCTTTTGGCTCAGTTCCTTTTGGTATTTTAACATTTATCTTTTTCCCTTTTGGAGGAGATACCTGAATAAAAGGACCGTACCTACCATTCAATACTTGAATTAAAGGATCGCCATCAAAATTAGAAATTAATCTATCTTTATCTGCCTGAATCTTAATTTTTATCAATTCAATTGATCTATCTAAGGCAATAGTCAAAGGATCTTCTTCATCTGTTTTTTTGATAGAAGTAAATTTACCATCATAGCGTAAATACGGGCCAAATCTTCCTACTGAAGCTACAATTTCCTTACCTTCCCACTCTCCTACTGTTCTTGGTAATTTAAATAAATCCATTGCCTGATCCAAAGTAATTGTCTGTATAGTTTGTCCTTTAAGCAAAGAAGCAAATTTAGGTTTTGGAGCATTTTCATCTTCTTGTTTTTCACCCATTTGAACCATGGGGCCAAAAGGACCAATACGAGCAAATACCTTCTCTCCACTTGCAGGGTCATTTCCTAATTCTCTTTCTCCTGATGCTTTACCAACATTACCAATTACATCCACTACTTTTTCTTTAAATCCCCCATAAAAAGAAGCTATCATTTCATTCCAAACCTTTTTACCTTCAGCAATCTCATCAAATTCAGTTTCTACAGATGCTGTAAAACTATATTCCATAACATCAGAAAAATGTTCCACTAAAAAATCAGTAACAACAATTCCAACATCAGTAGGGAAAAGCTTTTTATTTTCCGCTCCAGTGATAGAAGTTTTTTCTGTTTTAGTAAGATTTCCATCTTTCAATTCAATCATTTGAGAAACACGACCTACCCCATCACGACTTTCTTTTTCAATGTATCCTCTTTTTTGGATAGTAGTAATAGTTGCAGCATAAGTTGAAGGCCTTCCAATACCTAATTCCTCCATCTTTTTCACCAAACTTGCTTCAGCATATCTTGCTGGCGGACGAGAAAACTGTTCAGAAGCAACTGCCTCAGAAAGCCCTAAAGCCTCACCAACCTCAAGCTTTGGCAACATACCTTTTTGCTCTTCATTATCATCATCTTTTCCTTCTAAATAAACTTTCATAAACCCTTCAAAAGTAATAACCTCTCCTTTTGCAACAAATTGTTCTGCTGTAGTTGAAATATTAATTCTCACAGTTGTTCTATCAAACTGAGCATCTGCCATTTGAGAAGAAATGGTTCTTTTCCAAATTAGATCGTATAGTCTTTGATGAGAACTATCACCATCTACAGTTTTATTTTCCATATAAGAAGGTCTGATTGCCTCATGCGCTTCCTGTGCTCCCTTTGACTTACCTGTATAAACTCTTCTTTTTGAAAACTCATCCCCATAAAGAGAACCAATTACTTTTTCAGCAGCATCTAATGCATCATTAGATAAATTCACACTATCCGTTCTCATGTAAGTGATATTACCTGCCTCATATAATTTCTGAGCCACCATCATAGTCTGACTTACTGAAAATCCTAATTTACGAGAAGCTTCTTGCTGTAATGTTGAAGTAGTAAAAGGTGCTGTTGGCGATTTTTTTGCTGGCTTTTTCTCCAAAGAACCTACAGAAAAAGTAGCATCTTTACATTTTTCCATAAATGCATAAGCATCTTCATTCGCTTTAAACCTTTGAGGTAATTCTGATCTTACTATCTTTCCATCACTATTAATAAAAAAAGCAACAACTTTATAAGATGATACAGGAGTAAAGTTCGTAATTTCATTTTCACGCTCCACAATCAAACGCACAGCCACTGATTGCACACGACCAGCAGAGAGACCTTTTTTTACTTTTCTCCAAAGAACAGGAGAAAGTTCAAAACCAACCAATCTATCCAATACACGCCTAGCTTGTTGCGCATTAACTAAATTAGTATCTAAAACTCTAGGGTTTTCTACTGCTTTAGTAATTGCCTTCTTAGTAATCTCATGAAATACAATTCTTTTAGTAGAGCTAGCATCTAGCTTTAACGCCTCTGTTAAGTGCCATGCAATAGCCTCTCCCTCACGATCCTCATCAGTAGCAAGCCAAACAGTATCGGCTTTTTTTGCAACACTCTTAAGGTGACTAACTACCTTTGTTTTATCTTCTGATATAACATAATTAGGCTCAAACCCATTTTCAATATCAATGGCCATCCCACCTTTTTTAGGCAAATCTCTAATATGCCCAATACTTGATTCTACTACAAAGTCTTTTCCTAAAAAACCTTGTATTATCTTTTTCTTTGCGGGTGATTCTACAATCACTAAGTTCTTTGCCATTTTAATATGTTTTAGAAATGTGCTGCAAATTAAAGGAACTTTTTTTGAATAAAACAAATCAAAAAAACTTGGCAGTTTCCATTATATTATATATAATATAAGTAAAATAATGTACTGCCACATTGTCAGTTTTTTACTATTTTTGCATTTCAAAGATACAAAAATGAGCATAGAAAAGTTGTTAGAAAAAAATATTGATGAAAGTAAACAGGGAGAGGTTTTACAATTATCTGAAAATAAAAAAGCCAATCGTAAAATGTATATTGAAAGTTACGGTTGTCAAATGAATTTTTCAGACAGTGAAATTGTTGCCTCCATTCTTACTAATGAAGGTTTTTCCACAACAAAAGATATTACTGAAGCTGACTTAGTTTTTGTGAACACATGTTCAATTAGAGAAAAAGCAGAGCTTACAGTTCGTAAACGATTAGAATTCTATAACTCTATCAAAAGAGATAAAAATCCTGGAATGTTAGTTGGTGTTTTAGGATGTATGGCAGAACGCTTAAAAGAAAAATTCCTTGAAGAAGAAAAATTAGTAGATATTGTAGTTGGACCTGATTCATATAGAGATTTGCCAAATTTAATTGCACAAGTTGAGGATGGAAAGAAAGCAGTAAATGTATTTTTATCCTTAGAGGAAACCTATGCTGATATTAGTCCTGTTCGCTTAGGAGGAAATGGCGTAACTGCATTTGTATCAATCACAAGAGGGTGTGATAACATGTGTACATTTTGTGTTGTACCTTACACTAGAGGTAGAGAAAGAAGTAGAAAACCGGAAAGCATCTTAAAAGAATGTCAAGATTTATACAATGATGGATATAGGGAAATTACATTGTTAGGGCAAAATGTAGATTCCTACCTTTGGTACGGTGGAGGAGCAAAAAAAGACTTTAAGAAAGCTACTGATTCAAAAAAAGAAAACAGCTTAACTTTTGCTAATCTTTTGGACAAAGTAGCTCAAGTAAATCCAAAATTAAGAATTCGTTTTTCAACTTCAAACCCACAAGATATGGGAATTGATGTAATTGAAACTATGGCAAAACACAACAATATTTGTGATCATATTCACCTACCTGTTCAATCAGGAAGTTCACGCATATTGGAACTTATGAATAGAGGGTATGATAGAGAAAAGTACCTAAAATTAGTTGACGAGATTAAGCTCAGAATTCCTGATTGTGCAATCTCAATGGACATGATAATAGGCTTTTGTAGTGAAACTGAAGAAGACCATAAAGAAACACTATCCTTAATGGATTATGTTGGTTATGACTTTGGATACATGTACAAATATTCTGTAAGGCCAAATACGCCAGCTTCAAGAATGGAGGATAATGTTCCTGCAGACATAAAACAAAGAAGATTAGCTGAGATTATTGAAAAACAGCAAGCAAATGCTCTACAGCACATGGAAGCGAAAGTAGGAGAGACATATGAGGTGTTAATTGAAGGGTTCTCAAAAAAATCAGACCAACATTTTTACGGAAGAACAACTCATAACTCAGCAGTAATTTTTGAAAAAGAAAATCATAAATTAGGCGATTATGTAATGGTTAAAATTGAGGAATGTACATCAGCAACCCTAAAAGGTAAAGTATTGTAATTATGAATAGTCAACAAGCAAAACAAAGGTTCGGCATTATTGGAAACAGCCCAAAACTAGCAAGAGCAATTGATGTTTCCTTGCAGGTTGCCCCTACTGATATTTCTATTTTAATTGTAGGAGAAAGTGGAACTGGAAAAGAAAATATTCCAAAAATTATTCATCAGAATAGTAAAAGAAAACACAACCCTTATATTGCTGTAAACTGTGGTGCAATTCCTGAAGGGACAATTGACAGTGAGTTATTTGGACACGAAAAAGGTTCGTTCACAGGAGCGCATGACAGCAGAAAAGGATACTTTGAAGCCGCAAATGGAGGGACAATATTTTTAGATGAAGTAGGTGAATTACCAATGGCCTCACAAGCAAGGTTATTAAGAGTATTAGAAAATGGAGAAATAATAAAGGTAGGGTCTTCCAAAGCCCAACAAACTGATGTTAGAATTATTGCAGCAACAAATGTAAATCTTCCTGAAGCTGTTAAGCAAGGCAAATTCCGTGAGGATTTATATTACCGTCTAAATACCATAAGCATACAATTACCTGCACTTAGAAAAAGAGGAGATGACATTCATTTATTATTCAGAAAGTTTGCTGCTGACTTTGCGGAACAGTACAATACACCACCAATACGACTTACGGATGATGCCGTTACCATTTTAAAAGAATATTCTTGGCCAGGAAATATAAGGCAATTGCGCAATTTTATTGCCCAACTTTCAGTTATTGAAAAAGAAAGGATGATAACGGCTAATAAATTACAAGAGCAATTACCTGATACTTCAGTTGGAGGGTTAGTTAAGTTTGAAGACAAGAATAAAGCGGATTTATCAGAAAGGGAAATATTATACAAGGTGCTTTTTGATATGAAAAGAGACCTTACAGAACTTAAAAAGATTACTTTTGACCTAATGCAAAAGGAAGGAGGAACTGAAATATTAAACAATATAAATCCTGCTATTTTTACAGATAATAATGAGCAAGATTTCAACATAAATACTCCTGCAGAAAACACGATAGAAATTGAAGAATCTTTATCTTTATTTGATCAAGAAAAAAGGTTGATTGAAAAATCATTATTAAAGCACAAAGGAAAACGAAAAGATGCTGCTGAAGAGCTTGGAATTTCAGAACGAACATTGTACAGAAAACTAAAAGAATTCGGGTTATAATGAAACTAATTTACACAATTTTACTGAGTTTTTCCATAGCATCTTGTGGAATATATTCCTTTACTGGAGCTTCAATACCTAGTGAGGCAAAAACAGTATCCGTACAATATTTTAACAATAAATCCGCTACTGTACAGCCTACTTTAAGTCAAGTTTTTACTGAAAGGCTAAAAGATATATTCTTAGAGCAGACAAACTTAACACTTAGCGAAAATGAAGGAGATTTAAGTTTTAGAGGCCACATCAGTAAATATCAGATAAAACCAATGGCAATTAAAGCAAATGAAACTGCTGGGAAAAACAGACTGACTATTGCTATAAAAGTTACCTATAACAATAGTTTTAATGCTGAAAACAACTTTGAGAAAACCTTTAGCCGTTATCGTGATTATGATAGCGCACAAAACATATCTGATATTGAAAGTACTTTGATTGAAGAAATCACAAATGAATTAGCGGAAGATGTGTTTAACAAAGCATTTGTAAATTGGTGATGATTAATGTAATAGCACATATTCAAGCTCCTCAAAGAATAACTGGAGAAAATGTAGTGAAAATAGATAGCTTACTGCATGAATTTCCTTATTTCCAAACTGCCCAGCTTTTACTTTCCAAAGGATTATTAAATATGGACAGTATTCGCTACAATAGGCAATTAAAAAAAGCGGCTATATATTCTTTGGATAGAAATCAGCTTTTCAAACTTATTACACAAAATAAAGTTAAATCTCAGGCAATCTCGGCTGATAGTAGCTATAAACAAAGCACTGAACAGGCTTTAGAAATTGGCCAACCTTTATCATTCGAAAAAGAGGAAGAATACTCTTTTTCAGAATGGTTAGCACTTTCAAAAGTAAAGAAAATTGACCGCACACCTAAACCAAGAACAAAACAACTAATTGATAATTTTATTGACAAAAAAGTAAGTGTTAGCAAACCTAAAAAGACTACTTTCTTTAAACCTATTGATGTAGCAAAGGAAAGTTTGATTGAAAATAATGACTTAGTCACTCCTACTTTAGCAAAGGTTTACTTGGAGCAAGGGCATTATGACAAGGCTATTTCGGCTTATGAAAAATTATGTTTGAAATATCCAGAAAAAAATAGTTTATTTGCAAACCAAATTAAATTGATCAATAAATTAAAAGAAAAATAAAATGTACACGATTTTTGCAATCCTTATCATCATAACATCTATCCTATTAGTATTAGTTGTATTAGTTCAAAATCCTAAAGGTGGTGGTTTATCATCTTCATTTGGTGGCGGAGGTGGAAACCAAATTATGGGCGCTAAAAAAACAACTGACTTTCTAGAAAAAGCAACTTGGACTTTAGCAATCGCATTAATATCTTTAAGCTTATTATCAAACTTTGCTATCCCAAGAAATAATACTGAAGATACTGTTGAAATAAAAGCACAGGAACAAATTGACAATGCAGTAATTCCGAACTTACCAGCCAACCCAACTCAGGGAGAGTAATTATTTAAGCTGTGTTATTCAGCTAAAATTTCCTACTATTTTCAAGAAACATAAACGCTTTGCGTTAAATCTGCCATAATTTCATTTATTTTGGACAGCTTTTGCTATGGCACACTTTGTGCATTAGTATAGCATTATAAAACAACTAATAAAACTTTAAATATGTCAAAGATAAACATCATCCCACTTGCTGATAGAGTAATCATTAAGCAAGCAGCAGCCGAAACCACTACTGCATCAGGAATTATAATACCAGACACTGCACAAGAAAAACCACAAAAAGGTAGCGTAATTGCTTGCGGAAAAGGAACAAAGGATAACCCTATAACTGTAAAAGTTGGGGACAATATCCTTTACGGAAAATATGCAGGAACTGAACTACAACATGAGGGAGAAGATTATCTTATAATGAGAGAGTCGGACATTTTAGCAAT